>Ga0316192_10003679_pt1 | contig 11170 bp, 10 predicted proteins | sample MerIslwburrow_MG_FD_204931 | JGI IMG/M metagenome (GOLD analysis project Ga0316192, IMG submission 204931) | Coastal sediment microbial communities from Maine, United States - Merrow Island worm burrow | ecosystem: Environmental > Aquatic > Marine > Coastal > Sediment | place: USA: Maine...
TCGAGCCCATGGTCAATAGCCTGTTTAACCTGGCAGCAGCGGATATCATTTCCCGCTTTGAAATACGCGCTCACACAGTCTACGAACGCAAACCGGAATAGCAACGTTGCCCAATCAGCAGAGATCCACCCCACTCCGACACAGCCATGCATGACACCTTCAACGCTTCGCGGATTCAGCAACAGCTTCACGCACAATTTCGCAAGCAGATTACCGCTGGAATCCCCGACTGCAGCCTGTTCAGCCTGACCCTGGAATGCTCCGACTTGCATCTGAGGGGCCTGCCACCACTGCCGGCACCTTACCTCTACTGGGCTCGTCCCGACCGGGACTTGCAGCAACTGGGACTGGGTGAAGCCTGGCGCACCACAGCCAGTGGCACACAGCGCTTCGACACACTCTCAAACGCACTTCGGCAACTCGAACGAAACTGGCAGAGAGTACACCAGCCTGGCTCACCAGGCCCAAGCCCTGGTGTATTCTGTGCTCTGGCCTTCGCTCCTGATGACCCCATGACGGCATGCTGGGAAGGTCTGCCCAACAGCATACTGTTCGTACCCCAACTCCTGCTACGCAGCGAAGCGGGACAGACGAGCCTGACCTTCAGCTGCGCCGGTAATGAGCTTCAACAAGCGGAAGCCGTGCTCAGCAACTGGTCAGGGCTGATCAAACAGCTATGCCAGGCTATCTCTATATCAAAAAAGCCGCATGAAGAAGACAGCCAAAAGGCAGTGCGCGTTACGCCACAGACTGACACAAGCTGGACAGAGTCCGTGCAAAGGGCTATCGCTTCCATTAAATCCGGCCAGCTGGACAAAGTGGTGACTGCCCGTCGCGTTCGGCTAGAGGCATCCGGATCTTTTGAGGCGGCGAAAATACTGTCCAGGCTTGCACGCTTATACCCTTCCTGTCTGCTGCTCGCCATTAAACTTGGCGCCAACACGGTGGTATCGGCAACACCCGAGCGGCTGGCCACGCTGCGCAACAGAAGCATCCGCTGCGATGCGCTGGGCGGCACCGCCGGCCGCTCACAGGATCCGGGAAGGGACCGGAAACTGGCCTTACGACTGCTCAACAGCCGTAAAGCGCGGCACGAACACGCGCTGGTCGTGAAATCCATACAATCCGCACTCGAGCCCTTGTGCCACGAACTCGCCCTGCCGGACACTCCCGTGCTCGTCAAACTGCGCAACCTTCAGCACCTGTGGACCGGCATCAAAGGCACTCTTCGAACCGGTGTGAGTCTGCTCGATGCTGCCCGGCGACTGCACCCGACGCCTGCGGTCGCGGGCACGCCAACAGACACGGCTTGCCAGTGGCTGCAGGACCATGAAAATCTGGCGCGTGGCTGGTACAGTGGTATTGTCGGATGGCTGCAGGCAAACGGCGATGGTGAATTGTCTGTGCTGCTGCGTTGCGCAGTACTGCAAGGACGTAGCGCCGAGCTGTTCGCAGGCGCGGGCATTGTAGCCGACTCCGATCCACAGGCCGAACTGCAGGAAACCGAAATAAAACTGCGAGCCATGCTGGAGGCCATGCAGGAGACCGCTGGACCTACTGCAACGCCGTTGACAAACTCTAAAGTGGAGCAACGGGTCGGACATTCATGAACGCTACCGGGGCAGCCAATCTGCAGTGGGCCTACGCCCTGCTGGACGGCCTCGCGGCCGCAGGTGTCGATCGCGTGGTGGTTTCACCAGGCTCCCGTTCCACACCACTTGCCCTGGCCAGCGAGTTACACCCATCGCTTCAAACCTGGGTGCAGGTGGACGAGCGTTGTGCAGCCTTTTTTGCGCTGGGTATGGCACGAATCACCGCTACACCGGTTGCACTGATTGCGACATCCGGCAGTGCGCCAACGCACTGGTATCCGGCCGTTATCGAAGCGGATCAGGCCGGTATCCCGCTAGTATTGCTGTCAGCGGATCGTCCGTTGGAACTGCAAGCCTGTGGAGCCAACCAGACTATCGACCAGGGCAGGCTGTTTCAGCAGACGGTACGTGCTTTCCACGCCTTGCCGGTAATGCACCAACACGCAGACGGCCAGGCTTTCCTGCACAGCCTGGCGACACGGGCAGTACACCAGAGCTGCTGGCCGTCACCGGGACCGGTGCACATCAATGTCCCCTTTCACGAACCCCTGCTGGCAGAGCCGATACCGAACCTTACACCGGTGGCATCCGGGGCAGCGGTGGAACCACCCACGCTGACACCGCCCGATGCTCAACTGGATCGCATCGCGGAGCGTATCGGCGGTCAAGCCGGATTAATCGTCTGTGGCCCGGGCCGGTTTAGCGCTGACTTCGCCCCCTCACTCATGCGCCTGGCGGAAATACTGAATTGTCCGGTACTCGCTGACCCGCTGTCCGGCTTACGCTTTGGCAGCCATGACCGTTCCCGTATTCTGTGCCATTACGACGCCTTTCTGCGCCGCAAGGCTTTTAGCGAAAATCATCGCCCACAATGGGTGCTGCGCTTCGGGAACATGCCGGTATCAAGATCACTTCTGCACTACCTGCACTCGCTGCAAGCCGGTCAGCTCATTCTGGTCGACCCGTTCGGTCGCTGGCCCGATCCACTGCACCGCACCGGCGAGATGCTGCGCGCAACACCGCGAGCCGTATGCGATGGGCTTGTGGCACGCGTCTCTAGCGCGGCACCGGCCAGCTGGTGGGAAGTTTTCTCCCGACAGGAACAAGTCGCTGCGCAACTACACCATGACCTGACCGGCAGCGAACCGTGGTTCGAAGCGCAACTGGTGCCGGCACTGCTGGATGCGTTACCTGCCGGCAGCATCCTCTTTGCCGGTAATTCCATGCCGGTACGTGAACTCGACAGTTTCTCCGCCAGCCACCAAAAGCCCCTGCAACTGATTGCCAACCGTGGTGCCAGTGGCATCGATGGCCATGTCTCCAGCCTGCTCGGACTGGCAAGCGCCGCAGCTGAATCCACGACGGTGGCAGGGCTTATCGGCGACCTGGCTTTTTACCACGACATGAACGGTCTGCTCGCAGCCCGGGACTGCAACGCCACCCTGATTGTGATCAATAATGATGGGGGAGGCATATTCCGCTACCTGCCGCAGGCCGGACTCGAGGCCTTCGAACGCTATTGGTCGACGCCCACCGGACTCGATTTCAGACACGCCGCCGATCTCTACCGACTGCCCTTCCGCCGCGTAAGCAGCGCCGATGAATTCGAACAGGCATTGAATGACAAGCTTGCTCAGCCAGGCGTGAAAATAATCGAAGCGGTGATAGACCCGCAACAAAGTGTTGAACGTCACCGCGCATACTGGGAAGCGGTATGCAATCCCTGAAGGAGAAACAGCAGGCCTTACCCGTCGAATTGTTTAAAAGGACACCCAATTCAACGGCTACCAGGGCAAGACCCATAACTGGTATCCTTGCGCCCCATCAATAACTCGATAACAGGTGCGTGTCATGCAGTGGCAGACGGTAACGGGTCTGGATTTCCAGGACATTCTCTATCACCACAACGATGGCATCGCCAGGATCACCATCAACCGGCCCGACGTGCATAACGCCTTCCGTCCGGAAACGGTTAAGGAATTATGCCAAGCGTTTCATCATGCACACATGGCGGCCGATATCGGCACCATTATTCTCACCGGTGCCGGCGACAAGGCCTTTTGTTCCGGTGGTGATCAGACGGTACGTGGCAATGAAGGTGGCTACCGGGACGGACAGGGTGTACAACACCTCAACGTGCTCGACCTGCAACGCCAGATCCGCAGCCTGCCCAAACCTGTGGTCGCCATGGTGGCCGGTTATGCTATCGGTGGCGGCCACGTGCTGCACCTCATCTGTGACCTGAGCATCGCAGCCGACAATGCACGTTTCGGTCAGACCGGACCGAAAGTCGGCAGCTTTGACGCCGGACTCGGCGCGGGACTGCTGGCACGCACAGTAGGATTGAAGAAGGCCAAGGAGATCTGGTTCCTGTGCCGCCAGTACGATGCCCGACAGGCGCTGGAGATGGGGCTGGTCAACGCCGTTGTGCCACTGGCACAACTGGAAGCAGAGACCGTCAGCTGGTGTCGCGACATGTTGCGACATTCACCCACCGCACTGCGTGTGCTCAAGTCATCCTTCAATGCCGACACCGACGGACTGGCAGGGATTCAGGAACTGGCGGGTAATGCCACCGCGCTGTTTTACATGACCGAGGAAGGACAGGAGGGTCGCGATGCCTTTCTGAAAAAGCGTGACCCTGATTTCAGCCGTTTCCCGCGCCGGCCCTGATCCATCCCTTTTCCAAGCGGCAATGAGTGCACTGCAAATCTGGTTATCGGCGATTCGGCCCAGGACACTGAGCATCTCGCTTGTTCCCGTAATGGTCGGTACTGCACTTGCCTGGGCAGAACACCAGCTGTTTGCCTGGGTGACGTTACTGGCCACGCTGGGCGGCGCACTGTTAATCCAGATCGGCACCAACCTGCATAACGATGCCGCCGATTTTGAACGCGGCGCAGATACTCCGCAACGCCTCGGACCCAGGCGTGTCAGCGCTGAGGGTTGGCTGACGCCCAGGCAGGTGCGCCGGGCAGCGTACCTCAGCTTTGCCGGCGCGTTTCTGTTGGGTATCTATCTGGTCTGGCTCGGTGGCTGGCCCATTGTTGTGCTGGGCCTGTTGTCGCTGACGGCGGCGTATGCCTATACCGGTGGTCCAAGGCCGGTCGCGTATACACCGCTGGGCGAGCTGTTCGTATTCCTGTTCTTTGGCTTGGCGGCGGTCACAGGCAGCTTTTATCTGCAGACACATCAGTGGTCCTGGAATGCGCTGCTATTGGGCGCTGCGGTGGGTCTGCCGGCCGCCGCCGTTCTTTTAATCAATAACTACCGTGATCTCGACACCGACCGCTACGCGAGTAAACATACTCTGGCCGTGGTAGTGGGACGCCCCGCCAGCCGTTATCTCTATGCGGCCTTACTGCTGCTGGCACCGTTCACGAGCTTGCCTCTACTGGGTCAGGGTCTCGGTGGCGTGGTGCTCGCGCTGCCCTGGCTCAGCCTGGTGCCGGCGATTTTTCTGATACGGCGGCTGTGGCATACAAGCATCGATAAAAGCCTCAACCGCCTGCTGGCACAGACCGCACAGTGGCAACTGTTGTTCGGCACGCTGCTGTGCATGGCGCTGACCCTCTGATATGCAACTGCAAAAGATTTGCATCCAGGCCTACTGCCTGCCGTTGCGACAAGCCTGGCGCAGTGCCAGTGGAAGCTTCGACGTACGCCGTGGTTTTCTTGTGACTGTAGAAGATGATGCCGGCAGCAAGGGCTACGGTGACTGCGCACCCCTGGCAGGTACTGAAAGCGAAGCACAGGCGAAACACTGGCTGAGTGAACAGTGTCCGACGTTAACAGGATTGCAAACCGATGCTGCATTCAAAAACCTGCCGGCCCCGGATCACTGCCCACCCGCGGCGCGCTGCGGGCTGGAGACCGCACTGATTGACCTCATATCCAGACAGCATCAGCTGCCGCTATACCGCTGGCTCGAAGCGAAGGCATCTGCATCGGTAAAGGTCAATGCCAACCTGGGCAGCCTGGACAAAGAGACGCACACCCGCCTTGCCGCTGCAGCAGGTTTTTCTATCATCAAGCTCAAGGTCGGCCTGCTGCCGGTTTCACAGGATATTGATAATCTGCAAAAGCTAGCCGACCTATTACCCGACGGTATCAGCCTGCGTCTGGATGCCAATCAGGCGTGGAACAGGGAACAGGCCCGCCGCTTCATCGCCGGCATCGCAAACCTGCCGGTGGAATGCCTGGAAGAACCCTTACACGACCCTGACCTGAAAGAACTCGAGCAGTTACAAAAGCTGGCGCCCTTTCCCCTGGCCCTGGATGAATCCCTAACACAGCTATCCCACGCAGATATACTGTCACAGAAACCGGTTGCTCGGCTGGTACTCAAACCGATGCTGCTCGGCGGACCGCAAGCCGCTCTGAGCCTGGGGCAAAAAGCGCACCGGGCCGGCCTGGAAAGCCTGGTAACAACCACGGTAGACAGCGCCGTAGGCAGCTGGGCGGCAGTCCATCTCGCCGCAGCCGTGAATGCCGGCAGCCATGACATGAGCCACGGGCTGGCAACCAGCAGCTGGCTGAGCCGGGATATCGCCCCGCCACCGGCTGTCCGTGACGGCAGGATAGTTCTGGGCGAGAATGCCGGACTGGGTATACAGCCTAGCTAAACAGAGGGCCCGATAATGCAGGACAAACCCGTCTATCAGCATAAGCTGACGGTACCCTTCCAGGATATCGATGCCGCCGGGGTCGTTTTTTACGCGCACCTGTTTCGTTACGCGCACGAAGCCTACGAACATTTCATGCAACAGATCGGCTGTTCGCTGCATGAACTGCTCGCAGAGGGTAGCTACCTGCTGCCTCTGGTGCACGCCGAAGCCGATTACCGACGGCCGCTGCGTCATGCAGACAAGCTGCAGATAGAACTTCGGCTCAAAAGGCTTGGCCGGACCTCATTCACACTCGGTTACCGCATACTGGGTGAGCATCAACTGGAACACGCCAGCCTGAAGACGGTGCACGTGGTTCTGGACAGGACCACGCAACGGCCCCTGACCCTGCCCGATTCGCTCCGGGAAGCCTTACATCGATTAGCTTCCTGCGCGGTTAAAACCAGTGATCAGTAGTATAACGAAACCATTATGTACCCTTAACCCGGGAGCCACCCCTTGAAATCGTGTCTGTTGAGCGCCGTAGGCGCAGCCCTTGCGAGTTTCCTCATCCCACTTACCAGTGCCTTTGGCGCGTCTTTCACGGGCCTGGGTGATCTGCCCGGTGGGAAATTTCAAAGTGATGCCACCGCCGTCTCTGCTGATGGCGCTGTCGTGGTTGGACACAGCGCCTCTGAATCAGGCCATGAAGGCTTCCGCTGGGCACGCGGCAGCGGCATGGTCGGTCTTGGTGATCTGCCCGGTGGTCACTACGCCAGTTCTGTCACCGGGGTCTCCGCCGATGGCAAGGTGGTGGTAGGAAGCAGCCACTCCAGCTTGGGCAACGAAGGCTTCCGCTGGACACCTGGTGAGGGCATGACTGGGATTGGTGATCTGCCCGGCGGTGGTTTCTCCAGCTACGCGAGCGGGGTCTCCGCCGACGGCAAGGTGGTAGTGGGTTTCAGCAGCTCGAAGACCAGTCCGATTGGCGAGGCGTTCCGCTGGACCCGCGGTGCCGGCATGGCAGGTCTCGGCAGACTGCCCGGTGGTGAAGAATTCACACCCAGCAAGGCACGCGGTGTGTCGGCAGACGGTCAGGTGGTGGTGGGTTTCAGCGGTTCCGCTTCGGGTGCCGAAGCGTTCCGCTGGACCGCCACTGACGGCATGGAGGCGCTGGGTGATCTGCCGGGCGGCACTTTTTCCAGCGAAGCCTTGAACGTTTCCGCTGACGGTCAGGTGATCGTGGGATATGCAAACTCGGCACAGGGACAGGAGGCGTTCCGCTGGACCCGCAGCGGTGGCATGGTGACCTGTGGCACATTTTCCAGCGGCTATTTTTACAGCGAAGCCCTCGACGTCTCAGGCGATGGCAGCATCCTGGTGGGATACGGCCTCAGTGAAACTGGACAGCAGGCTTTCATCTGGGATGAAATTCATGGCATGCGCGACCTGCGTGAAGTACTGGTCAAGGAATACGGCCTCGAGCTGAGCAGCTGGACATTGAAAATGGCGTGGGCGATATCCGACGATGGCCTGACGATCGTCGGCAAAGGGATCAACGCCGACGGCAATGAAGAGGCATGGCTAGCCCGGCTGGCCACCCGGGTCCGGGATCGGCACACCGATCAGGATCACCACTCGGTGGCTTCACGGATGATAGCTTCGATCAATTCCACCATTTCCTTCACCGCAGCCCGTGATTCTGTATCACTGACCGGGAAGGGACGGCGCCAGGAAAGATAGACATGGTCTGGATCATCGGTGAGCACATAAACGCTGATGGTGAACGGACACAGCAGAATATTCTCGTGATTGGCCTGTGCCAGCCGGTGGGAAATTCTGGCACTGCAAAACTCGACCGTTTCCGCCTTCAGGAAAACATTCTTTTCGATCCCGAAATCCTTGCCGGTGCGATTGAGCATATCACTGGCCGGCAGAGTATGGGCGATATTGATGCCCTTGCCCTCGATGGCCTGCCTGACGCTTTCAAGAATATCCTCGAAGTTACCGGCCACCCCGACCGTCTTGACCGGACCTTGGTCGGCGCTGCCGCTAAGCGGCAGCAATACAGTGATCCACGCCATGAGGATGACCCGGCACAGCCGTGTTTTGGAGGATTGTCTGAATAGTCCCATAGCTACCTTTCCTTTGCAGTCGGGTATAAAAAACGGGGTCTGCCCGTGCAGACCCCGCTTCAATTACCCGCCTGACAGAGGGTGACTTCAGTTAAAGATATCGTGTGTGATGTTGTTGAACCAGCTGTAGGCATACTGGACCTCACGCTTGCGATCCGCCGGTGAGCTGTCCATCGGGGTCAGTCCCCCGGAGCCCTCGACCTTGGCAACCTTGCCGTCCACCAGGTTGTAGACCATGGCGACCGAAATCCCGTCGTCCGGAGCGACAACGCTGTAACAGGTATTGACCCAGGACGGGGTACCCGGTTCACGGCCATTCACCAGGTCCACCACGGCGGCTGCCACCACCTTCGCCTCCGAGTTGGCGGCATAGCCCGACTTCGGTAACGGCGACTGGATAGCGGCGTCGCCAACCACGTGGATACCCTTATGGAGGGTCGACTCGAAGGTCGAGCCCGTGATCGGGCACCAGCCGCTGTCGTCCGTCAAGCCGGCCACTTCGGCAATCGTACCGGCTTTCTGTGCCGGTATGATGTTGGCCACGGCCACCTTCATGTCATCGAAGTCCGTGGACACGGTTCCGGCCTTGGCATCAACCCGCATAATGCCACCACCGGTATCGGCCGCCTTTTTCCATTCGATCATACCCGGGTAGTGGCGTTCCCAGGCCTGGGTAAACAAGCCCTGCTTGGAAAACTTGTCCTTGCTATCGTAGATGACAATCTTGGACTTCGGCTTGTGGTTTTTGAGGTAGTGCGCAATCTGGCAGGCGCGCTCGTACGGTCCCGGTGGGCAGCGGAACGGATTCGGCGGCGGCGCAATCAACACCGTCCCGCCATCCGGCATGGCCTCCAGTTGATTACGCAGCAGTGCGGTCTGCGCGCCGGCTTTCCAGGCGTGTGGAAACCTCTCGGCGGCCGCCGCGTCGTAGCCTTCGATGTTATCGCGGAAGGAAATACCGGGTGCGACAATGCAGCGGTCATAGTTGAAGCTCTTACCACCCTTGGTGGTAACCTTGCGTCCTTTGGCATCGATAGCAGTGACCGTATCCTGTACCACCGTGACACCGTGCTTGCGCAGGCCGTCATAGCCGAACTTGAGGGAGTCCAGCTTGCGGTCGCCACCCAGCACCTCGTTGCTCATGAAGCAGGTGTAATAGTGCTCGTTCGGCTCAATCAGCGTAACCTCGACCGAGGAGTCGGCACGGCGGATGTACTTGGCAGCCGTTGCACCGCCGACACCACCGCCTACAATAACCACCTGTTTCTTGCCACCGGCAGCAGCAATGGCGGGGAAGCCGATCGCACTGATGGCGGAGGCGCCACCCACGATCTTGATGAAATTTCTGCGATTAATCTTGTTCATTATTCTGTGTCTCCCCTACTGTTGACTGGCAAAGAACTGCAACAAGGCTTCAAGCTCGTCATCGCTCAGCTTGTCCACCTTCTTTTTCATCTTCTTGGCCATCTCTCTGGAGCCGGCCTTGAAGTCCTCCATGGAATACTGCAGGTAGGGGAGCCACTGGCTGGCCATGATGCCGGAGTCATCATCCGCCAGAGTGCCGTTTTCATCATGACATTTGGAGCAACTCTTCGGGTAGAGTTTTTCGCCAGCAGCCACCTTGGCGGCATCCGTCTTTTGCTGGGTGATGGCTATCGGCATTTTTGCGAAAAAGCCGGCCATGAGCTTGATCTCCTCTTCGGGATAGCCCTTGGCGATCCGGCCCATCACAGTGCTGGGTCGCTCACCGCTCTTGAAGGCCAGCATGGTGTCGGTGAAGTAGGTCTCTGACAAGCCGGCGATGTTCGGCGTTGCCGGGCCTGTACTGGCGCCATCGGTACCGTGACAGCCGGCACAGGTATCACCCAGCATGGTTGCCGTCGGTGCGGCCGACAACTGCCCGGCACCCAGCAACAGACTGGAGCCCAATACTACTGCAAGTGTTCTTCCTACAGACATGTTGTTATCTCCTGATTAATAATGATGGGAATTCCGGAATCAGCAGGGAAAACCATATCCGGACACCCCCCTTAATACTCTGCTGCAGGGTCAGCTCTGCAGCTTGGATAGATCGCCCCCCCTGGTTTCTCATTGTCGGGCATGTATAAAATTTACAGCCTAGACTGTAAAGACTAAAAACCTGTACGTCAAAGCTTTAGCGGCGAAGTCTCCCGGATTCCAGGGTGATCTCGCAAGCTCTTTTAGTACTTTAGAATTAACGAATGCTCCTCTGACAAAGATCATCCTCTTTGCAGCCGCAAAGCATTCATCACGACAAACAAGGAACTGCATGACATGCCGATAGCCGCACCCCAGGGGGGGATCCAGCCGGCGGCGGCAAACGGCACAGCCACCAGGTTGTAGGTTGCGGCCCAGGCAAGATTCTGCAGGATATTGCGCCGTGTACGTCGAGCCAGGCGCCGGGCATCCGCCAGCGCCGCGGCATCATTGCCGAGGATGAGAAAATCGCTGCTGCTGTTGGCGAGGTCGGTGGCATCGGCAAAGGAGATGGAGACATCGGCAGCGGCCAGCGTGGGCGCATCATTGATGCCGTCTCCAAACATGGCCAGCTGCCGTCCCTGCGCCTGCCGCTGTTGAGTCCAGGCCAGTTTGTCGGCAGGCGATAGTCCGCCGTGTGCGTCTTCAATACCCAGTTGCCTGCCCAGTCTCAGCACACTGTCAGGCGCGTCACCGCTCAGTATCGCCAGATGCTGCACGCCGCTGTCTGTCAGGCCGGCAAGCATCGCATCGATACCCGGCCGCAGCGGGTCTTCAAATGAAACCACAGCCTGCACGCCCTCGGCGTTGGCCAACACGGAGACCAGCCGGCCGCGAG
>Ga0316192_10003681_pt1 | contig 11168 bp, 7 predicted proteins | sample MerIslwburrow_MG_FD_204931 | JGI IMG/M metagenome (GOLD analysis project Ga0316192, IMG submission 204931) | Coastal sediment microbial communities from Maine, United States - Merrow Island worm burrow | ecosystem: Environmental > Aquatic > Marine > Coastal > Sediment | place: USA: Maine...
TCTGGGGTGGTGTTCATGATCTGCCTCTCGGGTCGAGCACTCATCCGGCAACGGCGCCGGCGATGGCAGTGACATGACGCAGATCAGATCCGCAGCACCCTCCGAAGACGTTCAGCCAGGGCAATGTTGCCTTCAGGCTCGCATAGCCGGCCGCCAACTCAGCGGGGTTGCCGTCGTCGAGAACTTCGGCCTCGTCGAGTTCGGCGTGACTCATCCTCGATGCGTTGCAGCGCAACCCTCGAATCCGGTGAGCCCACGGCTCGTCGCCCATCAGCCCGGCGAAATGATCAGGGTGGGCACAGTTCACCATGAAGTACGCGGCCGCACCGTCAGTGGCGTCATCGACGGCGACGATGGCCTCCGCCAGCGGCTGACCCGTCGGCAGATTGCCGTCGGTCTCGACAGTGAAAGAAACAACAACAGGGAGGCCAAGCTCAACCGCAGCACGAACAACACCGATCGCTTCGTCTGATTGCGTGAAGGTGAGAGCGGTAACCATGTCGACCTCGGTCTCGGCCAGCCATCGGAGTTGCTCTCCGTGGTAGGCCTGCGCTTCCTTTGCCGCAATGTTCTCATCCGGGGCATAGGCATCACCCCGGGGCCCGATCAGGCCGTTGATCACAATCGGCCCGGCATTGCTGCCGAATTTTTCACGGAGGTTCGACGCGAATCGGGCTGCGGCCCGGTTGGACTCCCGCAATGAACCGGCGTCCTGGCCCAGTTCCTGCGAGAAGTGGGTCTGGGCACGCCAGGTCTGGGTGTCCAGCACGAAGCCTGCACCCGTCTCATTCGCGAGCGAGAGGAAGCCCTCCATGTATCGCTGGAGCGCTGCCCGCCCATCCTCATCGTCCAACAGCGTGTGGGCAGCAAACTCTGGGATGTCGATCCCATTGTTGAAGATCAAGTCAGTTTCGAGTCCTGCGTCGTTGAGAAACAGGCCTCCGTCGAGTTGTGGGAGGTGGTTGCGGTATTTCGTCATGAGGCTGCTCCTTGGTGGTTTCTTCCATCTTGTGGATGACCTCGCGAGGAGTCCTGAAGGCCCGACGAAGGAATTCCTACTAAGTTCCTACGGTGGACGATCTCGTGGTTGATGGCTGGCAGCTCGATCCGGCAGCGAATCAGATCACCAAGGGCGAGATCAGTCGGCATGTGGAACCAAAGGCAATGGCGGTCTTGGCCGAGCTGGCGGCGCAGCCGGGGAGCGTCGTGTCACGCGCCGAACTCCTCGACAGCGTCTGGGGAGGCGCCTTCGTGGGCGACGATGCGGTCTCGGCAGCGGTGATCAAACTCCGCCGCGCCTTTGATGACAAGGCACGCTCGCCACGCGTGATCGAAACGGTCCACAAGTCCGGGTACAGGCTGATCGCACCAGTGACCTCCAGCAGCCAATCTCCAGCCGATGATCCTGGAGACCGTGCGGTACCGACCCGCCCCAGCGTCAAACTGGCGACGCTTCTGCGCTGCGCCTATCGCGTCAACGTGGGCGGCCCCGCGTCGATGGGGCCAGAGGAATGGCAGCATTCCACATCCACAATCAGCGGAGCCATCGAGGAACTCATCCGCGCCCATGGCGGGCTTCCGATTCACGAGAGCGGCGCCACCATCGGAGTCTTCGGCGCGCCGAACGCACAAGAACACCACGCGATGCGAGCGGTCCAAACGGCCTTGGAGATTCGCGACGTCACCACTCCAGGCTCCGATCACGCCGACGACTGGCCCGACTTCGTCTGGCACATCGGGATTGCCAGCGGCGAGGTCCTGTCTGGCGCGGCGCCCAGCAGCAGTGGACTGACTGTGCATGGTGCTCCGCTGGAAAGCGTGGCCGCGCTCACGATCGCGGCCGAGCCCGGGCAGATTCTTCTCACCGACGAGACCCGAAATCTGGCCCAGAGTCTGCTCGGCGTTCACCGCTGTGACCCGCCGCCCGACGGGCTCGCTTTCGGTCCGGTCCACTACCTGGGTACCGAGGCTGGTTGGGGCTCTGCGTGGGAGGCACGAGTCGAACGTGGACTCACTCCCCTATTCGGACGCGATTTCGAGATCAACCGCATCACCGACCTCTTGGACAAGGCCACCCGGGGCGAAGGGCAACTCATTGCGTTGAGCGGAGAGCCCGGCGCCGGCAAGTCGAGACTCGTTCACGAAGCACTGATGCTTGCATCGAACTGCGGATTCGATGCGCTCGTCGCGGCGGCGTCGCCACTGGAAGCTCGCACGCCGTTCTTCCCCGTCAGAGGCGCCGTCACCGACAGGCTGAGGCTGAGCCCCGGTCTCCACGGAGACGAGCCCGCCCTGCACGCTGCCCTGCGCCCCGACCGTGCTGGCGAGGAGTGGACCTCACTCGACCCCGAGCTCCGTCGCTCACGGTCGGTCTCGACCCTGAGCGACGTCCTGCTCGAAGGTCGCGAGCGACCGCTTCTGATGATCTTCGAAGATCTCCACTGGGCCGACGAGTCAACGAGGCATCTCATCGATGCGATCACCACTCAGATCGCCCGTCGACCGTGTGTCGTCATGGTCACCTACCGTCCCGGTTTCGTCGACCCGTGGGCGACGAAGAGCTACTACACCCAGCTACGAATCGACGCACTCGCATCCGAGGACTCCCTCGAGATGATCGGTCACCTCGTCGGTAACGATGCCAGCGTCGAGCTCTGGAAGTCCTCGGTCGTCGGTCGCTCCGGAGGTAGACCTCTTTTCATCGAAGAGGTCGTCCGTTCGGCTCAGGCAGCGGGCACGCTTGTCGGCTCGGACGGCAAGTTGAGCATTCCCGATGAGGAAGCACCGAGCCACGTACCCTCGTCGGTTCACGCACTCATCGCAGATCGAATCGACCGCCTGTCCGAAGGTGCTCGAGACGTCCTGTCGCTCGCCGCAGTCTTCGGCCGCGACGTCCCCGCGTCGCTCCTGCACCCGTTAATCGGAGGCTCACTTGTCAGCCGTCCCGATGATCTCAACGAACTCCAGGCCGCCGAATTGCTCTTCGCTTCTCGATACCAGCGAGAACCCGGCTATGTGTTCAAGCACGCCCTCACCCAAGAAGTCGCCTACCGCGAGATACCTCCCAGCGTCCGCAGCGAGCACCACCGCAGGATCGCCGAACTCCTCGAGACACTCAGCTCTGAAGGAGATCCCTTCTCACCCGAACAACTCGCACGCCACCACGCCGGCGCCGGGAACCACGCTGAGGCGGTAGACGCGTGGATCCGGGCGACGGACTCTGCCCTCAGCGCTGCGGCCTTCGCCGATGCACTCGAACATCTGGAACAAACGCGCTCGTGCCTCGTTCACCTCGCCGACGTCGACCAGCCAGACCATGAGTTGGCTGTCGAGCTTCGAACCGTCAGCGCATTGATACAGAGTGTGGGACCGGCAGATCCAACGGTTGAGGCCGCATGCAAGAGGGCCCGTGAACTAGCCGAGGAGCACGGTACGGCTCGCCATCAGTTCGAGGCCACATGGGGGCTGTGGTTCGTGCACCTGATGAGAGGCGAAATCAACACGGCCCAGCAGCTTGGCGACGAAGTATTCGAGCTCTCCGAACGGCTCGACGACCTACCCCTGAAGCTCGAGGCCCATCACGTCCAATGGTCTGGCCTGTCGCTGGCCGGCGACCCGACGGCGGTACGCGAACACGCGCAGATATGCCTCGAGCAGTACCAGCCGTCCGAGCACCACTGGCTGACCTTCTCATACGGAGGTCATGACCCCGGGGTATGCGCCCGCAACCTCGACGCAATGGCCCTGTGGTTGCTCGCGGAGCCAGAATTGGCCCGAACGCGTTCGACTTCGGCCATTGAGCTCGCCAAAGAGTTAGGCCACCCCTACACCCGACTCGAGAGCTTCAACAGCGCATTGAACATCGCTCTGCTCGACAACAATGCCACCGAACTCCTCACCCTCGCCGACACGCTTCAAGCGCTCGTCGACGACAACACGCTGCCCGACGTTACGTCTGCCTATGCCAACGGCTTCCGCTCCAATGCCCTAGTGATCAACGGTGACGCCCCCACAGGCCTTCAGCTCATGATTGAAGCTGCCCCCGTATGGCAGGAGTTCTGGGGTGCTTGGTGTTTTCCGCTCGATTCAGCGTTCGCCTCGACCCTTGCTGGAGCGGGCAGGATCGACGACGCGGTGTCGCACATCCAGAAGCAACTGGGCATGTCGCAAGTCTCGGGCGCACACTGGTGGGATGCCGAATTCCATCGTGTGCTTGGCAAGCTTTCGTTGGCGAGCAACCCGGCGGGCCTCGACGCGGCGAGAGCCAGTTTCGAACACGCCATCGCCATCGCCCGACGACAACGGGCGCCGTTCCTCGAACTCCGAGCAGCGATGAGCTTGGCGCGGCTTGCCCCAAAGTCGAACGGCACCAAAGCGGCAACGCTTTCCCTGCAAAAGGCAGTTGACCAGTTCCCGGCCGACGTCGACACCACCGACCTTCGACTCGCCCGCAACATCTTGTCGGCGTGAAGCCCACCGCGACCCTGAACATCACGCGTGTACTAACGGTTGTGTCGGAGGGGGGACTTGAACCCCCACGTCCATAGGACACTGGTCCCTTAAACCAGCGCGTCTGCCAATTCCGCCACTCCGACGTGGTGAGAGATAAATGCTAACACGTCCAGAGTGATTCGCAGACCTATTTTAGGAGTTTAAATCTAGCGACCCGTCCGCCCTCACTATTATCTCGCCAACAGTGGGGTCTTGGACGAAATTGCCCATGGCTGATGCCAGCGGCATTACCACTCCATCTCGTAGAGCTGCATCGTGGGCTCGGGCCAATAGCGCCCATCGTAGGTTGTCGTCAGCGAACCCAAGCGCCTGGTCGATGTGTGTATCGATAATCTCTGACGCCACGCCCATTGTGTTGGCTGGCGAGTCGGACCGAAGCAAGGCTGGCACCACGGCGTCAACTGAACCGGCAGCTGATACCCAGCCGTAGGCGTAAATGTCGATGTCGCCATCAGCCATGGCCCTAGAAGCGGTGTCCATGTCGAGTTCTTCAACTATTGCTGTGACTCCAACGGCTCCCAGATCTGAGCCAATGGATTGGGCTACCGTTTGTTGGGATTGGCCGGTATATGCGATCCGCAGCGAAGGAATTTCTCCGTGACGTGCTGTATAGGCTCCTATGGTATCGACCGCAACGCTGGGATCGTATTGGCAGGTTGCACCACACACTGGTTGGCGGTATCCGGCCATGGTTGAGGCTATGACGCCGTTGGTGGGATGGACGGGGAATGCGAACTGGGATTCTGCGATGGAGTCCTGGTCGACTGCCAACAGTAGGGCCTCACGCAACATCGGGTCGCTTAGGGTTGCTGAGGTGGGGTTGAGCACATAGAACCGGCTCATCGAGCGTGCTGGCGGCGTTGATCCGAACCTCTGTTTGGCATCGCCGATAGCCCCTACTGGAGCCACTGCGGCGTCGACGGAGCCGCTGGTTAGTTGAGCGTAGGCCGCGTCTGCGTTGCTGGTCCAGTGAAACACAATCCGGTCGACGCTAGGTGCCAGCTCCAGATCGGGGTGTGCTAACCGCTTTAGCTCGAGTGTCAGGTCATCATCAGTCACAACATCAAACTGACCGGTCGGCGCGCCGCCTGGCCCGACGACCGACACGCTAAGCCCACTTAGCAGCCAAGGGAAACCGCCGTTGGGCGATGCAAGCGTGAACACTACTTCGAGGTCTTCGTCGCCAGCTTCCACTGATTCAACATCGCCAAGCAGGGTCCAGGTTGACAGATCGTCTGCTGCCGCATCCATCATCTCGGTGAAGCTTTTTATTATGTGGTCGCGGTCAATGTTTGCTTGTGCCAACCGGTTGTCGTCCAACTTGAACGTCCAGGTTGAAACATCTGCGCTCCCGCTCCATGATCGAGCCAGCGCTGATCTTAGCTGTTTAGTGTTCCCGTCTACTTCAGTCAGTCCGTCATAGAGCAGGTCGCTGACTATTACCGCCCCCTGGTCAGCCATCGAAAACCCGCCGGGCACGGTAGATTCTGGACGGGCCACAGCAATGTCCAGAGTCCGCCCAGCGCCATCGTCGGGCTGCAAATCGCTGTCGTCGACCATGGCCAGTTCATCGGGAGGTGATTGGGAGAGGCCAGATTCAAATGCATTGGGGTCGTCGGCTGCGGCCCCTTGGGCGCCACACGCTGTCGTTAGGGCTACAACTCCGCAAATAAACAGTTCCCGCCATCTCACCCTATGCCATCGACATGTGCGCCGAATTCCTTAGGGTATGGGAAGTTTCTAATCCAGTTGGAGAGACAAGATAACGGTCATGAAGGCGAAAACGAGCCCCATCAAAATTGTGAGACGATCTAGGTTGCGTTCCATCGAGGTTGAGCCGGCGGCCGCTGACCCAAGCCCACCGCCGAACATGTCAGACAGACCGCCCCCGCGACCACTGTGCAGCAACACGAGGGCTACGGTGATCACCCCCACCACTACGTATGCAATGCCCAGCACCAAAGTCATCTTGATCTCATCTCCTACCGAAAATCGGACTGCTCAGCTTACCTAAGAAAACTGGTAGTCGACGACGTTTACTAGGGGGCCACCTTCTGTAAACCCGGGGGTGATTGCCCCAGTAGCCAACACGCTGGAGTTGAACCCAGCAAACAGAGGCCGTTGGGTGAGTGGAATTACCACCAACGAGGCGTCGCCCGCTCCCACGGTGGTGACAAAAGTATCGAGTTCGTTATAGCACTCATTGCGTTGGGTGTCTGAGGTCATCTGGTCACAGTCCGTTGACTTCACATTGAACTGGGGCTCGTCCATGCCATACGGGTTGGCTCCTGACCTGCTGCGAAAGATTCCGCTGAGCCCGCCCGGCCATGGGCCGCTAGTCCAGGGGAACACCGCTAAATCCCAAAGGTCCCGGTCGCCCGAAGAACCCCCGGTTTCGGATGCCTTGATGGCATCGACAGCGAACGGACCATCGCGATAGAACAAACCGCCGGGCGCCGAATTGTCGTCTATGGCAAACCCGGCATCTCTTAGTTGACTGGCAATAATTTCCAGTTGGGCTTCACGGAAACTGTCGCCTGTGGTCGTGCCCAGTTTCAGTTGGAGGGGCCCGTGCTGCTCGTGGGTCCAGATCCCATCGGTGCCGCGGGTGTAATTGGCTTGTGACAAAAGGTTGGAAGCCGGAACGGGTTGGTAGCCATCGTACTTGGTTTGATGATTTACATAGGCAGGATGGTTGGCCATCCAATACATGTTTCCTAGTCCGTTGGCCGCTAGAGCTTGACCTACCACCGGTTCGTACACCCTGCTTACAACAGCCTGCTTGTCGACAATATATGCTATTGCCTCGCGGACCTCCGGCTTGGCCAGGTGTGGATCAAGCAGGTTCATTGCCAAGTGTTCAAACACCGGTCCAGGGGAAACTCCAAGCTCGAACTGGTCCGAGGTTGACAGTTGGGCCAACTTCGGGTCAAGAGGCTCGATAATAATATGAGCCTGCCCGCTGTTGATCAACTGGACCCTGGTGTCAACATCACGCACAAACGCAATGAGAACCCCGTTCACATCTGCTGTGCTACCCTGATTGGTAGCGTCAGGGCTTTGTGATCCGTGGTACAGGTCGTTGCGACCAAGCCGTATGTTGCTTCCGCGATCCCAGGACACGAACGAAAGCGGCCCAGATGAGGGCAGCGCTGAGGTACCACTTGCCCAAGATCGTAGGTTGTCGTTCACATCGAGCGCGCCTTCGCCAAACGCGTGCTCAGCAAATACGTGGGAGTACATGTGGCGCCAGCCAGGGTAGAACGACGCCATCGTCACCGCAAAGCTGGTCTCCCCGGTCACCTCGAACGATGTGACAAGGTCGTAGCCAAATCGGCTGAATCTGTCGTACAAGCATCCATCGTTTGACGCATCAAGGGTGGATCCATCGGGTTCTTTGTCGCAGCCTTCGGTGATGATCCGATGGGTGTATGCCACGTCGTCGGCTGTCAGTGGTTCACCGTCGGACCATTTGAGCCCTTCGCGCATCTGGTAGGTGATGGTGATGGTGCGGTTCGAGTTCGATGTTACCGTAGGCTCACCAGCTAGTAGTTCTGGGTAGAAGGTCATGTCGGCGGCTACACCAAACAAGCCTTCTAGTAAGCCTTCGCGAACCCAAGAGGCTACATTTGTGCGATTTTCGGGGTCGTCGTAGTGCAGGTCGGGGGGCTCTTGGTGATGGACCCAAACCAATACTCCGTCCTCAGCATCAGCTATGCCCTGCCGGACAGGTTCTCCAGCACTCACATCGCTAGTGGCTGTTGGATCTCCCCCAGCAGCCGTATCTGCGGAGGGCTCGGGGATCCCAACCACCTCTGACCCATCTTGAGAATCAGGGTCCGCATCACCACCACCGCCGACGATGCCGCAGCTGGCCACCACCATCAAAGACGAAACCATGATGGCCAGACGCGCCCTACTCGATACCCTTGGCCGTTCATGAGCAATCATTGAGACCCCTACTTCACTCGATGAGCTAGACATGTCACCCAACAAGACTTCGTTGTGAGGTTGAAGCTCAGCAGTTCTGGAGCAAACTTAGGGTTAGCCACTCCCCAAACGGTACTGGATTATTCGAGCAAACGACTCGGCTTCCAGTGCGGCTCCCCCAACAAGCGCCCCGTCGATGTCGGGTTGGCTCAGCAGTTCATTGGCGTTGGATGGCTTTACTGATCCGCCGTATTGGATACGAACAGCCTGAGCAGCTTCGCTGCCGAATCCAGCCTCAATCACGGCTCTAACAACCGCACACATGGACTGGGCATCATCCGAAGTGGCTGTAACTCCAGTTCCAATCGCCCAGATCGGTTCGTACGCGATCACCATCGAGGCAACATCCTCGGCTTTGACTTTGGCCAGCCCCGCGACCACTTGGCGTTCAACGACCGCTTCAGCTTCGTTCGCGTCGCGCTCTTCACCTGATTCTCCAACACACATGATTGGTGTCATCGCCGCACCCAAAATGGCCTTGACCCGAAGGTTCACCATCTGATCGGTCTCAGAAAACAGCTGCCGTCGTTCAGAATGGCCCGCTATAACATATTCAACACCGAGCTTGGCCAGCATCGACGGCGCCACTTCACCGGTGAACGCCCCTGATGATTCCCAATGGCAGTGTTGAGCGCCTAACGAAAAAGGGATCCGATCTGATTCGAGGGTGGTTTGCACCGTGCGAATGTCGGTGAATGGCGGATGCAGGGAAATGTCTACCGCATCAACATCGTCTCGTGTCACCTCATAGCTCAACTCTTGGGTGAGTTTCAGAGCCTCAAAGTGATTGAGGTTCATCTTCCAGTTTCCGCTAATCAGCGGCCGTCGTTCGCTCATTTCGTCCTCTCTCCTGCTTGCCTCAGTGCAGCCAAGCCGACAAGATCGCCTTGCTCGATGTATTCGAGCGACGCTCCCCCACCGGTCGACACATGGTCAATATCGGTGTCGACTCCAAACAATTTCGCTGCCGCAGCCGAATCACCTCCACCTACAACGCTAAATGCTCTTGTTTCGCCAACGGCTAACGCCACTGCGTGGGTGCCTGCCTTGAACCTCGGGTCTTCGAAGACCCCCATTGGCCCATTCCATAATACGGTGCCGGCCTCGGTGATTACGTCGGTGAATACAGCAGCCGAGCCGGGCCCAATGTCTACGCCGGCCCATCCATCGGGGACTTCAACGCCGATTTGGCGCACTTCGCCCCCTGCGTCGGGGTCAAAGAGGACGGCGTCGGGGCCGATTGCGGTCAGGTCTTCAGGCAGATGAATGGTCGCCCCGCTGTTCATCAAACGCCGACAAGTTTCAATCATGTCTGGCTCGAGTAACGATGACCCTACCCGGTGTCCTTTGGCTGCTAGGAAAGTGAATGCCATGCCGCCTCCGACAATAATGGCATCGACCACTTCAAGCAGGGCCTCAATCACCCCAAGCTTGTCTGATACTTTTGCGCCGCCCATGATGGCCACAAACGGGCGTCGAGGACGGTCACGCAAACCGGCTAGTACGTCCACTTCTTTGGCCAGTAGCCGCCCCGCAGCAGACGGAAGAAACTCGGGAGGCCCAACGATCGATGCATGTGCCCGGTGGGTAGCCCCGAACGCGTCGTTCACGTACATGTCGTGTCCGGCAATCAACGATTTCACGAATTCTGGGTCGTTGCCTTGTTCCCCTGGATGGAACCGGAGGTTCTCAACCAAAGTCACTTTGGGGGCAAGTCGCGACAGCAGTTCACGCACTGGCTCGAGGGAATATTTAGGGTTGACTTCACCCTTGGGCCTACCTAGGTGAGAAGCCGCTGTTACCTTGGCCCCCCTATCAACCAACCATTTAAGGGTTGGAAGACTGGCTTTCACCCTCAGGTCGTCGCCTATGACTCCGTCATTGATAGGCACATTGAAATCGGTACGCACGAGGACCGATCGGCCCTCAACGTCACCCAGATCTTCCAATTCTGGCACACCGTTGATCATCGTTCAGCACTCCGAGCGCGGTCGACTAGTCTGGCACAAAGTCATCAAATACTGTTGGCTTGGTCTGGTTACTGGTTAGCTGCACCAATGCGCATGCTGATTTCAACCATCCGGTTCGAGTAGCCCCATTCGTTGTCGTACCAGCCGGCGATCTTTACCAGTGACCCTTGTGTCATCGTCATCCCTCCGTCGATGGTGCAAGATGCGGGCGACGTTACGATGTCTGATGACACGATGGGATCAGTGGTGTAGTCGAGCACGCCCGATAGCGGTCCGTCGGTTGCGGCGGCCGCAAACGCTGCATTGACTTCATCTACCGATGGTTCGCCGTCCACTACCGCGGTCAGATCCGTTAGTGACCCTGTTGGGATCGGAACCCGCAAAGCCAACCCGTCAAGCTTGCCTTGCATCGACTGCATCACCAGGCCGGTGGCTCTAGCTGCGCCGGTTGAGGTAGGTACGATATTGATTGCAGCAGCCCGGGCTCGACGCAGATCGCTGTGAGGTCCGTCTACGAGGGCCTGGTCGCCGGTGTAGGCGTGGATGGTGGTCATCAGGCCTTGTTTCAGGCCGAATACATCGTCGAGGACCTTGACCATTGGCACGAAACAGTTGGTGGTGCACGAGGCGTTGGATACAACCTTGTGCTTCGCTGGATCAAATGTATCGTCGTTGGCGCCTATGACGAAGGTGGCA
>Ga0316192_10003683_pt1 | contig 11163 bp, 11 predicted proteins | sample MerIslwburrow_MG_FD_204931 | JGI IMG/M metagenome (GOLD analysis project Ga0316192, IMG submission 204931) | Coastal sediment microbial communities from Maine, United States - Merrow Island worm burrow | ecosystem: Environmental > Aquatic > Marine > Coastal > Sediment | place: USA: Maine...
CGGAGGGGGCTGTCTTGAACCCGCGCCAGGCCCCATCCTCGCGATGCCAGCTCCCAGGCCGCCCCCTCCCGCCCTCGCTGCGCTCGGGCACCCTCCCCCACTTCGTGAGGGAGGGGAAGTCGGGTCAGATCCTTGTCGCTGCTTCGAGTGCGACGACGATCATCTCGTCGAGCGTCTGCTCGCGTTCGGTCGAGGTCAGGCCCTCGCCGCCGTCGATCATGTCGGTGACCGCGAGAATCGCGGCTGCGCGCACGCCGTGTTCGGCCGCCACGCCGAACAGGCCTGCTGCTTCCATCTCAACAGCGAGAATGCCCATCTTCCGTGCAAGGGCCAGGAAGTCCGCTTGTGGGTGGTAGAACTGGTCGGAGCTGACGACGTTGCCGACCCGGACCGCCAACTTGCGTTCTTCGGCCGCGTCAACCAGCAGTGTCGTAAGCCAGAAATCGGGGATTGCCGCGAAGTCGAAGCCGCCGAAGCGGATCCGGTTGGTGTTCGAGTCGGTGGACGCACCCGCAGCGATGACGAGGTCACGAACCGCGAGGTCCGGCGCGATCCCACCTGCGCTCCCCACACGCACGAGCGACGTGACCCCGTACTCCCGTATCAATTCGGTCGCGTAGATCGACGTCGATGGAATCCCCATGCCGGTGCCCATGACCGAGACGCGTCGGCCTCGATACGTCCCGGTATAGCCCTCCATGTTTCGTACGGACGTGATCAGGGCAGCGTCGTCGAGGAACCGCTCGGCCACGTAGCGGGCTCGCAGCGGATCTCCCGGGAGGAGGCAGACATCCGAGAAATCACCCGGTTCGGCGGAGATATGCGGTGTTGACATGAGCCAAGCCTATACGCCGGCCTCCTGTCGGCGGCGTGGCGCGAGGGGCGTATGCTTGAGGGACAGGGACGAAGAGGACCACGATGCAGGAATCTGTGGCAACGCCAACGGTGCGTCGCGAAGACCTCGGTCTGCCCGGGTCGGTGGTTGCGACGAGATACTGGCGCCTTCTCGGAGACGGTCGTGTTCAGTGCGATCTCTGCCCACGCGAGTGCAAACTCCGCGAAGGCCAGCGCGGCCTCTGCTACGTGAGGGCGCGTCTCGATGACGAGATCGTCCTCACCACGTACGGACGGTCCAGCGGTTTCTGCGTCGATCCGATCGAAAAGAAACCGCTGAACCACTTCCTTCCCGGGACAGCCGTGCTCTCGTTCGGGACCGCCGGGTGCAACCTGGCGTGCCGCTTCTGCCAGAACTGGGACATCTCGAAGGCCAGGGAGTACGACGTACTCGCCGACGAGGCGACCCCGGAGAAGGTGGCCCGTATCGCCGAGGACCTTGCCTGCCGAAGTGTGGCGTTCACCTACAACGACCCCGTGGTCTTTCACGAGTATGCAATCGACGTGGCCGAAGCCGCGCGGGAACGCGACATCCGGACCGTCGCAGTCACCGCCGGTTATGTGAAGCCAGAACCGATGCGGGAGTTCTATGCCCACATGGACGCGGCGAACATCGACCTCAAGGCGTTCACCGAGGACTTCTATCACCGCACGTGTGCCGGTGCGCTCGCCCCGGTGCTCGAAACATTGGAGTACGTGAGGCACGAGACCGACGTGTGGCTCGAGATCACCACGCTGCTCATTCCGGGCTTGAACGATTCGGCCGAGGAGATTGATGCAATGACGAAGTGGGTGGTCGACAACCTCGGTGACGACGTGCCGCATCACTTCACTGCGTTCCATCCGGACTTCAAGATGCGCGACCTGCCCCCGACACCGCCGTCGATCCTCGACCGTGCCCGCACAATCGCGATGGAGAACGGAGAGCGCTACGTCTACACCGGCAATGTGCGCGATGCCGCCGGACAGACAACGTATTGCCACAGTTGCGGCGCGGTCCTGATCGAGCGGGATTGGTACCAACTCGGACGTTGGGGGCTCACCGCCGATGGTCGGTGTGCAGCGTGTGGAACCTCGTGCCCCGGCGAATTCGATCCGCAACCCGGCACGTGGGGTGCTCGCCGCCGACCGGTTCGTATCGCGGACTGGGCCTAGTCACCGATGGCGAAGGTCCCGTAGCCCACGACGCGATCGGGTGGGCCGGCGGTGTCTGACGAGTTCCTGAGATCGAGGACGTGGACCCGGTACCCGCTGCGTCTCGCCAAATAGAGTGCTGCCTGTACACCGGTTCGCCCGCACGCGGACTCGCGGCTCAATGCTCCCGGATCGAGCCGCTCAACCGATGCCGCCGTCTCAGCGTCGAGACCCCGAGCGGTGACTGTGTCGTGATAGTGCGAGAGATCCGAGGACACCAGCAGCAGCGTCTCGTCATCGAGGATGGGCTCGACGGCGTCGGCAGCCCCAACCGGGTGAACCTCACCGGTGAGAAGGGGAACCACGGGTATCCCCGGGGCAACCACCTGAAGGAACGGAAGCTGCACCTCGAGCGAGTGTTCGCGTTCGTGAGCAGCCGTCGACTCGGTGACCAGATGACTCGTGGCTACTTGGGCGGCCGCCGCCGCATCGACCGCAACCGTGCCAAGTGGCGTCTCGAGCAGATCGGCGCCGGGGAGAGCCAAACCCGTGAACCACACGTAGTGGGACGGACCAAACATGACGATCCTGCGAATGGAATCCATCGCTTCGAGCAACTGGTAGCCGGTCGCCGCGACCGGACCGGAGTACACGTAGCCCGCATGGGGCACGATCAGGATCCGCACTCGGAAGTCCAGGTCGACCGGCCGGGCGTCGGCAAGGTAGCCCCGGACATCCGTCTCGAGACGGATGGGATCTGCCGGGTAGAACGCGCCGGCAACGGCCGCTGGGCGGACGGTCGGATGCATGGTGCTCCTCTGGAGACGGGATCAACGTTATGCCGCTCGGGTGACGCCGTCCATGGACTTCCGGCCCTTCACCGGGTGACGCGACGCGCCTACCTTGGCGGAGTGACAACCCAGGAAGACCCATACGTTGCGGTGGCACGATCAGCAATCGGGCACTACCTCGCCACCGGCGAGATCGCCGAGCCGCCATCGTTGCCCGACGACCCGCCGCCGAGCGGTGTTTTCGTTTCGCTCCACGAGCCCGCGTCACCCGGACACGCTGAAGGTCCACTGCGCGGATGTGTTGGCACAATCAGGCCTCGTGAGCCGTCGGTTCGGAGCGAGATCGCCCGTTCGGCCGTTTCCGCAGCGGTCTCAGACCCGCGCTTCCCACCCTTGCAGCCCGGCGAGGTAGACGGACTTGAAGTCACCGTGTATCTCTTGGATACGCCGGAGCCGATCGACGACGCCGACCAGCTCGACCCGGCGCAGTACGGCGTGATCGTTGAGGGCCCCGGCGGGCGCCGTGGTCTGCTGCTCCCTGCAATACCGGGGATCACGACCGCCGAGCAACAGGTCGACATCGCGACTCGCAAAGCCGGCCTCTCACCCGCCGACCCGATTCGGCTCTCTCGTTTCTCCGCGCGGATCATCCACTGACCGAAGGTCGACCACTGGAGGTACGATCTCATCGGCGGAGGGGTTGAACCATGGCAGCGCAAATCTCAAACGATCGCCGCGCGGCGGGGCAGACGGCGCCATGATGAACCATGCCTGGTCGCGACGCCTGATCACGATTCCGATCGTCTATCTCGCTTTCGCCCTGGCCACGTTGCTGCTTCCACTGGTGCTCGTCGCGGGCGCCGCCATCGACGGCATGCGCTGGATCGCTTCTCGCACACCGGCGATGGCACTGCGCATGGCCGCCTTCGGTTGGGTGTACCTGCTCGGCGAGGTGTGGGCGATTCCGACTCTCGCCGTGATCGGGTTGCTTCCGAAGGACCGGTCGATCGCGCTCACATACCGCCTTCAGATGACCTGGCTCAACTGGAACCTCAACACGGTTCGGGTCGTATTCCGGCTCAAGTTCACGGCCGACGCGGCCGGTGAAATCCCACCCGCACCGATCCTGGTCCTCTCGCGTCACGCCTCACTGATCGACACACTCCTGCCGGGGCGATACGTGACCCAGCCGTTCGGGATCCGCCTTCGTTACATCTTGAAGAGCGAACTCCTGGTTGACCCGGCGCTCGACATCGCTGGCAACCGCCTTCCGAACGTGTTCGTGAACCGAGGCGGCGATACCGATCGCGGAATAGCGGCAATTCGAGATCTGGCGACCACCATGCCGGATGGAGAGGGCCTCCTCATCTACCCGGAAGGCACCCGCTTCTCCGAAGCGAAACGCGTGAGGTTCACAGACAAGATGGCGCAGCGCGGCGACGCGATCGGCCAGGTCGCATCGGCATACCAGGCCGTCCTTCCACCCCGACCCGCCGGGACACTCGCCATGCTCGACGCTCGGCCACTTGATGTGGTTGTCATGGCGCACCGTGGCCTCGAGGGTTTTGCCGAGATCCGAGACATCTGGTCGGGCGGGTTGGTCGGGTCGAATGTCCAGATCCGCTTCTGGCGGATTCCCCATGCAGAGATCCCAGTCGACGACGCAGACCGAAGATTGTGGCTGTTCTCGACCTGGTCCGATGTTGATGCGTGGGTTTCGGCTGGAAGAGAGCCCACCGGCTGATCCGTTGATTGCCTACGCTCATATGCAGGAGGAGCACGGATGGGCGATTCGACACCGGAAGCAGTGAGATCCGGGCGCCGTCGCGACGTGGCGATCGCGTGGGGGCTCGTTGCCGTCCAGGCCGCACTCATCATCGCGATTCTCCTCGTTCCCGTTGGTGATGCGTGGCCACTCCCACCCGTCGCGGCTGCTGTGTCAACCACGGTGACATGGGCCGGCGTCGGGCTGCTGATCTGGGCGATCGCCGTCTTCGGACGGGGTGTGACCCCGTCACCTTTGCCGTCGCCGAAGGCGCGGCTCCGAACACGCGGCCCGTATCGCTGGATCCGACACCCGATGTACACGGGGGTGATCATGTTGATGACAGGGGCCATGCTCGACCGAAGGAGTTGGCTCGCTGCGGCGCTGTGGATCGCCCTCGTCGGATTCCTCGTCCTCAAGGCGCGATGGGAAGAGGGTCGGCTCGTCGAGACCTACCCCGGATACCGGCGATACCGGGAACAGGTATCGGCGTTCGTACCCCTTCCCGGCCGGGCGCAGAGTTGATCAAGGGCCGAATGACACACGAGAATGGAGCCACGATGCTCGGTCCAGACTCCCTGACCATTCGATCCGGCCGCCGTCGGTCGGAATCCGAGTTGGTCGACATCATCATCCGAGACGGGGTGGTCGACGCCATCTTGCCGGAAGGTGATGCACCGGCTGCAAAGGTCGAGGTCGATGCCGCCGGAAGCTTGGTCACCGAGTCGTTCGTCAACACCCACCTGCACCTCGACAAGGTCTTCACCCTCCGGCACCTCGGTGACGCCGCGCTCGCCGACTACCAGAGCGGCGAGATGGGCAAAGCCATGTCGGCGATCGAGACCGCAGCAGCCGTCAAGGAAGGGCAGAACCCAGCGACGATGCTCGCAGCCGGGGCACGTGCCGTGGCGATGGCGGCCTACTACGGCAACACCCACATCCGAGCCTTGGCCGACGTCGACTCGAAAGCTGGTACGCGGGGTGTCGAGGTTCTCATCGAACTGCGCGAGAAGTTCGCGGGTCTGGTCGATCTCCAGGTTGTGGCGTTCGCCCAGGACGGAATCAATCGAGAACCCGGGACCGAGGAGCTGCTCCGAAGCGCAATGGCTATCGGAGCAGATGTTGTGGGCGGCATCCCATGGATCGAATACACCGAAGCCGACATGGCCGAACACGTCCGGATCGTTTTCGACATTGCAGTCGAGAACGACGCTCCGGTATCCATGTTGCTCGACGACGCCGGCGACCCGGGTCTTCGGACGCTCGAGATGATGGCCACTGAAGCGATCCGCAGGGGTTGGATTGGCCGGGCGCTGGCGCATCACGCGAGGGCGATGGAGTTGTATCCGGACCCTTACTTTGAGCGACTCGTCGCATTGTTGTCCCAAGCCGATGTTGCGGTCGTGTCAGATCCGCACACCGGTCCGCTCCACGCGAGGGTGAAGGGACTCTTGGCCGCAGGCGTCAATGTCAGCCTCGGCCAGGACGACATTTCGGATGCCTACTACGCGTTCGGCCGCAACAACATGCTGGAGGTGGCGTTCCTCGGCGCCCATCTGCTGTGGATGATGTCCGAGCACGACATGGAGCTTCTGTACGACGCTGTAACAATCAATCCAGCCGCTGCAATCGGCCTGAGCAGCCACCGACTCGCTATCGGAAACGAGGCGAACCTGGTGGTTGTTGAAGGTGAGTCCATCGCCGAAGCCCTGCGTTTCCACGCGGCGCCGCGGGCGGTGGTCAGCCACGGACGCCTGGTGGATCAACATGCGATGCGAGAGTTGGCGATGGTTCCCGCGTAGCAGCCAGAGCCCCTTCCGCTCCGCTCCGGCCTGTAGTCCCGGCAACTCCTCACTGAGGCCCTCAGGCAAGAGCCCGTTCGCGACGATTACCAACCGAATCCGCCGCTACGACGAACCCGCGGCTATGGTTCGGTGGCCGCACCGGGTGGAGGTCAGCGCTTCGTCGCTTCCCCGGTGATCACACGGCAGAGTTTCTCACCCGGTTGGACCGCCTCTTCGGCCGACGCTCGATACCACAGGCGATGGACGCCACTTGATCGAGTCGGAGATCGGCACATACATCAATGTCCCCCAACCGGGACCAGGAGTCATCATGACCACCACCTTTGCTCAACTCGGCCTGCCCAAATCACTCGTCGGCGCGCTCGAACAGCGCGGAATCCTCGAACCATTCCCGGTCCAGGAAGCGACAATCCCCGATGCCCTCGCCGGCAAGGACGTGTCCGGCAAGGCACCGACCGGATCCGGCAAGACCATCGCGTTCGGACTTCCGCTTCTCGCGCGCGTCGATCGCGCAAAACCGAACCGCCCCCAGGCATTGATCCTCGCCCCAACGCGTGAACTCGCCGACCAGATCAAGGACGAGCTTTCCCCGCTCGCCCAGGCGGTCGGCCGCAACGTATTCGCCATCTACGGGGGCGTTGGATACGGACCTCAGCGCAATGCCATGCGAAGGGGCGTCGACGTTCTCGTCGCAACCCCGGGCCGCCTGGAAGATCTGATGGAGCAACGGACCGTCGACCTGAGCCACGCCAACATCGTCGTCGTCGACGAAGCAGACCGCATGGCCGACATGGGATTCCTTCCCGCCGTTCGCCGCATCCTCGATCGCACGGCGAAGCGCCGGCAGACGCTGCTGTTCTCCGCAACACTTGACGGTGACATCGCGGTCCTCAGCCGCTCGTACCAGCACGATCCGGTGCGACACGACGCAGCCAACGCGGATGCTGAGGCGATCGACGCCAAACACCATTTCTGGCTGGTGGAGCACCACGACCGGGTCGAACACGCCGCCGACCTGATCAAGGCGGCCGACCGTTCGATCGTCTTCACGAGGACCCGCCACGGAGCGGACCGACTCGCCAAGCAACTCACGAAGCTCGGTGTGAGCGCCGTTGCCATGCACGGGGGCCGATCGCAGAACCAGCGCAACCGCGCCCTCAAGGCGTTCTCGACCTATCGGGCACAGGCGCTGATAGCGACGGACGTCGCAGCTCGCGGGATCCACATCGACGCGGTGGCGTCGGTCATCCACTTCGATCCGCCCGCCGACCACAAGGATTATCTGCATCGCTCCGGACGTACGGCAAGAGCCGGCGCAACGGGGACAGTTGTCAGCCTCGTTACCGGCGACCAGAAACGAGCCGTCCGCCGCATGCAGAAGGACCTGGACCTCGACGCTCCGATCGAAGCACCAGCCCTGGACGCGCTCGATCTCGGCGGATACCGGATCGGCACACCGTCGCTGAACGGGTCGCGTCCCGCGTCCAAGGGTTCACGGCGCGAGGCACGGCAGGAACGCCCGTCACGGCCCGCCAAACCCTCCAAGCCGGCTAAACAGAACGGTGGCAGCCCGAACGGGAACGGAGGCAGCGGCGAGAGCGTGTATGTCGCCAATCTCCCATGGGGAACCACCGAGTCGGATGTTGTGAGACTGTTCGCCCCCTACGGCGATGTCCAACAGGCCACGCTGATCAGCGATCGGCGGACCGGCCGCTCAAAGGGTTTCGGTTTCGTCGACATGCCTCGGCCGGCCGCTCGGAGCGCCGTCGACGGGCTTCACGGCACAAAGATGGGCGGCCGCGACCTGACGGTCCGTCTGGCGAAGCCAAGAACCCAAAAGCGCTGAATCGCGCAGCCGCGTACCCAGGGTTGTAGACGTCCTATTTGGCGTCTCCAGCCCACAGAATGGACCACTGCGCATCCGCGCTTCCAAGATGGAGAACGCTGGGTCCGCACCGCCACCTCTCAATGATCTCGGGCCACCCTGGCCCACCCGAAAGGAGTGCCAATGAAGAAGGCACCACACACCTCGCGCCCCCGTGCGCCATGGAACATCAATCAGCTCCAGCGGGGAGCTACCTATCGCGCGACGACGCGACGAGGAACCACCAACGGGCGGTTCCTCGGGATGGAGACGCCATACGGCGACCGCTCGATCCTGCTCTCGAGCCGGGCCGGAACCGCGTCGATCTCGCTGTCCGACATCACCTCGCTCTGCCCCACGGCCGCCTAGTCCTCCCCATTCCGCGGGCTGGAGACGCCAAATAGGACGTCTACAACCCTGGGTACGCGGCTTTGGCCCTCAGCCTTCGCTCGCGGGTTGCGCTGGCGGCTCGGGCTGCGCATCCGGCGCCGCATCGGGCGTGTGGTCGAAGTCGAGGTGGCGACGGTGCGCCGCCTTCTTCGAGCGGCGTTTCAGACGCATGTTGAGCCACGTTCCCACGATGGCGACGCCGCTGAAGATGTAGAAGACGGTGAAGATCTTGGAGAAGTCCGTCGACGGTTCAAGGTCGCCGAACCCAACAACGGTCAACGCGACCGAGCTGAAGTAGAACGAGTCGACGAGGCTCCAGTCCTCGATCACCGAGTAGGCCAGCGTTCCGACGAGCAGGACGAGGAGCACCGAACCCCCCAGGATGCGGTCGCTGTGGCGATCCCAGTAATTCGCGGAATCAGCGTCTTGTGTTGCGCTGTCGGCCGGTGTACTCAACCCGTTCCTCCTGCTCGCCAAAGGCCTCGGCCCGGATCAATGCCCGACAAAACGTACCGTCGGAACCGATCGAAATCAGCCTTCCTTCGCCTCGATCCTGCCGGAAGCGATCGCGGCCGTGAAAGCCTCGAAGTCCCGTTGGGCCTGATCCGCGTATGCGTAGCCGAATTCCGTGAGTGCCTCGGCGAACACGGTCCCTGATCCGATGTAGCCGGCAATCTGGAACAGATCACCCGCACGGGCATGTGAATGGGCGAGCGTCCACCCGCAGATCTGCGCGTACTGCTTCAACAGACGTGGGCTCATCCTCGCGATGTCGGCCGACCCCTTCATGTCGTAGAGCTGGCGCCAGTAGAAGGCGTGGCCGGCGCCACCGACCGACCACCCAAGGAAGATGTCGCTCGATACCTGCATGAGGCGCTGGCCCCTGACCACACGCTCACCGTGATGGGTGTACGTGCTCTTCGGGAGATAGTCCTCCAAGACCGACGCAGTGGCCTCCTTGATCTGGAGGAAGAGAGGATCGGTGTCGTCGTTCGCTTCGAGCAGCACGATCAGGCACCGCGTCCCGACGCTCCCCACGCCTACCACCTTCAGCGCAATGTCGACGATGTGGTACTTGTCGATGAGCACCCTGCGATTGTCGGCGAGCGTGCCTTTGTACTCCGCGAAGCTACGCTCGGCCACTCTTCTCATCTCGTCCGGGCTGTCTTCCACCGGCAGATCCCTCAATGGAATGATCAGCGGCGGGTCACTCTTGATGCGAGAGTTGCCGTCGACCTTCTCGGCCAGCTTCTTCAACGCCTTCATGCTGCCCTTCGAACGGGACTTGGTTGCACGCTTCGCCACGTACTTCCTGTCCTTCTTCTTCGGCAGCGCATCCATGATCTGTTGCAGGGTGAGATGGGCGTACCACACGTCAAGCGTGGTCATCGTGGTGTACTTGGCCATGGCGTTCTGGTAGCCAACCACCGCGGCGCTCGTAATCTCGTGGGTGTCGGCATCGTCGAACTCGTTGTCACGGCCAGCCAGGACGAAGCTGGCTACAAGGCGCTTCAGATCCCATTCCCACGGTCCGGGGAGCGTCTCATCGAAGTCGTTGGTATCGAAGATCTGCTCGCGTGTCGGCGTACCGAACGAACCGAAGTTTGAGAGATGCGCGTCACCGCACAGTTGGCTCGTGAGTCCGGTGGCCGGCGTGCCGGCCAGATCTGCCGCCATGACCTTGGCCGTGCCGCGATAGAACGTGAACGCCGACTCCGCCATCCGATAGTGGCGGATGGGGACAAGAAACTGCAGCCGGTCCGTGTCCTGGTCGGTGATCAACGTGACGGGATCGGCGCGGTCCGCAGGCGGTGCCCACACCGCATGGCTCGACCTCGGGACGGTCTTTCGGATTTCTTTGCCGCGAGCTTTGCGGTCCGCAGGTGTGGCTGACTCAGTCATCGGTTCCTCCTCCAAGCCGGCCACACCACTGCGGCCCCGCTTCGTCTACTTCGTCTTTGCGATCGCGGCTAGTCGATCAATATGGGTCGGCGATCTCGCGTCCGTGCACGGTGAGTGCCCAGATGATGAAGATCGACACTGCGATGAACACAATGGCCCACACCGGGTACCACGGCAGCCATGCGAACGCCACCAGCGCCCACAACACCGCAATGATCACACCAACCGTACGCGCCCACACCGCACCTGTGAACAGGTAGAACCCTGCCAACAGAATCACGATCCCGAGAATCAGATGGATCCAACCCCACGTCGTGGTACTGAACTGGAAGATGTACTCCTCCCCAACCACGTAGAAGTCTTCGTTCGCGATGGCAACGATGCCGGAGATGATCCACCAGACACCGCCCATCACCATCATGATCCCGGCAAACGCCGTCCAACCAATCGCCCAACCACTCGGATCGTCGTCCATCTGGACTGCTCCCATCGCTACTGACCTGCTGTATCTAGGTCATCTACTTCTTCCCAGGGCATTCTGGCAGCCGCACACCGATCGTGCCAGCGAACGGCAGAGCCGACGGTGATCTCCTCGGAAGGCAGACGCAGAACGCACGC
>Ga0316192_10003686_pt1 | contig 11161 bp, 8 predicted proteins | sample MerIslwburrow_MG_FD_204931 | JGI IMG/M metagenome (GOLD analysis project Ga0316192, IMG submission 204931) | Coastal sediment microbial communities from Maine, United States - Merrow Island worm burrow | ecosystem: Environmental > Aquatic > Marine > Coastal > Sediment | place: USA: Maine...
ACTCATGGGTGCCACCCTTCGCAATCACTCAATGTTCATCATCAACCACATGGGTGCCACGTTCCGCATTGTTGCGCATGGGTGCCACTCATGCATGGGTGCCACATGGATGGGTGCCACGTTCCGCATTGATGCATTGTGAGCATAGGTGCCACGTTCACATTTTTTGAATTGTGATGGAAGCTTCAAAGGAAGATGGGATGCCCACGCACTCCGTAAACGAACAGCGGCATACAGTCCCTCAACCCGCTTTTCGGAATCGTTCGAAGCGCCTCTCAAGAAGCTCAGGGTCCGGCTTCTTCGCTTCTGACCTCGGTGTCCATATCCGTTGGTTGTGGGCGCCTTGCAGGCCGTGGCGGAGCATCGGTCCGTCGGATTCTTCCAGAATCGAGCGCCGGACCTCGACCGTGTAATCGGGGCGGATACCGATGAAGTAGCGATCGAACGCGCCGTGGTGGAGTCGGCAAAGCGAGATACCGTTTGGTACCACGGGGTCACCGCCTGGTTCGTTGTCCGGAATGATGTGGGCAGCTTCGAGCAGCTCCGGGTGGCGAAGGCGGCAGAGGGCGCACTGTTCCTTATATGCCTGGAGCACGCGCTCGCGAAAGCTGCTCTGATGAAGGCGCTGCCTGGTTTCACGGGTCGCATATCGGCGCCGGAGGTCTGTGTTCGCGCCGTTGACGGTCTCGCCAATCGTGGCCATCGAAATCACCGCCTGATCAGCCGCGACGGTGAACATCAACGACCCGGGGTCGTCATTCACGATGTACACCGGCCAGATGGCAAGGTAGCGTCCCTGGACGAGCCCATAGAAATAGATGAGAGGCACCTTCAGGCGCATGGCCTCGCGAAGCCCGACGTTGTCACGATGATTCGGGTCGGTGCCACGATAGGCGTACCTGAGGAGTTCGTCGTACCCAACCTCGTCGTTGTAGGGCCCCTCGGTTGAGGTTCGGATCGAAAGCGGGAGCTTGGGAATCAGGCGTGGCTTGAAAATGCCTTGCATGCTGACCAGTGGCACCCGCTCGTCGTCAATCTCAAAGCCTTGGATGAGAAGCTGGCAGGTGCGTTATCGGCCGAAGGGAGGCCACGATGGCCGCGCTCGGCAGCCCGGGGATGTGGCCGAGACCTTCGACCCGGCCGAGTTCCTGGCCCGCGTGATCATGCACATCCCCGAGCCGCGCCGTCATCTGGTCAGGTACTACGGGGCGTACTCGAATGTGTCGCGAGGCAAGCGCCGGCGGCAGGACGAGGCCGACATCGGCGCCGCACCTCCCGATGGCCGGCATGTCCCCTCGGCTTCGGCCGCCCGGGATCAGAGTCATGACGCCCGCGCTCTTCGCCGAAGTTGGGCGCAGCTCATCAAGCGTGTTTACGAGGTCGACCCGCTGCTGTGCCCATCGTGCGGAGGGGAGATGCGGATCATCGCGTTCATCACCGACCACGATGTCGTGGATGCGATCCTGCGACACCTCGTGATGGCGGTGGCGCGGTCTCCTCGCGGCCCACCGGGCGCCGCACCTCTCTCCGCCGCTTCCTGAGTTGCCGGCAGTAGCCGCCTGTGCGGGGTGTGCTCGGGGCGGCTGCAGCGGGGTCAGCGATCGGAGTTCGGAGGGGTTGTGGCAGGACAAGGCTCAGAATTCGGCGGCGCCCACCGATTCGAGAGGCCGATCGACGCGTGCGAGCTCGCGCCGGGACTCGAAAACACCCCTCAACGCCGTTTTAGCCTGGAGTCGAACAAAAGGAATTTCCTATTCCTGACCTGGGTGCTTTCTTCCGGCTCATGCGCTGTCCTCCTGGTTTCGCTCGGAGTCTATCACCGGAAATGTGCCACGCTAACCGATAGAGATGGGTGATAGGTGCCACGGTCACAATTCCACAGTTGTTGGGTTGTGAATTGAGCCCCATGATCGAAAAGTGGACTACAAGCGATCAACACAATTCAACAAGTGTGAACGTGGAGCCCATCTCAACAAACGCCGGTTTTCCCGGCAACTCCCAACTCGCGATTACGCTGGTGTGGGCTCCGGTTCGTCGAGTCGCGCCAATGCCCAGAAAGTTCTCCAGGCTCCGTCGGCCTCTCTCCTGCCTATCCATAGCCCCTTACCGGGCCGGCTGATGGTCCCCGCGCCCGGCGGCTGAATGGAGGCCGTGAAGCTCTCGCGAACGAAGACATGATCTCCGGCGAAGCGACACTCGTAGGAGTAGTCCGAGATTTGGGCATTCATAACCTCGCTTGACTGTCGATAGAACTCCTCCAGAGCTGCCCGCCCGCGAACCTCTGGTCCCATTGGGGGCAGGTGCACACCGTCCTCTGCCCAATGGGAGGCCACGCGTCGGTAGTCACCGGCGTTGAAGGCCTCGAGATAGTCCTGAATCATCTCGTCGAGCTTTGCCTCTTCCGTTCTCGAGCTGTCCACGTCAGTTCTCCCTTTAGGGTCGATCAAGTTCAAGCCACTGCTCGCACCTTGGCTGGATGGTCTTCCTGCCATCCCGTTTTCACCGCTGTCCCTAACCTCGCATGGTGGTGCTCCGGAACTCTGATGTCAAGGAGAGGTTGGAGATAAGTGCAGACACCGTAGATAATTAGGAATCGGTATCGGCCCAACAAAATAGGTGCCGCGTTCACAATTCAACAAGTGTGAACGTGGAGCCCATTCACGATCAGAAGAACACTACTGTGCCGCGAAGATCGCGGATCACGTTTGCAGGTCGGCGTCGCTCAGATCGAACCGTTGGTGACTTGGGTCGGTCCCGGCAGGACGTCGAATTCCACAGATGTGATGCCGTCGAGATTCGGATGGGTCGCCACCGAGCTGTACAAGTCGGTCGCGGCAAAATCCTCCATCGCCTGTTTGTTCTGCCACACGTAGACCCCGCCATACGTGCCGGTTTCCGAGTTCGCCAGCCAGATCTTCCGGACCAGTCCCGGCACGGCGGCGTAGCTCGGAGCCAAATTGTCGCAAAGCCCCGCGTAGTCCTCTTCGGTCACGCCCTTCAATTTGAAATTGATGATTTGGATGTACATATCTCCCTCCCCAATGTGACGGCCAACGATCGATCTGAGATGGTGACTCGACAAAAGAAGGTATATCGCACGAGGCAATTCGTCCACGTGGGTTCGTTCAACCGCAAAAGGCTCACGACTCAAAGCAGTCTCAGAACTGCGATACCATAGCCGCGCTGGAACCCTGACAATGCGAGACCTCATCGGTCGCACCCTTGGCCACTACCGCATCGTCGAGAAGATCGGCGAGGGCGGGATGGGGGAGGTGTACCGGGCGCACGACCAGCGCCTCGATCGAGATGTCGCAATCAAGGTGCTGCCCGAGGAGGTGGCGAACAAGCCCGACCGTCTCGCCCGCTTCGAGCGCGAAGCGAAGGCAGTCGCCAAGCTCAATTACCCGAACATCCTCGACGTCTACGAACTCGGCGACCACGAGGGCCGGCCGTTCATGGCAACCGAGCTCCTTGAGGGCGAGACACTGCGCGAGCGGCTCGGTGGCGCTTCCCCTGGCTGGCGGAAGGCGACCGAGATCGGTGCGGCGATTGCCGACGGGCTCGGTGCCGCCCACGAAGCCGGCATCTGCCACCGCGACCTGAAACCATCCAATGTGTTTCTCACGACCGACGGCCGCGTCAAGGTCCTCGACTTCGGTCTGGCGAGACTTGAAGATGCAGGGGTTGGCGAGGACGTGACCCACGCGCCGACCATTACGCGGCAGACGGATCCCGGAACGGTGCTCGGGACGGTCGGCTACATGTCTCCGGAGCAGGTGCGCGGTGAAACCGTCGACCAACGCAGTGACATCTTTTCGCTCGGGTGTGTGCTCTACGAAATGGTCTCGGGCCAGCGCGCCTTTATCGGAGATACGGCCGTCGAGACCATGAACGCGATCCTCAAGGAGGAGCCGTCGGATGTCTCGACATCGGGTGTGGAGCTGCCGCCCGAGCTCGACGGGACCATCAGGCGTTGCCTGGAGAAGAAGCCGCAGGCGCGCTTCCAGTCAGCCAGCGACCTCGCCTACAACCTGCGAACAATCTCGTCGACGGCGACGACAACTGCAGCCGGTCCGTTTCTACGAGGCAGCGGACGGACGAGGACGGCTCTCTGGCTCGCAGTCGCGGCGGTGGCGGCGGCTGCAGTCGCTCTCGCTCTCTACTTCAGTCTTGGCGGCGATGAGTCGATCGGCATTGGGGCGTTGGGGCGGCCCGCCGTGGCGGTGATGCCCTTCGACTGCACGGCCGCGTCCGAGGACCTGCGGTGGCTCCGCCAGGGCGTGCCCGACATGCTGGTCACCGGCCTGGCGCAGACGCAAGGCCTGGACGTGGTGAGCTCCGAGCGCCTGCTCGAGATCCTCGACCGCCTCGCTCCAGAGTCGACGGAAACCATAGCGCCACACCAGGTCCTGGAGGTGGCTCGCCGGGCTGGCGCAGGAGCTGTGGTGGTCGGCAGCATCTTCGGGGCAGGCCCCGAGCTTCGAATCGATGTCCGCGTCCAGGACCCGGCCGACGGGCGGCTGCTGTTCGCCCACGAAGTGAGGGGCGACGAGGTGTTCGTTCTGGTCGACAAAATCACCGAGCAGATCAGAGCCGATCTGGGTCTGGCCTCCACCCCGTCCGATCGCGGTATCGCGGAACTCACCTCGGAGTCGCTCGAGGCCTACAGGCTGTACATCGAAGGACTCAACGCGAGGAGGAATGGGCGCGGCTCGGACGCCCAAGAACTTTTCCAGCAGGCCGTCGAGATTGACCCGTCCTTCACCATGGCCTACTTCCAGCTGTCATTCTCTCCTCACATTTATGATTCGGCATTGCGCGATGAATACAGGAGAAAGACATTGGAAGGGCTGGGCCGTTTGTCCGAGCGGGAAAGGCTGATGGTGGGCTCCTATGCGGCCTCGTGGGAGGGGGACGAGGAGAGAGCGTTGACGCTGCAGGAGGAGCTGGTCACGCGCTATCCCGACGAGGCGCAAGCATATAGTCGCCTGTCCGGACTCTACCGTACTGTTCTCGGTGACACCGAAAAGGCGATACAGACCCTCGAGCGTGGAGTCAAGGCCGTTCCCACGGACGGCCCCCTCCGCTTCGTCTTCGCATATAGGCTGCTCTGGTCAGGCCGGTATGACGAAGGACTTCGCGAGCTCGAGGCCTACGCACGAATCCTGCCGGAGGAACCCAACCCCCACGACTGCTTTGGCGACGCGTACCTGATGATGGGCCGCCCCGAGGAGGCGATCGCCAGATACACCGACGCCATCGACGTAGATGACACCTTTACCGGATCGTACTACGGGCGTGCGTGGGCGTACGCCGTTCTCGGACACTACGACGACGCCCTGGCCGACATCGCGATAGTCGGGGATGTCGCCGCTCGCGCCGAAATGCCCCCCTTCGACACTCCCGCATTCAAATTCCAACTTCTGACTCGGATGGGCCGTTACCGCGAGGCCGAGCTGGTGGCCGGCAAATTCCAACGCTTGGCTCAGGAAGCCGATGCGACTCAGGAGCAAGCGAGCGCTCCGCTGCTCTTCTCGATCATAGCTCTCGATCGGGGCCACCTCTCCGCAGCCATCGACAGTGCCACCCGAGTGCTGGAGGCTCCCGAGAGGGACAGAGGCGGGGATCTGATTGCCCACTTTCTGGCCGGGATCGGAGAGGCGCGTTCCGGACGGCTCGCCGCGGCAGAGGACCATAAGAACGCCGTTGCCCCACTCTTCAACCGTCAGAGTGCAGCCGAAACCTGGGCCTATCGTTCCCTCGAAGGCGAAATCGCCCTCGCAGCGGGCGACCTCGATCGAGCCAAGTCGGCGTTTGCCGCTGGGCTGCCTGACGGAAAGTTGCCGTTTGGTGGGAAGGATTCTGGCGAATTCTTCCTGCACAACTTGCCTTCACGAGACTTGCGGGCGCGCATTCACACTGCACGGGGCGACGCCGCCGGGGCCATCGCAGAGTACCGTCGCCTGCTCACGCCTAGCGCCGAACAGAAGTTCGTGGGGGTGCTCGAGCCGCGCTACGTGCTCGAGCTGGCCCGGCTGCTCGATCAGGAGGGCGACCACGAGGCGGCACGCCAGGAGTACCAGCGCTTCCTCGACCTCTGGAAGAATGCCGACCCGGACCTTCCGGAACTCGCAAAGGCCCGCACGCGGCTCGCACAACTGGAGATGAATGATCGATGATCGGCACTACCTCCGCAGTGCACTCCTGGTGTTCTTGACCTCAACAAACTGCGATTTTCGCCAACAAGGCACCACACACCAAAGCGATTCGGGCTGCTCGTAAGCCCCCTCGCATCTTGTTGTTGTGGTCCATTTAGTGTTGTAACTTATTGTGGTCAATGGGTTTACTGACGGACTCTGAATCAGGTGATGTGGCGATGGAGAAGCGAGCCGCCTACCGATCGTACCGCTCGACGCTCCACTCCTCGGCGCGGGCCTTCTCCGCCCAGTCCTGCATCGCGGGCAGGGCCCAGACGGCGTCCATGTACTCGCCGGCGATCCCGCCGGGTGAGACACCGTAGGTGAGGAAGCGGCTGACGATCGGGGCGTAGAACGCGTCGGCGATGGTGAACCCTCCGAAGAGAAGGTCGCCGCCGGCGCCATGGTTCGTCCGGCACTCCTCCCAGATCGCGGTGATCCGAGCGATGTCTTCGTCAACCTCAGGCTCTCGGCCGGCACCGGGGTAGGAAGCGCGGAGGTTCATCGGCATGTGCTTGCGAAGGGCGACGAAGCCGGAGTGCATCTCGGCGACCACCGATCGGGCAGTTGCACGGGCACTGCTTTCGGCCGGCCACAGGCCCGCCTCCGGAAACGCTTCGGAAAGGTGTTCGCAGATCGCGAGTGAGTCCCAGAGGAGGACATCACCATCCTTGAGCGCTGGAACGCGGGCAGTCGGTGACCAGCGCAGAATCTCTTCGGTGGTGTTGTCCTGGCCGAGCGGGATGACGATCTCGTCATATTCCAGTCCTGTTGCCTCCAACACCAGCCAGGCGCGGAGGGACCAGGACGAATAGTTGCGGTTGCCGATGATCAGGGTCGGTCTTTCCATCTTGCCTCCATGTCCGCGAAGTGTATCTGAATCCCGACTATGCACCGGGCACGGCGTCGAGGCCGACGCCGCCGATCTCATCCCAACGGCATGGGAAGCCAGCCCTTTCGAGTGTTCGTGAAGGCGCGTGCTGAAAAACACCAGATCACGACGCGCTTTCCCTCGAGATAATCGGGTTCGGCCTGCATCTTGCGGACCAGGTTGAGGCGCGTCTCATTGGCGCCGCCCCCTGCCGCAGAAAGCACATCAACGGGAAAGCCGAGCTCGAAGGCAAGGGAGTGAGGCAGCCCCGATTTGAACTTGGACCAGCGAGTCGAGTTGCTGTCTCCGATCAGGACCACCGGGCTCTCCGGGTGATGGAACCCGAAGTTCCTCGGGCCGTTTTTCGTTTCGCGCATGATCCTGCGCATCGGCACCTGGTCCGGCTCGAGGGCTGTGCCGGAGGCTTTCTCGTACTCGTCATAGAGGACACCGTTGTGCGGTTCCGTAATCCACTGTTGGTGGTATCTCAGCTTTCGGACGGCTTCAAACCAGGGCTTCTCCTTGATCTCAGCCACGAGCGTCTTCGATGCCAGGGTGATGCCGTAGGGCGTCCAGTGAGTATCAGAAGGACAAAAGACGGGCCCGTGTTCAGGGTGTTCTCGTTGGCTGAGGAATGTGGGTGTCATATCAACAACCCGAACTCCACTCTCCCGGAGGGAGGACGACAATTCCGCCAGGGAAGTGTGAAGGTTGGGAATCGTCTCGCGCTCAGAAAAGGGTTCAGTTCCCAGCACCGATTCCGGATAAATGGTCGAGCGAACTGGGACCGGCACAACGTACAGATCGATGCCCCGCTCCTGCAACTGTTGGTGAAAATCGACGATCACCGGCACCGGGTCGGCATGCTCGGGGGGCGCCCAGGGGTTGGCTTGGGGCGCGTTTTCACCGATAAAGCTCGACGCTTTCAGGTATTTCACTTCTCCCGTGTGGATAAACCAGCCGTCGCGGCCTTGGACAACTATTTTGGAGCCAGGTACGCGCTGATCGGACAGTGCCGAAACGGCGACCCGAAACTCTTCTCTGAGTGCGGCGTCAAGCTCTTCTTTGAGCTGGGCGTCGCGATCTGCGCAGGCGACTGCTGCGAGAACCACCATGCCCAACGCGATTTGGTGCCCACATTTCAAGGTTTCACCTCCTCGCCCCAACACGGCGTTTGGAGAAAAAGATTGTCCTCGAAGAGCTCACCACGGGTGATCGTACCCAATTCCTGTGTCACATCGGCCCACGGTCGAAGCTCCAAACGAAGCCGTTGGCCGACCTGGTAACTGGCTCCGGTGGTGAGCCGTCGGTTGCGCATCGCCCATGTGAAGACCATAGCGTGATCCCCGTCGAGGAGCTGGTCTGATTCCAAATCGACCAGGTGCATGCCGACGATGAAATCCGCATACGGCGCGGTTCTCGGGTTCGGAACTTCGGCGAGAGCGGCCACAGTGCCCTCCACGACGATTGAGGTGCCCCTTGATGGTACGACAAAGCCGCTGTCCCTCGCTGCGGTGCGCGCCATCGGAATGGATCGCCAGTCGCCGACACTCAGCTCGCGGGCGGTGAACTCCCAGATGAGGACCCGGGTCGTGGCCAGCCGCTCGCCGCCCTGTTTTATCTCTTCGCTGAGCAAGAGGCGTGTGGAAAACGCTCCGTCGTCATTTCGAATCAACGTATCCACGGGGCGCCGAAGGTGGTAGCTCAGGCGTTGCGCGAGACCGGCGTTGGCCCCCCAACCGAGCTTCTCCTCGTGATAGATGTTGGCGAAGCTGTCGCCGAGGAGCAGGACCTCCGCCGAGCGGGCGGCTCGCCATGGCTTTCCGTTTGGATCTTCCACGAGACGTGTGTCAACGGTCTGGGCTGGGAAAAGCGAGGATATCTCCAGCATCTCGGCGAGGTCGCCGACGTTGCCGGCCGATGCCTCTCTGCTGGAATATCGAACCCTGTTTTCTTTCGAGAGGTCGGCCATCTTTCGCACGGTGTTCGCCAGTTCCTTTGCCACCAGATCAACAGCCTGGGGCGTCCAATGGGTGTCGGTCATCAGGTATTGGGGCTCGTCAGATGAATCGGTCGCTTCGACGAGCAGGCGTGTGGGGTCGAACACCCGCACGCCTTCGGCCTCGAGCTTGGCGTGGAAATCATCATGAGAGGGATTGTGGACGGCATCTTGGGTCGAGGCGTATCGTCGCGACAACAAACCAGGGTGGATCGATGCTTTGACAGGTGCGGGGACGATCAACAGCTCGATCCCACGCTCGGTGAGCTGATCACGGAACTCGAGGATGGCGGGCAGAGGATCCGGCTGCGGGGCCTCCTGCCACTCGTTGCCCGCGGCGGCCCGACGCGCCAGTTGGCGTTCGTCGAGGAAACCCGGCCCGGTGAGGTGGTCTACCGCCGGACGGAAGAAGAGCCAACGGGAGCGGCCGCGGTAGACCTGCTCATTGCCGACACCGAGAATGCGGGTCAGAGGTTCCTGGAGACGCGGGCGGATCCACTCGCCCACGCGCGATCGCTCTTCGAGGGTGTCCTCGAAGGAGTTGATGGAGCGGAGGACCTCGCGATTGCCTGCAAACAGTCGGGTCAGGGGACCGCCTTCCGCGGTTGACATGGCCCGCAGACCCACCAGTGGCAGCCGCAATGCATCGACGGCCTGGGGCACTGCGCTGCTGCGATCACCGGCTCGGCCCTGGCGAATGTCGTACACAGCCTGCAGTGCCGGCACAACCGACATCGTAACCAGAAATACCGCCGTCAACGCCCGGCTCAGCCATGGCGCGATGTCGGTGTGGCCGACCTCCCGTTGGGCGATCTGCTCTCGGCTCTCCGCCATTCAGCGACCTCCCGTCTGCCGGGCAGATACGGCCTGCAGAAAAGGAAGACCCTCCGCTTTCGTCGCGAGGTGCGGCGAGCGGCACGGGAAACGGGGAATACCTCTGCAGATGTCCATTAGAAGATGAAATAGATAAAGGGGTTGAACGACTGGGTGAAGAGCACGGCCAACGACATTCCCGTCCCCGACGACCCGCCAGCCGCGATCTTTGACCGCGGCTTGCCGTTTGGCCGATATGAGGGCATGCTGGTGACGTCCCTCCACGCTGCGGAAGGCACGGAGCACTGTTCTGTCCGCAGAGCCTGGTGGCCTGTACCGGCCGCGGAACCCGCGCGCGACACCCCTGTACCGCCTCTTCGATGAGCTGTATGACGAGGTGAAGGGGCAGTGGGAGGATCGCTTCGAGCGCCGGCACGGGTTCTGGCGGGGCTTCGTCGACGAGCAGGTGAGGCGGTACCTCGATTGCGGGCTCTATGAGAACGGTTTCGCTCGGGTGCGGTGCCCGGAGTGTCACGACGAGTACCTGCTTGCCTTTTCGTGCAAGACCCGCGAGCTGTGTCCGTCATGCGCGTCCAGGCGGGCTGTGGCCACAGCCGTTTTGCTCCGCGAGGAGGTGTTGGAGGAGGTCGGGCACGCGCAGTGGGTGTTCGTGATGCCGAAGATGCTGCGGCCGTACTTCCTGCACCACCGGGGGCTGCTCGGCGGTCTCTCTCGCGCGGCCTGGGAGACGGTTCGCGAGCTGATGGTGGCTGCCACGGGGGAGGAGAGATTGCGGCCCGGGATGGTGGCCGTGGTACAGACCGCGGGCGATCTGGCGAACTGGCACCCGCACGTGCACGCGCTGGTGTCACGCGGCGGCTGGACGCGTGATTGGGAGTGGGTTCCCCTCGCGTACGTGGACGAGCATGCCGCCGAGCTGCTCTACCGCCACAAGGTGATGCGCATGTTGCAAGGCGAAGGGCTGCTCAGCGAGGAGCGGAGCGAGCTTCTGCTGTCGTGGCGCCACACCGGGTTTTCGGTGCACAACCGGGTGCGGGTCGAGCCCGAGGACGGGTCCGCGGTGGAGCGTCTGGCTCGCTACATCATGCGGCCGCCGATCAGCCTCGAGCGGATCGGATGGAACGAGGACGGTGAGGTGCGTTATCGGCCGAAGGGAGGCCACGATGGCCGCGCTCGGCAGCCCGGGGATGTGGCCGAGACCTTCGACCCGGCCGAGTTCCTGGCCCGCGTGATCATGCACATCCCCGAGCCGCGCCGTCA
>Ga0316192_10003687_pt1 | contig 11159 bp, 21 predicted proteins | sample MerIslwburrow_MG_FD_204931 | JGI IMG/M metagenome (GOLD analysis project Ga0316192, IMG submission 204931) | Coastal sediment microbial communities from Maine, United States - Merrow Island worm burrow | ecosystem: Environmental > Aquatic > Marine > Coastal > Sediment | place: USA: Maine...
CGATGCCGCCATCGACGACTTCGGTGACTTGGTGACGGTACACGCTGTGGAGCATCTTCTCATCAACGTGGCCTGCGAGGTCGATGAGGTCTCCGTCTTGGACGCCCATGGCCGACAGGATGCTGAGGCCGGTGTGGCGGAAGATCTCGTACGGAGTCCACGAGCCGGGGATCCCTGCGTTGGCCACCAGGCGTTTCACGTCGCGGCGTAGGTTGGATGGCTGCTGGAGTCCACCGGTGCGGGTGCCGAACACAGGGTCGTGCGTGGTATCCCATCTGATACCAGCGGTCATCTGGATGGCGTTCTGCTTCACCTTGTGGTTGTGGAGTACATGCACCAGCTCGTACGACAACGCCAAGGATCGCACGGACTTCGCTGTCTTCGGCGCTCCGAGGGTGAGGATGCCGTCATCACTCTTCAAAGCTTGCCGTATGTGCAAGGTTGAACCCTCAAGGTCTACATCCTCCCACTGGAGCCCGAGCAGCTCCCCTGGGCGCAAGGCGCGCATCATCCCGACCTGCATCAGTGCTTCGAGCTTCGTGCCTCGAGCCGCTCCGAGCACGTCCTGCGCCTGCGCTACTGTCAGCGACCTGCGTGGCTTCCGCTTGGCGATCGATGGCATGTCGGCGAGCATGGCGACGTTCTCGGTGATCCACTTGTCCCGCATGCCGTACTTGAGGGCCTGCCTGATGTGGTTGCGCAGCCGGCCGACCGACGCCTTGGACATGCCGCTGCTCGCCATCTTCCCGAGGAACCATTCGACATCGCGGACGGTCAGTTCCTGTATGAGGGTCTCTCCGAGCCCTGAGTCAAGGATGTGCTGCTGGGACCACCGGTAGATCTTCTGGGTGTTCGGCGAGACTTCCTCGCGATCGATGCGGTTGGCGTAGTAGACGGCCACGAGCTCGTCGAGCGTCATCGTGGCGCCGTCGTCCTCGGTGGGGCGGATCTCGGCCACCCAGGTTGCGTGGGCTTCCTCTGCGCTCCTGCGTCCCTCGATGGTGTGTGGGTAGTGGAAGATCTTGCCGCGCCGGATCTCGGTGCCATCGGCGTTGCGTCCGATGTACAGCTGCCCTCGCCACACGTCCTTGTACTTGGTCAGTGATCCTCTGGCCATCAGGTGCGACTCTTCCTGACGAAGTTGATCTCGGCGACATCGGCCCATGTGAGTTCGGGCTTGGGTAGTGGTACTGGGCGGAAGTCGGCCAGGAGTCTCTCCAGAACGTCGTCTGGGTCCTCACCGGCCATGATGGCATCGGTCAGCTGTTCCAGATATCCAGCGAGGTCGTCTGGGTCGCAGAGATCTCGGAGATCGTGGAGGGCCTGGTTCTTGTACCGGAGGCTCCCCTGTTTGATCTGGTCGCCGAGTACGTCGGCGAGTCTGTATGCCGTGTTCTCGTCCATCTCGATGGTGATTCGCCGAGGTGGAAGGTTGATTGCCCCTGTGAGTTCCTTGGGGAGTTCGGTCATGATTCTCTTCTCCGGGTGTGGGTTGAGCCGCCTTCGCGTTAGCGTAGCAGCTCGGAGCGGCAACAGCAGTTTCGGATCGACGGGTCGACCTACTCCTATTGCCGAAGTCCCCGAAAGTGACTCCTTCCCTAAGAGGGAACTGAGGGTGGGGCACAGGACCGCAGGATCCCGCAGGACTTGTTAGCGTTACACTAAGTCAAGACCACCAAGGGATCATCTGGAGTGTTCGCATAGTGCCAGAACGAGAAATAGAGGCCGTTTCGGGCCTCGGAAATGAACGATACAGCATGAAAGGGTACGAAGGCAACCATCCTCCCGAAATTCTTTCCACCCGAGGTTGTCAATCCGTTACGCGAGGACTACGGTCTCGGACATGAGCACAGCCACAATTACCGCCACCGTCCCCCGCAACTGGCGCAGGATGCCAACCGCAGCACTGGAAGCCACATTCGAGGTCCTCGACGAGGACCACACACTCTTCGACGATATGCGTTCAGCCATGCGACGCGACGACCGAATCGCAGAGGCGTTCGGCGCCCCTTGGATCGCGTGATGGGTATCGAAGACACACTCCAAGAGATCAAAGATGAGCTGCTCAATCTGAAAGAGCTGCTCATGCAACCTCGAGCCGAGTCAATCGGCAAACGCGAGGCCGCAATGATCTTCGGTGTGTCCGAACGATCGGTCGACGAATACGAGAAGGCCGGTCTCATCACCCGACAAGCATGGGCAGCTGGCGTACGCTACTCTCGCCAGGAAGTCGTAGCAGCAGCAGCAAAGGGGAACGACCTGTAGTACACTCGTATGACATATCACCGCCGCAGGCCCGGACGGCCTGCTGTAGCATTGGGTGTACCGAGGGCCTTACTCCTTCCTCGGTACCCCCAATGGTGCGGCCAGGCGAGTCATTCCCCCTCCACCCATAACAGATTCCCCCATCTGCTTTGGTAGGCCCGTCAGGCCGCACCACCCATAACCTCTCACCTCCCCGGAACGCCATGACCAACTCCACCACCGACCTCCTCGACTGGGAACTCAGCAACGACGACGAGATCGCTCTTGCAGCTAGATCCGTCGTAGCCGACATTGGGGACCCCCACCAGCAGGCCAAGAGTGGCGCCTACTACGTCGCTGTCACTGGCTGCGTCCGCTATGACTGCAATCAGGAACTGGATCTCGAGGACGGATGGTTCTGCCGACCGTGCCGCCTGTACATGACCGAGATCGACGACATCGATCCGGTCAACCACTACAGCCAGTACTACTTCCCTGCGGTCGCAGGCAACTGGACCTTCATCGGCGATGAAGGCATGCTGCAAGCGAGTCCCGCCATCAGAATGATGGATGAGTGGAACGAGAGCATGAACCGGATCGCCGAGGTCATCAATGAGGGCTTCGACGAAGGGATCGTCGACATCATCGACCTACTCGTCGACCTTCCCTCCGCCAACCATTGGTCGAGTGGAGGCGTCGCCATGTTCGGCGTGATCGTCGGCGACCCCGAGGGCGAAGCGATCCCTTGCGAACGCTGCCCGCTACCAGCCATCGAACCCCGCAACCGCAACGAGCGCAGACACCCGCGCTGTACCGAACACCCACTGATCGATCCAACCAACCCAGAACCAAGGAGTCAACAATGAACATAGGCGACATCGTCGAATGGTACGACGGAGAAGATAACCGCATGGGATTCGTGCGAGACCTCGGCAAAGGCGGTGACATGGGTATCCGGGTATCCGGCAACCCTGATCCCTGCGCCCCCGACAACGACGGGATGCTCGGCTGGTCAGCCTGGACCATGGAAGCCGAGGTGAAGGTCGCCAACTCTGGGGGGCAACCCACGATCGCAGACGCGCTCCGAGACCTCATCGAAGAAGACCTCATCAAGTTCCTGTCATCCAAGACACGGATCCCGCCCGTCATGTTCAACCCCGACTGGCGCGACGGCCTCGACGCATGGACAGAAGCCATGTATATGAACACCCTCGCTGCGGACCACCCCGAGATCCGCTACCTCATACTCGAACTACAGAAAGTCGAAACCCTGGCATGAAGAGCAGCTACGAAGCCCCAGCAGTCACGGACACCAAGTTCCGCCTGAAGGACGCCACCGTCATCCGAGTGAACGACATAGCACTCGAGCGCGGCGTCTCCCGCAACATTGTCGTTGAGAAAGCCATCGAGTTCTACCTCGATCGCCTCCCATCGATCGACATCATCCTCGAAGCACACGACCGAGTACCTCAACCAACGGAAGGCTAGACCATGCCCTGGATCTTCTGGACGTTCATCGGCATCACCATCGCCGAACTCGTCGTCTACTTCGCTGCCCGCTACTACAAGATCTACCACTCACCCACCAAGAAAGAAGAACCATGGACAAAGTTCCGATCGACACTCTGATCCACGTCTTGGCAGACGACACGGCTGCTGCCATCGAGGAATACGCCAACGACCCACCGGAGGACACACGCACCCAGATGCGAGTCCACCTGTTGGCCAAGACGCTCCGCGACTACGCCCGTTACCTCGTGGTCGAGACCGAGAAGCTCCTGGCCGCTGACCGCAAGCAAGGCGCCAAGATCGAGATCGACGGATCGCTACTGCGCATTCAGCACGGAACGTCGTACACAGGGATGAGGAAGGAAGACCTCCAGTCCGACATCCGTCACCGGATCCTGTTCGATGAAGACGAACGCGAGCGCACAGGCGAGGAAGTACTCGACGAGTTGTGGGCCGAAGAAACCGGGCTCCAACCGCTCGGCAAGTCGTTACGGACCGGCCAGTTGCGGGAACGTTACGCCGTTGATCTAGACGAGTATGGAAAGACCAAACGCACATCGACCGTGCAGGTCATTAAGAAGGGGAAATTATGACAGAACCAGAATTCGGCTTCATCGTCAACGATCCAGCGGATTACGACGCCAAGATGGCTCAGTTCAAGCTGCTCGAGCGGCTCATGGATGAGTTCCCGGCAGCAATGATCGGGAAGCTCCCGAAGCAGACCTGCAAAGCCTGCTCGAAGAACAACTGCGACAAGCACGCCAAGAAGCGCTGTAACGATTGCGGTGCGTGGGTAGGCCAGCACATTCACATCGACTACGTCGGCCACGCCGAGGTGACGAAGCGCCTCCTGTCGGTCGACCCGTTGTGGAGCTGGGAACCCGTAGCGTGGGACCCAGAAACTGGTGGCCCGAAGATCGCTCAACGCGGCGGAGATCTCGAGATGTGGATCAAGCTGACCATCGCCGGCGTCACACGACCCGGCGTCGGTACCGTGGGCGGCAACGCCTTCGAAGTCTCGAAGCAACTCATCTCCGATGCCATCCGAAATGCGAGCATGCGGTTCGGTGTGGCGCTCGACCTGTGGGCCAAGTCGGACCTGCACGACGAAGAGTACCGTGACCCTCTGGCATCAGAGTTCATGGTCGAAACGATCGACGAACTGCAGACGCAGAAGATCCGCGATCTGTGGGCAACCATCGAGGACCACGACACCCGTGTCTTCGAGGCAGCGCAGTGGCAGACCACGCTCGGCCACGATGTGTCGTTCACCCCGAAGCTCAAGTTCCTCGACGTGTACAACTCGGCTGCTGCCAGGGTGAAGGAACTGACCGACACACCTGACGACGGCGTAGCTCAGGAAGCTGAAGCCGCTGCGAAGGGCGTGTCTAAACAGGACCTCATCGAGTGGTCCATCCGTAACGAGCTTGCAGCGGTACCGTCCGGTGGGAAGAAGGACGAGTACTTGCTGTCGTTGTCTGTGGCCTCCGGTCAGATGCCAGCGATGATCGTCAGCGAGATCCTCAGTTGGAACGGTGAGTCAGCGACATGAAGTACGGAGCATTCCCCATGACGTTCACCTTCATGCTGGCCGTCACCTTGGCCATCACCGGCACCTACATCCCGGGCATCTACGACCCTGGCCACCACTTCGGGTTGGCTCTGGTCGCCGACCTCCTTGTCCATTTCGGGGGCGTCTACTACGTCGTGAAGAACACCGAGTCAGTCACCAAGGTGAAGTCATGACCAAGGACATCACCGACCGTGAAGACACGGTACTGACTCACCGGGCTGGGGTCGCATACCAGCACGCTCTCCAAGTGCTGGCTGCAGCACCGAACGACTGGAACGTCGTGATACAACACGCCGACCTGGAAGCTTTGGTCGACCGGCTCGAGTGGCTGCAAGGCACGCTCGACGGAGTCACGAAACCCACGACAACGTGGAACTACGAAGCAACCGAACACCGCGTGAAGTTCTCACCGGTCGGTCGCCCAGGGCAGTGCATTCTCTCCCGAGAAGGCACCGTCGAGATCGTCAACCAATCAATCATCCCCAAACAAACTCGCCAAGGAGCGTAACAACAATGGGCTTTGGAAATAACGTAACAATCGTGGGCAACGTCGCCCGAGACCCAGAACTGAGGTACACGCCCTCGGGCGCCAGTGTCGCCAGCTTCGGGGTCGCATGGAACCGCAAGTACACCCGCAACGGTGAGCAGGTCGAAGAGACCTCGTTCTTCGATGTGTCGTGCTGGGGCACCCTGGCCGACAACGTCTCTGCATCGATCACGAAGGGCACCCGCGTGGTGGTCGTCGGCGAGATGCGTCAGCAGTCGTGGGAGACCCCTCAGGGCGAGAAGCGCTCGAAGATTGAGATCACTGCCGACGAAGTATCCCCATCTCTCCGGTGGGCTTCATGCCAGGTGCAACGCAACGAGCGCGCTGATGGCGGAGGCGGTGGCCAACAGCAGGCCCGTCCTGCTCAAGCTCAACCTGCTCAGGCTCGACCTGCTCAGGCTCAGGCCCCTGCTCAGGACTTCAACTACGACGAGGAGCCGTTCTAATGCCAGCTCAGCTCATCTTCACCGGCCACTCCGACGACCTGGCCGAGTTCGACTTCAGCGGCGACGTTGAGGTCATCGAGGTCGACGACCTTGTCTGCGACGAGTTCGACTCCAACGACGAGAAGTACCCCGGCTGGCAGGTCTCGTTGACCGCCGGCGGTCACTTCTTCGTCCGAGCGACGTTCCACCCATCAGGCGTCTGGCACATCTACATCGTGCCCGACGACCTCGACCGGCACGACCAGACCGGATTCCCCGACTCGGTCAAGGCCACCTACTCGATGGACGAGTACAAGCAAGTCTGCGTCATCGACATCCCAGAGGGAACCGCCATGGTCTCTCGTTGGGTCATCGAGTAGCGATGATCAAGCACCCAGCTACGTTCTCACCTCTCATCATCGAAGCCATCGCCACAGAACTACGGGAACAATGGGAACTCGTGAGGAAGGCATGGTCATACGAACGAGCCCTGCTCTGGGTGCTCGACCCATACGCCGGGATCGGGAAGATCCACCAGATCGACCCGACCCGGCAGTGGGCCATGACCAAGGGAGTGGAACTCGAGCCCGAGTGGGCCGACCAACATCCGCAAACCATCTGCGGTGACTCCACCAAACTCGACGAGATGGGTTTAAGCGCTCATCAGTTCGACACGATCGCTACCTCTGTGGCCTACGGCAACCGCATGGCCGACCAGTACATCCCGCCTCCCTCTGACAAGTCGAAACGGTTCACCTACGCCACTGCCCTCGGGCGGAAGTGCTCAGACAACTCCAGCGCCGCCATGCAATGGCACAACGGACCTCGGGGCGACCCGTACCGGCAGCTCCACGCCGAGGTCTGGGACGCCTGCGACAGGGTCCTGCGCCCAGGGGGCCGAGTAGTCCTCAACTGCAAGAACCACATCCGACAAGGCGAGGAACAGTTCGTCACCGAGTGGCACATCGGGTACCTCATCGACAAAGGCTACCGGTTGCTCCGCGACTACGAACTCGAGACCAGCGGCATCAAGTTCTCACCGAACCAGGCCCGCTTCAATGAACGCATAGTCGTGCTCGTCAAGCCGACCGAAGACCAGCTCAGGTTGCCCAGCTTCGTCGAGCACGAGGTACCCTCAGGAGCGTCGCTGGATGACAGGTTCAACGCCTTTCACGACGCCAACCCGTGGGTCATCGAGCACATAGCCGCGATGGCCGACGACCTCGTCCTCAACAGCGGTGTGAACAAGTTCGGCGTCAAGCTGATCGTGGAACGCATGCGCTGGGACTGGACCGTCCGCACCGGAAGCGAGGGCGGCTTCAAGCTGAATAACAGTTTCACCTCAAGATATGCAAGGATGCTACTCCTGCGACGACCGCAGTACGAACCAATGATCAACACCCGGAGTCTGAAGACATGACAATGCGAAGAGAAGAGAAGACCCAGCGCGAACGGCTGCGAGAGGAGTACTACGAGACCAAGGACCTCGAGCCGCATCAGCGGAAGTCTCTCAACGGGGGACCTCAGATCTACCCCACGGGGCGCCGCTGCGAATGCGACGAGCCGCTATCGATCTACAACGCTGGCCCGGGCTGCAGGAAGTGCAACGCCGAAGACACGAAGAACGAGGAGTCACTGCTGTGGGCGATCAGGTTCGGTGATGTCGGAACCATCTTCTGATGGCCTACCGCAAGATCTACGACGGCACCATGACCGACCCGTGGGTCAAGTCTCAACCTCTGCCCGAGCGTTACCTGTGGATGTACCTGCTGGCATGCGACGAAGCTAAGTCCGAGGGCCTGTTCAGGCCCGACATCTTCACCGCCAGCCAAGCCTGCTCGATGGAGATCGAAGACCTGCTCGACGCTCTCGCCGGATGGACCGAGGAGGGACGAATCGTGTACGACCGCGAGCACACTCTGGTGTGGTTCCCGAAGGCCAGCAAGTACTGGCGATCGACGAATCCCAAGGAAGCCAAGGGCGTAGCCAACCGGATCCGCGCATTCAGAAGCAGCTACCTGATCGGTCTCGTTTGGGGCTCAGCTGCACTCAACGACGACGGCTTCCTGACCGATGCATTGGGTGAACTCGTCGGCGAGCTGACGGACAAGGAACCCATCCCTGCATCCATCCAGAAGCGGTTCCCAGAAGCATCCAAACTATGGGTCAAGGCGTGCAAATGATTGACTTCCGAGAGCCTCGGGTAGGGCTATCGATAGGACTATCGGAAGGGGTATCGAACCCTCTAGCTCTAACTCTATCTCTAACTCTAACTCCAGCTCTATCTCTAACTCACCTGTTCAAGTCCTCAACAGAGCACTCGCGTATTAGGGCTCATGCGGATCTCGAGCAGCTGGTTGTGGAAAGCGCACGCAACGGCCATAGTTATCCACAGAGCGTGCGGCCAGGAGCATGGGCAACGCCCTCAAGCGCTCTGTTGAAATTTGATGAATCCAGTCAACGGAAGGACACCAGTCAATGACCATCGACATCACCCAAGTGCCAGACAGCGATGCGGACAAGAAGCTCTCCTTCGCTCTCTGCCAGAAGTTCACCAAAGCCCGCCAAGACGCACTGAAGGTCGACAAGGCTCAGAGCATCCGCAAGTGGGACCACCAAGCGATGCACAACCTGCTCGTCCTTGAACGGACCTCGTCTGGGTTGTCACCGATGCAGCAGGCCAAAGAGATCGGCGAGGTCATGGAGTTCTTGTACGGGCATCCCCTGGGCAAGAGCTGGATCCAGATCGTCGATCACCCCGAAGCATTCACCAAGCAGTATCTGGAGATCGCCACTTCATGGCTCCGATCGAACACCGTCCAAGCCCGTGCGGGCCAAGCTGCCGCTGGCGACCCTGTCCGTCCTGCGGACCACATCAGCGCACAGCAAGCCCATACCGACGAGGAATGGGAGCAGATCCACTTCGAGAATACTGGCGACGATGGCGAGGTCGAACCTCTCGCCGTCACACCTGATTCGTCTGACCCCGAGCGCATGCTCAGGGAAGCGTCCAACAAGGCCGAGGCCCTGGCTGCCATGCGCCTGTACACCAACACCACCCGGAAGGCACTGGTATGACCAAGACCCACAGGTTCGTCTACGTCCCCGGCTACTGCCTGCACTGCATGCGCCCCGACCATGAGCACCCACGTCTGACGTGCGAGACGTACACCCCGATCGGGAAGCAGCAATGCACGATCCACCCCGGAGAGGATTGCCGACCATGATGTACTCGGCGAACCAGAACATCCTCGTCACAGTCGACCGTCGCGGTTACATGGATTGGCGCATGCGGATGTCGTGGTGGAACCCACCAGACGGAAACATGTACCGATCGTGGACCGGCACAGCAGCCACCAAGCGCGGCGCCTACCGCAAGGCCACGCGACTCTACGAACTGGTCAACGCCTGGTCCCCGGAGTCGTTGTCGATCCACGACACACTCCTGATCTGCGAGACCGAAGACGACATCCGCAACCTGACCGTCACATAGAAAGACAAGGTAAAGCCCCACCCATCCTCTACGCTCTACCCGTCAACCAAACCAACCCCACACGGAGACAACCCTGACATGAAGAAATACCTCGCACTACTTACCGCTCTGCTCATCGGAGCAACAGCCCTGTTCGCTGGCTCAGCCGGCGCAAACGAATCGACCAAGACCGACGACCCATACCTGCCGGTGCGCCTCTGCGCCTCGGGCAACGACTACACCGAAGACGCATACGCCGTCCCCGGTTCCACCATCGTCGCTGTCGCACAGATCGCCGACCGAGCCGACCTGGCCGAAGGTGACCTCACCATGGAACAGCAAGACGAACGAGCCGCACTCATCGTGCAGTACCTCGGGACAGCCTTGCTGCCATGCGGACATGCGTTCGCAGCCTGCGCCACCACATCAGCCGGTACCACTTGTTTCGAACCTGCAGCTCCTGAACCAGGCCCACTCGAAGCGGGCGACGTTCCTGTTCTGATCGAAGTGCCAGTTACAACGGAATGTGTAGTCACGGAAGATAATAGTTGTACGGACTTTTACCTGTGCTCACCGGCCACGGCCGCTGCGCTCCTCCGACACGATTACAACCTCGGCGTCCTCGGGGGTATCGGAGCTGTCTGCACACCAACCAACGGAATCGGCGTTCCCCCAGTAGTCGCCGAACCTCCAGCCGACGACGACCCTGCACCGGCCGACGACCCTGTCGACGCACCGACCGTGGGCTTCACCGGCTAACTCGAGTGAGCTAACCCAACCTGCGGGTCACCCGTCATCCCACCAAATCCGGGTGGCCCGCATCTCACCCCTCCTTTCACCCAGAAAGCACCCATCAATGAGCGCCTGCGATGAATGCGGAGCACTTACCGGCGTCCACCAGCGAGGATGCCCAGCCGACACCAAGGTCGGCCATGCGATCGGCAAGAAGCGCCGACGCACCGCTGAGCAAACACGTCGATGGGCCGAGATCTGCGCCGTCGTCGCCGAGGCCGATCACAACCAATGCCGCCGTTGTGGATCCAGCTACATGCTCGATTGCCACCACAAGGAGACCGTGCAAACGGTCCTTGCTCGTGGCGGAACCTACGACGACGCTGACACCATCGACAACGTCACGACCGTCTGCCGCCAATGCCACCAGTGGATCCACGCCGGAGTCAACTTCGACGACGCTGTCCGCTTGGGATGGCTCGTAGCGGAACCCAAACTTCAACTACCCAAGGAGTAATGCCATGTCCCACACGATCACCCGCCTCTGGCTCAAGCTCGGAGACCTGTACCTCGAGCTGCTCGACTCGGCCTACGCGCTCTGGTACGCCATCAGACCTCGGCCGTACGATGAGCAACTCGGCGAGTTCGTTGACAAGG
>Ga0316192_10003688_pt1 | contig 11156 bp, 14 predicted proteins | sample MerIslwburrow_MG_FD_204931 | JGI IMG/M metagenome (GOLD analysis project Ga0316192, IMG submission 204931) | Coastal sediment microbial communities from Maine, United States - Merrow Island worm burrow | ecosystem: Environmental > Aquatic > Marine > Coastal > Sediment | place: USA: Maine...
CGCGAGTAAGATCAGACATGGGGGCAACGAGGAAACGTTTTCCAAGATCGACCTGGGTATCGATGTCGGTCGTGAGACCGCTATAAAAATGTTCGACGGAAACCTGGTAGTGAATGCGTTCTATACCATCTCATACTTTGTCAACGACGCAGAATTCCCGCAAGTGGATGAAGAGCCCGGAAAGATTCATGTTCTGCACGAGATCGGCCTGACCTTTTCGACCAATCCGGAACTGGATATTGCCGGTATCAGCGGACTGCGTGGCGGCTTTGGCTACATGTTTGGCAGCAACAACTTCCAGGGGCTGTCATTCAATGCCGGCTTCCCGTTCTGAGCGATACGCGCATCGCGTTCCGGCGACATCAGGCGTATTGCATGGTAGGGTAGGGAAGCTGGCTGCTGCTGGCAAGACAGGGTTATTGTGTTAAGAAGTATAAGGAAGGTAGGATTGGATTCCGGGATCGAGGGAGAATTAGTGGTCATGCCAGTATCGACATCGACTGTTTCGTGGAACAAAACCCGAGGCATGCTTACCTGCCTGCTGGCAGCCGTGTCTCTCGCAGCATGTACACCAAGCCCCTTGATCAAGTATTCAACCGAGACACCGCCACTGATGCTGGCGCCGGCCTCCGACGTGGGTGTAACGGACCAGCGTGCGCGTTTCCGTGAGATATTCTGTGCCGCAACGGATGCACATGGGGAACAGTTCGAGGACCACCGTCCTTGTGACGAAGCCCTGGTACGTCTGGGCGGTGAGCCGCAGCCGACCGGCCGGCCGGTTGATCTGGGCAGGGCCAGATCCAGGCTGACATTCGCCCTGGTGCCGGGTCTGGGCTGGAATTGTTTCAAGGATTTCATTCTCCCGTCCGAGATTGCCGCCAAGGCGCATGTAGAAGCGCTTGGCTACCGGTTTACGGCAATTGATGTCGACCCCTTGTCCAGCAGCACCCACAATGCGAGCCAGATCAGGGATGCTTTACTGGCTATGACAGACCTGCAGGACGGGGAAAAACTGGTGCTGATCGGTTATTCGAAAGGGGTGCCGGATATCCTCGAAACGCTGGTTCTGTATCCGGAGATAGTCGATCGCGTCGCAGCAGTAGTCAGTATTGCGGGTGCGGTAGGAGGTTCACCTCTGGCCGATGGTGCATCGGATTTCTTGCTGGATACGTTCAGTAATCTGCTCGGAGACGATTGTCCCGTCGGCGACGGCGGGGCCATCGAGAGTCTCAGGACGTCGACACGGATGGACTGGTTAGCGGAGCATAAACTTCCCGATGCAGTCAAATACTACTCCGTTATTACCTTCCCGGATCGTGATCACGTTTCCAGGGGCCTGGTTTCCAGTTACGACAAGCTGAGTCAGATCGATCCCCGTAATGACACCCAGGTCATCTTTTATGACCAGATGATTCCGGGCAGTACACTGCTGGGCTATCTGCAGGCAGATCACTGGGCGGTGTTGCTGCCGATTGACCGATCACACGAAACACTCGCGAAGGCGTTCTTCAACCAGAATGACTTTCCAAGAGAGATCCTTGCCGAAACGATCATGCGGTATGTCGAAGAAGATCTTATGCAGGCAGATCAGGGAATGTGACCACCCAGGCACCATAAAAACTTAAACCGATCCAGGAGTCTGTCGGATTTAACCCACGGCGCATTTCGCTCAAAGCCCGTGCATGCCACAGACGCGCCGTATCAAATGCGCGAAACTATTCTCATTATCGCTTGCAGTGCCCCGATTCAACAGACAAATCCTGCTCTTCGGCCTTTTTAGCCCTTCAGGGCGTGTAATCGCTTTAGATACATTTTCGTCCAGTACCTGGATGGGGTGCTCTATATCCAGGAAAATTTGCGCAACAAGAATCGAGTTCTCAGGGTACGATCCGTACGCTCACATCGCCGAGAAAAACCTGAAAATTATGGGCACCATCGACTCGCGCAGAATTGACCGGCCCGGGATCATCCGCATGCTGCGTAACCGGGAGGTGCAACAGATGTGGGACCAGGTAGTAACCCATGAGTTTCCGATGTCGCAAGCCGAGGAAGCGTTCAAGATTTCGGCCAGTCAGCAGTGCGGCAAAATTCTGCTTTACCCGCACCGTCACTGAGACTCATGGAGGAAACCCGAATGAACGAAGAGGCAAGCGCCGTTGTAGAACCTGCCGTGGGGTGGCGCCTCAAGCTGGGGGTCGCAGTATTCGTTCTCAGCATCCTGTTGCCCGTCGCGGGTATACCGTTGGTGGCTACCCTTGGTCTGTCGGGAACGATGACTGCTTCTGTCTCTGGCGCCCTGTTAGTGGGAGCCGAAGTACTCGGGGTCCTGGCAACGAAGCGGCGGGCAAGCCTTGGTTTGCCTGGTTCAATTCATCGCGCATGCATGTGTGGACTAATTTGAAGCCCGAGAGTGACGGCGTCACCGGTAAGGGTATCTATGCCGACGGCATGGTCGAGCACGACGGTGATGTCGGAACATTGCTCGATCTCCTGGATGAGCTGAAGATCGCCGACAACACCATCGTCATCTACACAACCGACAACGGCCCGCATTACAATACCTGGCCCGAAGAATACCAACTGGGGGGGTGGTTATCGGGTGCCGGCCGCCATTCGCTGGCCGGCCAAGATCAAACCGGGCGGTGTCACCACAGAGCTTGCATCTCATCTGGACTGGGTGCCGACTCTGATGGCTGCAGTCGGCGAAGCTGAAGTTAAAGACAAGCTGAAGTCGGGCTACAAGGCTGGGAAGGAGACCTACAAGGTCCATCTCGACGGTTACAATCTGTTGCCATTCCTCACAGGTGAGGAAGAAAAAACACCCCGCCAGCAGTTCCTATACTGGAACGATGGCGGCCAGCTTGTCGGTCTGCGACGCAACGACTGGAAGATGGTTTTCATGGAGCAGCGCGCCAAGAAGATGGCTCTCTGGGGCGAACCGTTTGTTGCGCTGCGGCTGCCGAAGCTCTTCAACGTGCGCATGGACCCGTTCGAGCGGGCGGATACGGATGCGAACTCATATGACAACTGGCGCATCCGGGAACTATACACGTTGGTGCCTTCCCAGGTCATCGTCAAGGAGTTCCTGGAAACATTCCAGGAATTCCCGCCGCGCCAGAAGCCGGCGAAGTTCAACGTCGATGATGTCATCGCCAACCTGAGCAAGGCTACCAACAACTGATCGACCGGCAACCGACCTTGAGCGCCGCTGAGTTGATCATTCAGATTGACCATAGCTATCTGGTAGCAGGCATGCAGGACAATATCGGTATTGATAACATCCGCTTTGGGCAAGCAGTGGTCCCCATCCCATCCGCCCTCTGGCTCTGGCCTAACTGGGTCTGGTCGGCATAGCAAAACGCAAGAAAGAGGCGTAACAGTTTTACTTTCCTCACGGTAGCCTTCCAAACAAACAGAGAATTACCACTAATAAAGGCTCCGGTTTCGGAGCCTTTTTTTACCCTGCGATGATTAATGTTGAGTGGTTGGTGAAGTACATTTGTGCAGGGCTGGAATGGCAACTTCTGTGGCATAGTTGTCCTTCGCTGGTCACCTGTGTAGGTCTGGAGTTGGCCGACTGCCGCCATTCGGAGCCAGGCGGTGAGGGCGCTGAACGATCAGGCAGGCGCGGGTGTTTATCAGTGGCGACAAGCGGAACTGGCGAAACTGGAAGCGTCCGACAATATCAGTATCGATAATTTAAAAGACTATGCGCTAACCGGGATTGACCACCTATCCATAGGTTCGCTCACCAAGCATGTAACAGCCGTTGATCCGTCTATGCGTTTCGAGTGAACCGGGAAGAGGCGTGCTTTCTACCACTTCAGCTTGTAGCTCAGATACAGAGCCCTGTCATTATCTACCGGATCCCTGACTTCAAATGAGAAGCTTTTTTTATCATTCAATCGAAATTTTACACCATGATTGGTTAACAGGCTTGCGGCTACATCAGCTGCCCCACCAGCCAGCTGCCCTGCTTTTTTAGGTAGTCCCATCGACTCCGCAACATTCTTCGAATATAACCTCAGAGCCGAACGCAGATCACGCTTGTTATGGGGGTAGGTTTTTCTGTATTCGCCAGCCGACACGTCTTCGGCTACCTGCCGCGATTGTAATTTGTATGGATGATTCGAGCCGGAACCCTTGCTTTCAGCATGGACTGAAGCGGTTGCGAGCATCATAAGACCAGCGGTTATTATTACTGTTGATAAGCTGCTTTTCATTTTTTTCTTCGCCATCCTCTTCATGTTTAGTTGCGGAAAGTAATCCTGTAGTTACCCTGCTGCACATACTGCGCCAATTACATATCTTGCGCCTCTATGAGGGTATAACCTATTGTTTACAATATATATATACAGAGGAGTATGTGACTAAGCACAGGTAAATCTAAAGGCTATGATGGCGTAATGTTGTTTGGATTATTCAAACTCCTATTGCGAGAGTGTTTCTGTTTTGCAAACAATCTCTACCTAGGCGTGGCGTAAATCAGTGATTCATACATATTCTGTACTTAATGGAATGCAGACCGACTAATAGCATGATCCGCAAGTCCCAAAACCCGCACCAAAATTAAGACCGGGGATTTGTGTCTAATAGGCACCTTTTTACAGAAGACTGAATGTCTTTTTCTGGCCGAAAGTGCTCGTTTAGTGATGGCTAATATAAGCGACCACTAAACGGCAACAAACGACCCAAAGCTGTCGTTTAGTGGGCGCTTATATAAGCCATGACTTAAAGACAAAAAACGACCCAGAACAGCCTTTCGTCTTAGTTGTTGTGTAAATCAGTTGTAAGTGCGCTTCCAGTACTCTTTCACATGAGATTGAGAGAGGCGAAGTTCGATATCTTCGTTCCGCCCTTGGCAATTATTTCTCAATACTCTTATCAAACAAATAATCATTGGAAGGAGGAACCGATGGTCGTACGTTTTTTAGGTGTACTCAACGCGTGTATTCTCTCTATTGGTTTTACAACGAATACGTACGCGGCGCTGGCGACCGCTGACATTACACTTGACTGGGGTAGCCTGGTCATTACCAACACGGGTGACTTGGAGATCATCCCCACGTGGATACAAACGGACGCTAGTGTTCTGGCTGCGGGCGGTAAGTTTGACAGCTGGTCGGTCCCCGGCTTTGGCGGCATTGACATCTCCTCTATTGGTCCCTCGTCGAGTGCAAGTGTGGTGGACACGGGGGACTTGATAGATGCCTCAGCAGATACGACGGCGGGGTTCGCATGGAGCCGTTTTGAGCGCGCCGTGGATTACGAGGCTGTATCTGGGTCAGGCGTGTTGTCGCTGTCTGTCGATGTTGTAGTTCAGGGAGAGGTACAGGGCGCTGGCTCTGAGGCCGATGCAACTATCGTGTTCGGTCATTGGGTTGGTGCAACGAAATTTACGCAAGTTAGCCCCTTCGCTTGGATAGGGAGCCTCGCCAGTATTGAACTCCGTGGTGACTTGGGTGATCGTACTGAAAGCCTGCCTACCACACTCTCATTTTCGGTGCCCATGACTCAAGGAGATGTGGTTACTATATTTGCCGAGGGTGAGATTGACGTTGTTAGCCCAATACCGATACCTGCTGCGGCCTGGCTGTTTGGCTCCGGCTTGCTGGGACTGATCGGAGTAGCAGCTAGAAGAAAGAAAGCAGCTTAACCCTTAAACGCACTATGATTAGCGCTGGAGGAACCGCTATGAAATTACGTCTAGTAGGTGCACTGTCAGCATTCTTGTTTATCTTAGTCACAACTGTCTCTGATGCGGCCATAGTTGCTGATTCTGTTCAAGAGTTTTCTGGCACCCAAGGACAAGATAACTGGACCTATGGATATTACTCAGACGTTTTTAATCCATCAGGCTTTCAGGAGATGGGCATATTTAGTCCGGCCTCCCTTTTTAATTCATGGGTTGTGGATTTCGATGAACCCAGTCCAATCTATTGGACCATGATTAATGCCAACGGCGGGCATCCTAATGGCACTTTTTCGAGCAGAGACCAAGTCGAACACTGGGCGGTCCGTCGATGGACAAGTGAAGTTAATGGCCCAATCAATATAAGTGGTGTTATAGCCGACTTGGATGCCGGTGGAGGTAATGGGATTGCTGGACGCATCTTTGTTGGGGATACAGAAGTGTTTAGCACCATCATTAATAATGGTGACTTTCCCGGCGTTGGCTACAATGTGACAGAAAACGTAACCATAGGAACAACTGTGGATTTTGTCATCGATCCGTTGTTCTCAGATGATGCGTTTGACACTACTCGCTTCACCGCTCAAGTAGAACTGGTACCTGTCCCTCCAGCCCTTTGGCTCTTCGGCTCTGGCCTGCTGGGTCTGGTTGGAATTGCAAGACGCAAGAAGGCTTAGCCAGCTACATACCTATTAACAGCGGCTCCTTCGGGGGCCGTTTTGCATTGTGCTCTAGGTCCGAGTTTGGCCAAAAGTGCTCGTTTAGCGGCCAGTTATATTAGCCAACACTAAACTAGTACTTCCGACCGGAACCGGAAGTACAGAATTTCAACTTGGATGACCGGGATGTACTGAAGCCGGATATTCATGTTCAGGAGGCGATTGGCAGTCGCCTAGTGTTGCGCGTGATTAGAAGAGGAAACATCCCATTTCTCTTTATCCGTAGTTACTCGTATGTCAACTGGTATTTTCAGCCATATATTAATTCTATTGGCGAAAATCCAATCAATGTTTCCGTGCAGGTGATAGTTTCATCGACCATGAGCTAGTTTGTGAAGACAGAAAAATCCTCTCATAATTATCTGGAGGCAAATCATGAATACCTGTAAATACCAGCAACTGGGCTTCTTTCTCTTGCTGCTGTCCATCCTCGTAGCCGGCCGTGCCAGCGCAGAAGTATCTTAGACATCGCTCCTGATGCGGTTATGGCATTTGCCACCATCGATCCCGGTGTTGGCATAGGGATCATCACCGATGCGTTTGTTTCGGTAGGGGACAGAGTAGTAGAACTGTATACGGCAGGCGCCAGGAAGTTCCTAATCATGAATGTCCCAGATATGGGCCTGATTCCGGCAATGAATCCACCGCTAAACGTACCCGAAGCCTCGGGCCTTGGTACCTGCCTGTCAGTGCTCTATAACAACGGCAGCCCACTTCCGTTTCCCTATGACCAGTTTTGTCCTCCATTCCCGCCAGGAATCCCGGGACTGAATACTGTACTCGATCAGCTCGAGGCGAACCTTCCCGGGATCGAGATTATCCGGTTTGATACATTTGACAAGCTCCAGCAGATTGTCATGTTTCCTGAGAGCTTTGGGCTACTGAATGGAAGCGACCCCTGTGTAATGCCGGAAGTTCCACCATTTGCCTGCAAGAGTCCGGATGACTATGTTTTTTGGGATGGCACTCACCCGACAAAGGCTGCGCATGGCATCATTGCCAATGAAGTAGCAGCCAAGCTTGCTGAATAAACCGTGTGACCAGACCGGTTCGTTTGATCCTCGTTTTGGGTTCTCGAACCGGTCTGGTTCATTAACGCGGTATATCCGAGCTTGGCCGGTTAGCGAAGATTAATTGCAGGGCGGTAACGCCCGGTATTGGCCCAAGGTGTGTGAAAATGCGCTTCATTGGTCATTATGAAGTGATGCCACGAATCATAGCGCATTTTCCGATCTTGCCCACTGAGAGGTCACTCTTGGCGCGAGTATCGTCAGTCGGTTACGTGCGCAAATATTTCGCCGCCGAGAGAGGCTTTGGTACGGCGACGATGGTAATAACGGCCCTGGTCAAGCCGTCTGCATCTTCAGCAGCAGTCCTTTAACACCGAATAGACTCTTGGCGCGTTTCAGATTATAGGCGAGCACATGCAAACTAATCTCAGTGCTGACTCGACTCAGTGTTCTGGTCAGGAAGTGAGTAGATCCCATCCAGGCCTTAATCGTACCGTAGGGATGTTCTACCGTTGATCGGCGAGTACGCATTTTCTCAGGATCCCGATCTAACCCAGCTTGCATCGTTTCAAGGAGTGCTTCGTGCTCCCAGCGCGTAACACGTCGCTGCTCAACCGGCGTACATTGCGCCTTCATGGCACATGCCCGACAGTTCGAACTCCAGTATCGGTGTACAGTGAGTCCATTTTCCTCTGTAGCATATCTCCAGATCAATCGCTCATCAGCAGGACAGCGGTATTCATTGGCTTCAGGTATATAGCGAAACTCTTTTCTTTCGAAACATCCTTTGGCCCGCTTGCCGGAGGCCTCTATCTTCGATACAAATGCTGTGATGCCTGCCTTGTGACACGATAAAATCTCAAGACTTTTAAAGTAACCCGCATCGGCAACTACAGTCAGTTCTTCGACACCCAACGCTTCACCTGCTTTCTTTGCCATCGGAGAAAGCTGGCTGCGATCACTGCCTTTGTTAGTCACCTCGTGAGCAACAATCAGATGGTGTTCTGCATCAACAGCGGTCTGAACGTTATACCCCACGATGCCATTACCTCTGGTTTTCATGGATCGTGCATCCGGGTCGGTCAATGAAACTTGCTTATCCGGGGCTTTCAGCATCTGCACTTCAATTTCTTTCAACCGCTGCATCTCTTTCTTGAGCGTAGCAATCTTATTCTTGAGCGGTATGGTGTTGGCTTCAGCGACTGATTGCTCTTCTCTATCCGTGCGTTCCTGTTGCTCAAAGTAGCGATATAAGAATCTGCTAACAGGCGGTTCACGACCCTAAACCGTCGTTCATATAAGACCCTATGAAGGTCTGCATAAATGAATGATGCCGGCTCCCGTTCAGATATCAAACCCCAGAACATCATGTAATACCGACCAGCGGGCTTTCTCTGCCTTGGGGTTTTCTCCGAGAATCCAGTGGTTGTAGACCTTCTGCAGGAAACCGTTGTCTTCCTTGAGCGCCAGCCAGGTATCGATGAACTGTACGTAATCCTGCTGTCCTTTGGGAAGAGTGAGACCAACCGGTGCCTTGAGTTTCAGACCCTTTGGGACGACGACAGCATAGTCCGGGTATAGCAGCGCCCAGGCTGCACCGGTCTCGGCCGAGAATGCCAGGGCGTCGACATCTTTATATTGACCCTTGAAATACTGTCTGGGCGTGTCGATAGGCGTCACTCTGGCATTGGGGAACAAATCTCTCACCATTTTCTCGTAGTATGGGTTCGCAATGATAGCCAGGTTGAGTGATTCCATCTCCCGGATATCGTCCATCGATGCGAATAAGTCCCTGCGGTTGTCCTTGACTATAAACGCTGCGGTATGCTTCGTGTAAGGTTGACTGAAAGCGACACTGAGTGCACGTGTCGGCGTGATTGTCCGTCCACCGACTGTGATGTCCAGCGATCCATCGGCGAGAAGCCGGGATTCGTTATCTGGATTCGTGAGATGTGCGAGCTCGATCTTGAGATCGAGGTCCTTCGCCAGCTGATGGATGATCTCCATGTCGAAACCAACGACCCTGTTCTGATCGTTACGGAACGCGAAAGGCAGGGTATCAGAGAAATAGCCTACGCGGAGGGTACCGCGTTCGCGGATCACATCCAGTCGCGGGCGCGCATGATCTTCGGTACTGAGCGGCCGCAACCTGTCCAGATCAGCGACCGGGGCGGGTTTGTCCATCAGGCGCTGCGCTTCGAAGGTTCTGACACCCGTGTATTCGTACGGGATCAGTTTCGTCAGTGCTATACCTGCCAGGATCATGACACCGGTGGAGACACCGAGATGGACGCCGACGGCCTGTATCATACGGTGCCATTTCAGTTTCTTCATCACGGCGGTGGCGACAAGCAGGGTGACGACAAAACCATGCAGTGCTGCCAGACCGGTTGCCACACGGCTGGTGACCACGGCGCCCAACAGGTAGAGCTGGAACTGGTCAGCGGGCAGACCAAAGTAATCCAGCATGAACGGGATAGCGACCGCCATGCTGCCGAATGCAGTGAGCGCCCCCATGACGACGTACGCCGGGTACTGGTCGAGGCTGATTGGTGAACCGACATACCAAGCCGAAAACAAGATGAAACCGAGGCCGAGCAGCGTGCCTGTGCTGGGAAAGCTGTAGGCAGTCGGAACCAGTACATCGACTGTCGAGTCGGTCTCTTCGCAGTCCAGTCCGTGGTGCGCCAGCATCTCTTTGCAGCGTTCGACGATTAGTGGCAGTACCACCAAAACGGTTCCGGTCGCCAGCGCTGTGATGGCGGCTTCGCCGGCAGTCGAGAGTACCTGGCGGTAGGAGAAGGGTGTCGCCCAGTGGGTGAGTAATGGCAGTAGCACAAACGCCAGCAGCGAGGCCGCGATCAGGTAGACCCAGAGGTACACCTGCAAGCGGCCAAGGTCGTGCGGCTCTAACGTTCCTGCAGCCGCTGCGGAGATGGCGAAGATACCCAGGGGCGCCAGCCTGGCGACAAAGGCGGCGATGCCCATCAGACCATCAGCGATGTTGCTGGCGAGACGCAGCAGGACATCCTTGTTCTCAATCTTGATGATCGAGATTCCCATGAGTAACGAGAACAGCACCACCGATGGAACAAGGGTATTTGACAACGCAGAAAAGACGTTCGCCGGGATATAGAGGCCCAGGAAATTAAACTTCTCAGGTTCGGTGACCAGGCTGGTGCTGAAGAAGCCTGCGGTCTCCCACTCGGGGTAGGCCAGTGGTAGCAGTAGCAGGGTAAGCATGACTGCCAGCCAGACGAAGAGGATGATCTTGCTCGCGCGTATGCCGATGTTGGCCGCCATAGCGGCATCAAGCCGGCCGATACCGCCAATGATTGATACCAGTACATAAGGCAGTACCGTCATCTGCAGCAGGCGGACGTAGGCATCACCCAGAATATCCAGATGGCCGGCAGGTTCGCCGACAAAGATGCCGGCGATGATGCCAAGTATCAAAGCGGCGATGACGCGCTGGAAGGGGCTCAGCTTGTTATAGAGTCTTGCAACTGCCATCGGTTCGCCCTCCGTTGTTCCAGTTGCAATTCAACGCCACTTGCGACCGATTCGATTCTATCGGTATGCCTTGGCAAATGCCATCCGCTGCTGTTCAATAACCAGTGTTTTTCCGGGGCGCAGCGGGTAAACCGCCGCACGCTTCGCGCGATTCTGCAATGGTTCTGCCTGAATGGATTCAGATCGGGTCAGGCATGCTGTGGCCGGACGCCGAGATACTGA
>Ga0316192_10003691_pt1 | contig 11153 bp, 8 predicted proteins | sample MerIslwburrow_MG_FD_204931 | JGI IMG/M metagenome (GOLD analysis project Ga0316192, IMG submission 204931) | Coastal sediment microbial communities from Maine, United States - Merrow Island worm burrow | ecosystem: Environmental > Aquatic > Marine > Coastal > Sediment | place: USA: Maine...
CACTGTTAAAATAGTCTTTTAAGCTTTCGACTTTCGTTCCGTTGGCAACCCTAGCAGTGTAGTGGTTATGATCTGGAGTTAAGAAACAAAACATGGCTCGGTCAAAACCTACACCTAACTGCAAGCCCTCGACAATTTTCTTAAACACGGTATTAAGCTGTGCTTTATTTGCCATCATTCCGGTAAGCTCATGCAAGACACTGAGCAATACATTGGCATCACCGACCGCTGCTGCCGTATCTACTTCGTGTTCAGTGCTTTCTATTACTTCTTGCGGCTCTGCATCATAGCCATCATCGTAACCATTTTCTTCATCATCAGATAAATCTGCAGGAACCTTATTTGTAGCGTAAAAGGACAGCTGTCGAGCCATCTTATCCAATTTTTTGTCGTCGCTGTTTGATCTTATCTTTGGACATAACAGCTTTTTGTCCAGGCCGTATTCCTCGGCCAATTCACAGGACTGTTTAAACGACTTCTCTAGACAATTTGTTATTGATTCACTACTGAGCCCGGCCATTTTTGTTAAGTCATTGCTTAAATCTGAAAAACTTGCATTCGTAGTAGGAGTGTTAGAATACAACAAACTCATCATATCTGTAGAGACTGATGCAAGACCACGATTTAGTGCAACCTTATCGTTTATAGATAACTTTTTCCCTCGTTGATGTACCGCAATGGTATTAACAACCGTATCAGGAAATTCCCATTTCTCGACAATAGATTTGCCGATATTCCGTAACGGCATACCGAATACTCTTTTTTGTGCTCGCGCCCACGATACACCCTCTTTATTTACAAGCGTTTGTATTTCCAGATATTCTTCAGGCATGGTAAAGGCGCTGACGACTTCACCCAAATTGTGGAGTAAGCCACAAACATAACTTTGTTCAACTTCTTTGATACCACATTCGGTTGCCATTTCCCGTACAAATCCCGCTGACATATACGCATTAACCAACAAGCTATCCATATCAATCGCAGGATGATCGTACTGAAAACTTTCAATCATTTTCATGGTTAAAACTGTGCTTCTTATGACATCAAAACCCAACATGACTATTGCTCTGGAGAGCGCACCAACCTTTACATGGCCACGATTGTAATAAGAGGAATTTGCTAACTTAAGAACTCTGGTGGTGAGATTGGCATCCTTTAGTACCTCCATAGCCAAGCTCATCGCATCAGATTCAGGATCGGAACCTACTAACTGCACTCGGTTGACACTGGCGCTGAATATTGGCAAATCACCCGAGTCTTTAAGGCGATTCATTATATTTTCCAATACTTCGTCTGGTGACTCTTCCACGATTTTATTCTGTCCTTAAGCACACGGTGTTTTTAAACATAACCCGCTAAAGCTGATGTTTTTTATTACGTATTTTCACTGCTGTCCCGTTAAAATGGAATCTGTTTACGTAAACCGGTGCGGTATATACGGTTTAGATTATGACAAGTACCCCGGACATGGGATTGGTGTCCCCATTTCAAGACGCGCGTGAATACATCCATGTAAGCTCGACTGCCGCTTCCATGCGGCAGACGGTCTCGCCTAAAAGCGCCTACTGTTGGTGAATTGGGGACACCAACCCCATATCCTAGCTATGTGCCTCGATTCTAAAAGTTAACGGGACAGCAGTGACGTATTTTTTACTCCATCTTCGTGACATTGATGGCGTTCTATCATAATCGGTTAAAATTGGTATACCTTGAGTGGCAGTGAGCACTATAGAATAGACTAAACCTCCTAATTTGCTGTAATACGTCACAAATAACCCTATTTATTGGCGTTTCGCCTAAAGTTAAGCAACCAATTTACCGAAAAGACAGTTAACAACCATAGCTTTGCCTGCAAAAATGACAGGATTGGACCTGCCCCTATACGAGCGTGTGGCAATAGGTCGATTAAAACGCTCGGATTTGGAGAGTCACATGAAAATAGTTTGTAGCGCCGCCCTACTGGCATTTGCCTCAACAAGCCTTTGGGCGACGCCTGTTTACCACCCTTTAGGTACCAGTGTAGTCTACGGCAACATGAGTAATGGCCGAACCATTTCGTCGCCGATTAACAACCCGGCCGCCGGTGTTTCTACAATGATAAAGGGAGACAAGGTTAACTTCGGGGTTTTTAATACAATCGGTGGTGGCGTGGAATACGGAACCATTGACAATCTGTTTGAACAGATCGATGAGCAGGTGAACAGTTTTTATGACATTACTACTCCTAGCCAGATCAGCGATCTCAATCAGATAGCCACAGAGATCGATAGCTCAGTTGACTCTCTTAATAGCTTGATGGCCGAGATTGCAGCGGAAGGTTATGGCAAGGCCTTTGTGTCGTTTGCTATCCCCATGATGCCCGTACTCGTTTCGCTGGGTAAGAACAATGGTGTTTTAACCTTTGACATGAATATGTCCGCGGTCAGTCGAGCAGAACTGTATCACTCCGATGCGGTGTTTAACACTAATAATATCCTCGATCCTAATGATGACGTTAGCTTTGATCCAAATACAAACACTTATGTCATCGATAACGACGACACCTTATTGGTCAGAGGTGCCTCCATCCTTGAACTTTCTATGGGTTATAGCCGTGAGATGCTCACCAACCAATATGGAACATTGTCGGCTGGTGTACGTGGAAAATATTATACTGTTGGCTTAACTCGCCTCAATCAGCGCTTAGCGGATTTACAAAATGGTTCAGAGACCGTTTTTGACAATATTGATGAATCTGACTACACCACTGATTCTGATTTTGGTGTCGATTTAGGTGCCATGTGGATAGGCAAAGGATACCACCTGGGTGCAGCGCTGACTAATATTAATGAACCTGACTTTGAATACAATGATCTGGTCAGTATCAATTACGATTTGACTGGCGATGTTTATACCCAGTTGGCCGCGACAAACATCTACACCATGCAACGACAACTGCAATTGGAAGCCTCATTTAATCCACTGTTTGATGAGTGGGTAACCGGTGTTAGCGTCGATGCCAACGCCGTGGAAGACCCTTTTGGGGATGAATACCAGTGGGCCACCATTAGTACGGCCTATATTTCCAGCAACTGGATCATACCCAGTGCACGCGTGGGTTACAGGGCTAATCTTGCTGGACAAGAACTTGATTATATTACCGTGGGTTTAACCCTGTTTAAAGTTACTCTGGATCTTGCTTATGGATTGGAAGAAGTTAAAATCGACGACACCAAATACCCACGTAGCTTTATTTTTAATATTGGTCTGGATCTCATGTTTTAAGGGATTAAAACCGAAAAGACAAATCGCCAAATACAGCGCTGCCGTCTTCATTACCAAGAGCGGCAGCGTTAATTTCCAATGGACCAAGCATGATACCCAAGCCTCCCGAATAGGTGCCCAATTTGTCTCCGATCAAGTTGTGTTTGTAGCCTAAACGAAAGCGTAAAGCACGAAAAACTGCGATCTCCCAACCCAGCGCAGCGTATTGGGTTTCACCGTAATCAACAATCTCATCATTTTTTGTTAAGTCAACATCAATGCCTAACATGTTTCTACGACTGCGGTAGGCAAATCCAGCTCTCACTTGAGGACCTATGGTAAACACCTCATCGGTATCACCGTAATGGGTATCTTGTGATAGTACATTTTTAACGACAAGACCCATTTTCCACACACCAAATTCTTTGGCAATCCCAAGGTCAAAATTAAAATCACCTGATTTGTGACGTATGTTGTTTGTATCAAGTTCAATACTGGCGTCTTGTATGTCTTCAGTGTAAGCATAGGTTTCAAATAACATTAATTTAAAAGTCATACCGATCTTTAAATCTGAGAAGACGTAGTTTGGATTATCCAAATAATTTGCCAGAGTAACACCCTGCTCTATGATATTCACCGCTTTATGTTCAAGGCTTGAGGCATAATCCGGCGGGTTAGCGCCGAGGTTGGGAGTACCTACATCTGTCTTTGCGGAATAATAGGTTTGATAACTCAAATAGACCGCACCGGCAAAGTTGGCACTGGGTATAGCTGCCATGATGGTAATAATTTCTTGTTCATTGTAAACACTATCTGTTAATGAATTTAAGGAATTGGTTGTGGAGTCAATATTGGCTTGCGAGTTATCGGTTTCAAGTTTTTTAGCTTCGAGCTGAAATGTGTCTAAACCATCTTCCAAATCGTTTGGATCAGCTATACCTTGGCCGGCACCAGGCAGCGTTAAAAGCCAATCCACGTCATCTTCAGTTGCAGCGGCTAAGGCGGGATTATAAAAGGCTGCGTTTCGCGCGCCACCGGTAACACTCACACCTCCCAGGGCAGCCGTTCGCGCATCGAAGCTTACAAATGGCAAAGCCTGTGCATTTTGCATAAGCAAACAACACGCGCTTAATACCGCTAATACCTTAAGGGTAAAGTTGATCGTGTTGCTGTGTATTATTATTTTAGGCATGAAGGATTATCCTACTTCACTTAACAGGCGGTCAATCATATTCTCAGCCTGTGACAAATAACCACTTCCAAATAGATTTAAGTGGTTTATTATGTGATACAAATTATATAGTGTCTTACGTAGAGGGTAATCATTGTGTAATGGGTACTGCTCATTATAGGCCGTATAGAACTCGGCTGAAAACCCTCCAAATAACTCTGTCATTGCCAAATCCGCCTCACGGTCCCCAAAATAAACAGCCGGATCAAAAATAACCGGTGTGCCAGATTCATCAAAAGTGTAATTACCCGACCAAAGGTCACCATGGAGTAATGAAGCCGCAGGCGTATAATTGGCAAAAAAACCACTTAAGCTCGCCATTAACTTATCTCCCCTTTGCTGTAAGCGACCTTGATACCCTTTCGTCGCCGCCAACTTCAGCTGAAAACCTAAACGTTTGTCACGCCAAAACACTACCCAGTCGTCTTCTGGATCATTGATTTGTGGCGTTGAACCGATGGTATTGTTTTTTACCCAACCGTAACGCGTCTGCGTATTTTTGTGCATAATTGCCAAGTCCCGCCCAAATTGAATATGGCTATTGGTGTTTGTTATTGCACTATTTAATTGTATGTATTCCATAACTAAAAAGGCTTGATGCTGCGTTACACCGACACACACTGGTCTCGGAGCACGTATGGCATTACTGCGTACAATTTCGTCCAAACCATCTGATTCGGCCTTAAACATTTCAATTTTTGATGCGTCATTGGTTTTTAAAAAAAACTGCCGCTTGCCGTCAGACAGCATATAGGCTGAATTAATACAACCACCGCCAATGCTCTGCCGCTTAGCTACCAGGAAGGGAGCCCCGATGGATTCACTGATCTTTTTGCTAATCTCATCGCACATAATGTCTTCAAAAATAGTAATAAATAGCTGATTGTTTATCAATTTTTGTTATTTACATTGACCCATATTCTGTGGATAACTCTGTTAACAAACAACCTTAAGTTTACCTAGGGATATTTTTTACAGCAATAAATTCAATAAGCCTAAAATCATCTATTTCGAAAATTTACTTAATATACAAGGTGTTAAATAATTTCAGTAAATGCTTATTAGATTAACGCTCAAATTATTAAGCAATATTTTTCAGGCACTTAAGCGTGTGTATAATCTAAAATAACGATTTGTACAATAAATTCTACTTATATACACCAATTAGAATAGTAAGCTATTGTATTTCCGTTATTATTATTTGCTGGGTACTAAAATACCCACAATAGAAAGCGAATTACGGGCCATTTTTAACGATATTTCAATGCAAAAAAATGAACAGTGTTTTTATATGCGGCACGCATTGTTATAAAACAGTCGGGTTACATTTAGGGTATTGGATTATATTGTATTGTTTCACCGTCTTGACTATCTACGCCAGACTAGCATTGCGATTCGCCGATGTTACCAATGTTTGCTATTTAATACTATTATATTCCTTATCATTACATAGTATATTGTCCCAAAATCAAAAACCCTAAATCACTAAGATAAAAGCAGCCCTACCTTGCCTTGGCTCGATCAAATATTGTTATTTTTCATCTCGCTAATTGCCAATATTTTTTCGGCATTTGCTGGAGGCGGGGCGGGTCTCATTCAATTTCCTGTTCTTATTTTTTTAGGCCTTCCATTTAGCATAGCATTGGCCACGCACAAACTTGCCAGTGTGGCACTTGGCGTTGGGGCCACAATACGCAATTTACAAACCCATCGACTGAATCCCGGATTAGTATTAAACATTGTTTTATATGGTGTACCCGGCGTAATTCTTGGGGCCAATATTATCTTGTTTGTACCCGATCGTAACGCAGAAATTTCACTTGGCATTTTGACCATCACCTTAGGTATTTATTCCATATTGAAACCAAGCCTTGGGCTCAGTCCATCACAAAGAGAACTGACAAAAGCTCAAAAAGTACTTGGTGGCTGTGTACTGTTTTTTATCGGGATACTCAATGGATCACTTACCTCAGGTACAGGCCTGTTTGTTACATTGTGGTTAATTAGATGGTATGGCTTGGATTATAAGCTTGCCGTTGCCCACACACTGATTCTGGTGGGCCTATTTTGGAATGGCAGTGGCGCTATTACACTGGGATTGCTGGCACAGATTCAATGGACATGGCTACCGGCCCTGCTATTGGGTTCATTATTGGGAGGATTTATTGGTGCTCATTTGGCCATAATTAAAGGTAATAAATGGATAAAACGTAGTTATGAAACCATTACTATATTGGTGGGTATTAAATTGATATATTAAAACACCGTATATTCCAACGGCTTTAACTGGTTACTGAATAAGCAAGTTAAAAAAATATAGCATTTCAAAAATGTAACAGGTAGAATGGATCTCACTGAAATAAACCATAGTTACGAACCGTATACAGAGGGGTCAGTTGTGAAAAGGAATTTTATATTTGGTATAGGGCAATTTGTTACTGGCTTAGGGCTTCTTGTATCTGGCTTAGGGCTATCACTCAATGCTCAAGCTGCAGCAATTACTATTGATGCCGTCACTATTACAAGCACCCCCACAACGCAAGACCTCATGATCGCATCTGTTGACTTCAGCGCTCCCAACACCAAATTTGAGCTCGCGCAAGATCCAGTCGTACGCCTGATCAGCGCAACTGAAATTCAAATCGATCTATATTTTGTACCACCTCCACCACCTGCACAATCTGCATCTGGTCTAGCGCGACAACAAACGGCACTGACCACAAGTATTACTACTACCGGTCAAGGCACTTACAGTCTTACTGCTGGTTTAGACACTCTTTTAGCCGCCGACACCTACAATGTTACGGCAACATCGTATTTTCAAAACAGCACAACTTTTGCAAACACAGACATGACAATATCCGCTGTTCCCATCCCGGCGGCCATTTGGCTATTATTGAGTGGTATAGCGCCGTTATTAATGATCGGTCGACGTAAGTTTCGCGCTTAGCATCGAACCTCCACAAATTTGCTTTACCTCTACTTGCTTATAGCTTTTGACTATAAGCACCTCAACACTAAAACTAATGGGAATGACTAGAGTCCAAGATTGGATTCTGCCATACTACGCGCATGCAATCGCATACCCCTTTTTTTAAATAGTACTGCATTAATTAGAACACCATGACGGAGTAAGTAGATATGAATTCGCCTTATCTAAAAAGACATTTTCGCCTCACCGTGCTCGCGGCAATATCGTTTTTCTTAATTGCTTGCGGTGACGATGAAAACACTCAACCAGATGACCCCACCGTTAACACCGCTCCTGCTCCCACTGCTGTTGTTGCAACGGGCAACGCTGAAGAAATTCTGTTGTCAGCGCTGGAAGCTATTCAAGCCAAGGCCTCCACTAATGAGGCATCTTCCTATATTGCTAGCGTGGTCGGCGATATGATGCAAGGTAACATAACCAACATTACACCTCCCCCCGGCTTTAGCCTGTGTGATAATTCGGTTATGCCCACGCCTGCCATCAGTTCTAATGTTGGCTCCATCGATTTTGTTAATCTCTGCATCCTATCGCCAGATGGCGTCAAAGTTACGCTAAACGGGGCAGTTACTTTTAGTTTTGACAACGCTGGAAACGCATCCATAAATACCACTAACTTAGCGATAACGACATCGAATAATGAAACATACCTCCTCACACTCAATATTGATGTCAATCAAGGCAATGTCACTTTAGATATGACACTAATGGATCCGCTTGGTGTAGAAATCAGTACTGCCAATTTAGAAGTGAGTGGTGGCATGTATAGCGGTATCACAGACGTTAGCGGCAGTATAATGGTGGTAAACTACGGTACAGTTAACGTTAACATGCTGGACCCATTAGAATTTGGCTGCACTGGAAACAACGTACCCAGTAGCGGTACTGTCGAAGTCGTCGGTGTCGATGATAGCAGTGCATCCATAACGTTTAACGATGATTGTAATACTTATACCGTAACAGTTAATGGTGTGGCAGGTGATCCGATTCCCTGGTCTGGTACAGCTACAACCCCAATTCAAGTCCCAGCCCCAGTCATGTAATAATAACCAGCTCTAGCAGCGCGCGCGCTCAAGTGCGCGCTGCTTTAACAAATTCGACCATAGCTTCATTACCGATTTTGCCCTTTTACTCACAAAACTCAATGTTACTGCCGAAAAAAGTCATCCCACTGCTCCCGTTTATTCTTTTATAATTAATAAGTTACTGTGTTTCGTCGTTTTTGCCGTCAAATTCATTCGCCTAATTTTGCGCTTTTTCTTACCAATTTAGTAGGTTTTGGTCAGATTTCACATAAAATTTGACATAAATCGACTAGACTAGACGAATGAACACAAAAATTGTGCATCTTGCAATTTTTTGGTGCCCTTTATAAAATAGCGGCCCGTTTTGTTGTAGAATAGTAATCAAATTGATGGAATATGGTTCCGAGCGCCAAGGGAGTGCGCGATTATGAGCTTAACGATTTTCTTTTTAATCCTCCTAAGTATTGTTGCCCAATTTATTTTTCTGTTTTACATCGACTCGTCACAAAATTCGGTGCAATTTAGAAATAACAAGGCTGCGAAATTCAAGTCACGACTCGTTAGTTACCTCATGCGTAGTGTGCGCAAGCTATTTAACCAAGAGTTTAATAAAAAACTCTAGATTATGTGCTCTGGTCCACAATCTACGACTATAGACTGATGCTAGACTTAACTTCCTAATAAGCCACTGCGTCCTATTAGAAAGCAACAACCATTGAGCGAGGTCACTCGAATGAAATTTTCTGCATTAATTCTGGCAATTATTGTATGCCTATTGAACAGTCCGGCTTTTGCCGAAGATGATAAAAGCGAAGGCTTTTATTTGGGCGGATCCTTTGGTAACTCCACTTTTGACGGAAACTTTAATGAAGATAATCTAGACAATATCGATTTCAAATCTGACGACACTGGCTACAAACTGTTTGGTATTGTCAGATTTGGCGTATTTGCACTGGAAGGTGGTTATATCGACTTTGGCGCACCCACATCAACTTCACCCGACAATGAAGAACTAAAGTACGAATTAACCGGTTGGGATTTGTTTGCTGTAGGTAATCTTACTTTGGGGCCCGTCGATCTGTTTGGAAAAGTCGGGCTATTTTTGTGGAACGAAGATCAAACACAAGGCTCCATAACCGTGGATGACAAAGGAACCGACCTTGCTTACGGAGCAGGTATCACTGTGAATATTGGCTCATTGGGCCTACGCGCAGAATACGAACGGTTTGAAATCAGCAGCCTGGACAATGTGGACATGTATTCTTTAGGTATCACCATTAAACTGTAACACTCATGGCGTATTACATGGCTGTGAAGGGTATCCTACCTTTTACAGCGATATAACTCGACATTACCGCTACTGCTAGGGGAAACAACAAACGTAACAGCCCCATAACCGAATCCGAAGCCACCTCTTCCCCGCCGAGTGAGTAGCCAAATAGACGCATTATTACCAACACCATTGAAAATACAGCTAACAATCCCGCCACCAGACGCCACATAAGCTTTGATGTTTCAGCTTTCATATTTTCGCCAACTACTTTATTTGTTCCTATATAATAACCATATGTCACGTACAGTGGATGTCAATATTGGGAAAAATTATGCACTTTGATTTATTGGGCGTCGATACAGGTGGTACGTTTACTGATTTTGTGCTTATCAGAAACAACACCATCGACATTCATAAGGTGTTGTCCACACCCCAAGCGCCCGAACAGGCCATTTTGCAGGGAATTGATGAGCTGGGCTTATTTACTTCCCTCACCGAGCACAGGGCCGTTTTCATCGTACATGGATCGACCGTGGCAACGAATGCCGTGCTGGAAGGAAAAGGAGTAAAGACGGCATTTATTACCAATTATGGCTTGCGTGACCTATTAACCATCGGTCGCCAAACCCGCAAAGCCCTGTACGATTTGCAACCTGCACCTGAAGCACCCCCTGTACCCACGGAGTTGTGCCTCGAAACCGGTGGACGAATAGATCACCATGGAAATACCACACAGCCCTTAAGCGCACAAGAACTCACGCATCTCGTTAAGCAAATATCTAATTTGGCCCCACAAGCAGTCGCCATTAACTTATTGTTTTCATTTGTTGACGATACTTATGAAAAGGCCATACAAAACGCCTTACCCAAACACCTCTTTATTAGCCGCTCATCCGAGGTTTTACCAGAGCACAAAGAATACGAACGCGGCATAACCACCTGGTTGAACGCCTCAATCGGACCTATTGTAAAAACCTATATCGACCGCCTAAGCAAGGGTATCGCTGAGCGCGAAAACACAAATGCCACCGCCTCCAGCTTGTCGGTTATGCAAAGTTCTGGTGGGACCATCGCCGCAACTCACGCCGCAAAACAAGCCGTACACATGCTCTTGTCCGGCCCGGCAGGCGGTCTGGCGGGTGCCAAATACGTTGCGCAATGCGCCGGATTTGACCACCTCTTGAGTTTTGACATGGGCGGCACCTCCACTGATGTTGCTCTAATCGACGGCGAACTACAACTCACCCACGAAGGGCACATTGGGCCATACCCAGTAGGCGTACCCATGGTCGATATGCATACTATCGGTGCCGGCGGCGGATCAATCGCCACAGTAGACGCCGGTGGATTATTACAAGTTGGCCCCCAGTCGGCTGGAGCTGATCCAGGGCC
>Ga0316192_10003694_pt1 | contig 11149 bp, 11 predicted proteins | sample MerIslwburrow_MG_FD_204931 | JGI IMG/M metagenome (GOLD analysis project Ga0316192, IMG submission 204931) | Coastal sediment microbial communities from Maine, United States - Merrow Island worm burrow | ecosystem: Environmental > Aquatic > Marine > Coastal > Sediment | place: USA: Maine...
TTGGTTGAAGGTGCACCAACAGGCGCTCAGAATTTCATGGAATCTGTGGTTGGTTTTATCGACCAGACCGTGACAGACAACTTCCCTGTTCATAATCCATTGATCGCTCCGCTTGCATTTACTGTTTTCTGTTTTATCGCCTTAATCAACACCATTGATATCCTACCTGCTTTTCTGATTGGTAATATTGCTCACCTGTTTGGTGTGGCGCATTTCCGTCCGGTGCCGACAAATGATTTAAACCTGCCTGCAGCGATGGCTGTTTCTGTTTTTGCGCTGGTCTTGTATTACGAGTTTAAGCTCAAACCCGTCCACTTCTGCAAGGAGTTGCTGTTTGAGCCATTTACCAATTTGGTGCCGGGATTTTTGAAGCCTGTTGTTATGCCGATCAATCTGATTTTGAAACTGGTCGAAGAACTTGCCAAGCCCTTATCACTGTCTTTCCGTTTGTTCGGTAATATGTTTGCAGGCGAGGTAATTTTTCTGCTGATTGCATTCCTGCTGTTGGGTGGCGGTGCAGTCGCCATGGGAACCGGCTTCGTTCTCGGACTGGCATGGACAATTTTTCATCTGTTTATTGGTCTCTTGCAGGCCTTTATCTTTATGATTCTTACCGTGGTGTACTTATCCATTGCACACCAGCCGGTAGAACATTGATTATTTATAACGTATAGGAGTAATAAATATGGACGCAAACACAATTATCGTAGCTGCTACAGCAATTTCAGTTGGTGTTATCCTGGCCGCAGCTGGCCTGGGTTCAGCAATTGGCTGGGGCTTGATCTGCTCGAAGACACTGGAAGGTATTTCCCGTCAGCCGGAAATGCGCCCGCAGTTGATGTTCAATATGTTCATCTTCGCAGGCCTGATGGAATCATTTCCATTCATCATCATGGCTTTCGCACTGTGGTTCCTGTTCGCCAACCCGTTCCTTGGCTAAGAAACCAACAACAGAATATAGTGAGGTGGTCACATGAGTATTGACCTGACATTTATTGGGCAGATTGTCATTTTCCTGACGCTGGTATTTCTGATGAGGAAATATCTGTACGGGCCGATGTCTGAGCTGATGGAAGCGCGCTCTAAGAAAATCGCTGACGGACTGGCTGCTGCCGATGCAGGCAAAGAAGCAAAAGCCATTGCCGAAGCGGAAATTGCTGAGCAGTTGAAAGAAGCCAGAGGCAAGGCGTCTGAAATCGTAGCTGCTGCTGAAAAGCGTTCGGCTGAGATTGGTGAAGAATCGGTGGTGAAAGCCAGAGAAGAGGCGCAGCAGATCGTTGATGGCGCCCGCGATGAAGTTAACGCTGAGCTCAATCGTGCACGACAGACATTGCGTGCTGAAGTGGCAGGCATTGCCATGCTGGCTGCTGAGCGGGTTGTAGAATCCGAGCTGGATGCAAGTCGTCATGCCAAACTGGTTGAAGGTATCGTAAGCGATGGCTTTGGCAACGCATGAGTAATTGCGCTAACACAGCACAGGTTTCACGCCGTTATGCGCGTGCCCTGTTCGAGCTGGTTCAGGAAGATGCAGCGTTAAACGATGATCTGACTGCTCTTGCAGCTACTGCATCTGCTGATGAAGTGGCTGAGCTGCTGTCTTCTCCTGAATATCCGGCAGAAGTAAAACAGGCTGTATTGCTCAAGGCTGCCGGCAAGCTGTCGAAACAGGCCAAGCGTCTTGTTGAGATGTTATGTGAGCGCAACAAGTCCGAGCTTCTGCCTGAAATTCAGCAGATGCTCGAGGAAATGATTCGTCAGGCAGAAAGTGAAGTGGATGCTGATGTTATTGTTGCGACAGAGATTGATGCATCATTGAAACAAAAACTGGCCGCTGCTCTGGAAACGTCCATAGGCAAGAAAGTCAGACTGAATTACGAAACAGATAAAGATATTCTCGGTGGCATGATTATTAACATCGGTGACCGCAAGATTGATTATTCATTACGTACGAAGCTAAACGGCCTGCGCCGTGCTTTGGCTTCGTAAGTATTTAAGTAAAAACTGAGTATTAGAGGAAATAAAATATGAAACTCGATACCGCTGAAATTAGCTCAATTATCAAGGACCAGATCAAAGGCTTTGAAGCCAGTGCTGCTGACGCCAATGTCGGACGCATTATCTCCGTTGGTGACGGTGTTGCATTGATCCACGGTCTGTCCGGCGCCATGGCTGGCGAAATGCTGGAGTTCCCGGGTGGAATCTTTGGCATGGTACTGAATCTGGAAGAGGACAGCGTTGGTGCTGTGATCTTCGGTGAGTTTACCGAACTGGGTGAGGGCGATGAAGTCAAATGTACTGGCAAGATTTTTGAAGTGCCTGTCGGACCTGAACTGAAAGGTCGCGTTGTGAACGCGCTGGGTCAGCCCATTGACGGTAAAGGCCCTGTTAAGGCGACAGCAACCGACGCTGTAGAGAAAATTGCCCCCGGCGTGATTGAGCGCCAGTCCGTTGATCAGCCTTTACAAACCGGCATTAAAGCCATCGACTCCATGGTGCCGATTGGGCGCGGTCAGCGTGAGCTGATCATTGGTGACCGCCAGACCGGCAAGACTGCGATTGCTATTGATACGATCATTAACCAGAAAGGCACCGGTGTAACCTGTGTTTATGTTGCTGTTGGACAGAAGGCGGCAACCGTGGCCAGCGTGGTTCGCACTTTGCGTGATCATGGGGCACTGGAAAATACTATTGTTGTTGCGGCATCGGCTTCTGAATCAGCAGCCCTGCAATTTATTGCACCATATTCCGGTTGTACCATGGGTGAGTATTTCCGTGACCGTGGTGAAGATGCATTGATTATTTATGATGACCTGACCAAACAAGCATGGGCTTACCGTCAGGTTTCCCTGATTCTGCGTCGCCCTCCGGGCCGTGAAGCCTATCCAGGTGATGTATTCTATCTGCATTCACGCCTGCTCGAACGCGCCTCGCGTGTGAGTGCCGTATATGTTGAAGAGTTCACCAATGGTAAAGTCAAAGGCCAGACCGGTTCTCTGACTGCTTTACCTATTATTGAAACACAGGAAGGCGACGTATCCGCATTCGTACCGACCAATGTAATTTCAATTACCGATGGTCAGATTTTCCTCGAGACCAGCCTGTTTAACTCCGGTCAGCGCCCGGCCATCAATGCCGGTTTGTCTGTTTCTCGTGTGGGTGGTGCTGCTCAGACCAAGGCCATGAAGAAGGTAGGTGGCGGTTTGCGTCTGGATCTGGCTCAGTACCGCGAGCTGGCTGCATTTGCTCAGTTTGCTTCTGACCTTGATGAAGCAACCCGTTTACAGATTGAACGTGGCAAGCGCGGCATGGAGATCCTCAAGCAGGACGAAAACAATCCTCAGTCCGTTGCCGAAATGACTGCATCTTTGTATGCATTGAATAACGGCGATCTGGATGAAATAGCCGTGAACGATATTGTTGCTTTTGAGCGCGCATATCTGGCCAGTCTGAATTCTAAACACAGCACTCTTATAGAAGGCCTGAATGCATCTCCGGCTCTGAATGAGCAGGTTGAGGAAGGCTTACAGAAGGCTGTTGTCGAGTTCAAAGAAACTGGGACCTACTAGGAGTTTACTGTGGCATCAGCCAAGGAAATCCGCACCCAGATTAAGGCGATCCAGAATACTGGTAAAATTACCAAAGCTATGGAAATGGTGGCTGCCTCGAAAATGCGCAAAGCGCAGGACAGAGTTGTAGCTGCACGTGCCTATGCTGAAGGTGTTCGGCGCGTTGTCGGTAATTTGATGCAAGCGCATCCTGAACACCCGCACCCCTTTCTGGTTGAGCGTGAAGAAGTGAAAAAAGTTGGTGTGATTGTTGTTACAACGGATAAAGGACTTTGCGGTGGTTTGAATACCAACGCTTTAAAAGCGACTTTGCAGTTGATGAAGTCACAGACTGTTGAGATTGAAGCATTCACCATCGGCCGCAGAGGCACCCAGTTCATGCGTCGTGTCGGTGCTGATATGCAGGGCATTATTGAAAACATTTCGGATGCTCCGGAGTTGGAAGACATTCTGGGTGTTGTGACTCTGGCAATGGATCGCTACTTGTCCGGTGAGCTGGACGAAGTACATCTGGTCTACAGTGAATTCATTAATACCATGACTCAGGAGCCACAGGCTATGCGCCTGCTGCCTTGCCCGTTGCCTGAGGAAAAACATTCAGGCTACTGGGATTATCTGTACGAGCCTGAAGCAAGGGAAGTGCTGGACGGCGTGCTTCGCCGTTATGTCGAGTCACTTGTCTATCATGCGATACTGGAAAACAAGGCATGTGAACAGTCGGCCCGTATGGTCGCCATGAAGGCTGCAACTGATAATGCGAAAGATATCGTTAAGGATCTTAGCATTACATATAACAAGGCCCGCCAGGCCGCCATTACACAGGAATTAGCAGAAATCTGTGCTGGCGCTGCTGCGGCCGGCTAACAGTTTAAGGAAATAAGAGAGGTTATAGAGATGAGCACAGGTAGTATTGTTCAGGTCATCGGTCCGGTAGTTGATATTCGTTTCAATGCTGGGGAATTACCAAAAATTTATAACGCATTGGTTATGACAGATCCAAAGTTGACGCTGGAAGTTCAGCAGCATCTTGGCGATAACACAGTGCGCGCAGTTGCCATGGGCACGACAGATGGACTCAAGCGCGGCATGCAGGCAAGCGATACCGGTGCGGCGATTAAAGTGCCAGTAGGTAAGGCAACGCTTGGCCGCATTATGAATGTACTCGGCGAAGGCATCGATTTTGAAGGTGAAGAAGTTAATTCCGAAGAACGGTGGGAAATTCACCGTGCTGCGCCTTCTTTTGATGAGCTCTCTCCGGCTCAGGAAATTCTTGAAACCGGCATCAAGGTAATCGACCTGATGGCTCCTATTGCTAAGGGCGGCAAGGTAGGCCTGTTCGGCGGCGCTGGCGTGGGAAAAACCGTGAACATGATGGAATTGATCAACAACATTGCGACATCTCACGGTGGGTTTTCCGTGTTTGCCGGTGTTGGTGAGCGCACCCGTGAAGGCAATGACTTCTACTATGAAATGAAGGAATCCAACGTACTGGATAAAGTGGCGCTGGTTTATGGCCAGATGAATGAGCCTCCGGGCAACCGTCTGCGTGTAGCGCTGACTGGCCTGACCATGGCCGAGTATTTCCGTGATGATGGACTTGATGTATTGATTTTTATCGACAATATCTACCGCTACTCTCTGGCCGGTGTGGAAGTATCCGCTCTGCTGGGACGTATGCCGTCTGCGGTAGGTTATCAGCCTACTCTGGCAGAAGAGATGGGTCGTTTGCAGGAGCGTATTGCTTCCACCAAGACCGGTTCAATTACTTCTGTTCAGGCTGTTTACGTACCTGCGGATGACTTGACCGATCCGGCACCTGCGACCACGTTTGCGCATTTGGATTCAACGATCGTACTGTCTCGTCAGATTGCTGAGCTGGGTATCTACCCTGCTGTGGATCCTCTGGATTCAACTTCCCGTCAGCTGGATCCGAAAATTATCGGTATCGAGCACTATGATGTCGCTCAGGGCGTTCAGCAGACCTTGCAGCGTTATAAGGAATTGCAGGACATCATCGCTATTCTTGGTATGGATGAGCTCTCCGATGAAGACAAGCAGACGGTGCAGCGCGCCCGTAAGATTCAGCGCTTCCTGTCTCAGCCATTCCATGTTGCAGAAGTATTTACCGGTTCTCCGGGCGTTTATGCCAAGAAAGAAGAGACCATCAAGGGCTTCAAAGGTATTCTGGCCGGTGAATATGACCATATGCCGGAACAGGCGTTCTACATGGTTGGTGACATTGAACAGGCGGTTGCCAAAGCTGAGAAAATGGCGGCTAAAGGCTAATGGCTTCAACGATGCAAGTGCTGGTCGCCACGCCTGAACGGGAAGTTTATCGTGGCGAGGCAAATTTTCTGGTAGCACCGGGTGCAGCTGGTGAGCTTGGTATTATGCCAAAGCATACGCCGTTGCTCAGTGCACTGGCTGTTGGTGAGCTTCGTATCACACATGGTGAAGAGGTTGATGAAGTATTCGTATCCGGTGGTTTCATTGAAGTGCAGCCGGACATGATTACGGTATTGTCCGATTCGGCTGAGCGTGCACACGATATTGATGAGGCAGCTGCCAAAGAAGCTGAACGCAAGGCTCAGGAAGTACTGGCTGATCGCAAGGAAGATATCGATTATGCCAAGGCTGAGGGCGAGTTGGCCATGATGACTGCCAGATTGCTTTGGCTGCGTAAGAAAAAGAAGTAATAAGCAAGCTCTGACTTTTTCGGATACGTATAAGATCAGGATATTTTGCAAGGGGTCGCACATTGTGCGACCCTTTTGCATTATGAGCTGGCAAGCAGCCTGTTTCCATGCAAACTAATCAGGGAGGATAATATATGAGTAAGCTCGACCTTTCGGATTTACATGTCTGTGTGCTGGCCGCTGGAAAAGGCACCCGCATGCGCTCATCTCTGCCCAAGGTCTTACACCCGGTGTTGGGCAGAGCCATGATCGATCATGTTATACAAAGTGTGGAATTGCTGGAACCTAAAGCAGTTTCAGTCGTAATAGGCCATGAATCTGAGCTGGTGCGCAGCACGATCAGGCAGCCGAAAAATCTGCGATGGGTGATCCAGGATGAGCAACTGGGCACAGGCCATGCAGTAAAGCAATGTGAACAGGATATAGAGGATGTCTCCGATGTACTTATTGTTTGTGGAGATACACCGTTATTACAGACTGAAACATTAGCATTCCTGATCGCTGAGCATCGCAGGCTACAGTCTGATGTGACGGTGCTGACCGCAAAGCCGGAACATCCTTTCGGCTATGGGCGCATTGTGCGTGATGACTTGGATCAAGTGGCAGCCATCGTTGAAGAGAAAGATGCAACCGCTGAGCAGCGAGAGATTCGGGAAGTGAGCAGCGGCATATACTGTGTTCGTCATGCTGTGCTGTTTGATCTTCTGCATGCCATCGACAATCAAAATGTGCAGGGTGAATATTATTTGCCGGATATCATTCCTCTGGCATTGAAGGCAGGACAATCCGTAGAAGCAGTTGTGATGCATGATTCTGATGAGATGCTTGGTGTGAATGATCGTATTCAAATGGCATATGTAGAAAGTTTGTTGCAGAGGCGCATTGTTCTGCATTGGCAGGCCAGCGGCGTGACCATTGAGAGCCCTGATACGGTAAGAATTGAGGATTCGGTGACTATAGGAGCTGACACGCTGATTCATGCGGGTTGCCAGCTATTGGGCTCTACCAGTATTGGGGAACAGTGTGAACTTGGGCCATATGCTGTATTAAAGGATGCCAAGCTTGATGATCAGGTGATGGTAAACGCATTCAGCCATATAGAACAGGCCAGTGCAGCAACGCATGCCCGTATCGGGCCATATGCCCGCCTACGTCCGGGCGTACAACTGCATGAGAAAGTAGGTATAGGTAATTTTGTGGAAGTGAAGAAGGCAGTTATTGGAGCTGGCAGCAAAGTGAATCACCTTTCCTATATTGGCGATGCGATTATGGGTGCTGATTGCAATATCGGTGCAGGCACGATTACTTGTAATTATGATGGCGCCAACAAACATCAGACCATTATTGGCGATGATGTTTTTGTCGGTTCTGATACCCAGCTGATTGCACCGGTTAAAGTTGGTGATGGTGCCACTATTGGCGCGGGTAGTACTATTACCAAAGATGTGCCGGGAGATGACCTGACTTTATCAAAACGTACGGGCCAACAGCATGTCGAGGGCTGGCAGCGACCAAGAAAGGATAAAAGTTAATGTGTGGCATTGTCGGAGCGATTGCTGAGAGAGATGTCCTTCCCATCCTGATGGAGGGGCTGCAGCGACTGGAGTATCGCGGATATGATTCGGCTGGTGTAGTTGTCAGAGATGCGAAAGGCGAGCTGAAAAGGTTCAGAGCGCTCGGCAAGGTGGCAGCTTTAAAAGAGCTGGTTGATCAGTCAGCCATTACGGGTGAGTTGGGTATTGCCCACACTCGCTGGGCCACCCACGGAGCGCCGGCAAAGCGCAATGCACATCCGCATATGTCCGGCGTCAGGGTGGCTGTGATCCACAATGGTATTATTGAAAATCACAATCAGTTGCGAGATCGCCTCGTAGCTCTTGGATACGCTTTCACCTCCGAAACTGATACTGAAGTGATTGCTCATTTGATGGCAGACAAGCTGGAATCGGGCAAGGACCTGTATGCAGCTGTTGTTGAGACTGCTGCTGAACTTGAAGGTGCCTATGCACTTGCGGCAGCAAGCCCGGAAGATCACGACCGTATCGTGGTGGCCCGCGAAGGAAGCCCTCTGGTGATCGGGTTGGGTGAGGGGGAGAACTTCATCGCTTCTGATGTTATGGCCCTGTTGCCGGTCACCCGCAAATTTATCTTTCTTGAAGAGGGCGATGTTGCCGAAGTGCGCCGTGATGGCGTCACTATCTACAATTCCGATGGTGAGGAGGTCACGCGTTCAATCAAAGAGTCGCAACTCTCCAATGCCAGTGTTGATAAGGGGCCATACGCACACTATATGCTTAAGGAGATCTATGAGCAGCCCGGTGTGATCTCGGAGACGCTGGAAGGCCGCGTTCACAAGGGGCGTCTGCTGGAAGCGAGCTTTGGCCATGAGACAGCGGCACTGTTGGATAAAACCCGCCATGTTCAGATTGTCGCTTGCGGCACCAGCTATCATGCTGGCCTCGTTGCTAAATACTGGCTCGAAGAGGCTGGTATCCCATGTAGTGTCGAGGTAGCCAGCGAGTATCGTTACCGCAAGGTAGTCGTGCCGGAGGAGTCGCTGCTGATCACCATTTCCCAGTCGGGCGAAACAGCCGATACACTTGCTGCCCTGCGCGGCAGCCGTTCAAGTTATATAGGCAGTCTCACTGTCTGCAATGTGCCTGAAAGCTCGCTGGTGCGGGAATCGGATGTCTGTTTTATGACCCGCGCCGGTACCGAAATCGGTGTGGCCTCAACCAAGGCATTTACCACTCAGCTGGTGGCGTTGCGCCTGCTGATGATTGCACTTGCCCGTCGTCAGGGGCTGACTGTTGAACAGGAAGAGGCAATGGTCAACGAGTTGCACTCCTTGCCTCGCCAGATTGAAGTGGTTCTGGAGATGTCCTTTGAGATTCAAATCATGGCTGCTGATTTCTCTGATAAGCACAATGCCCTGTTTCTTGGCCGCGGGCCTTTCTATCCCATAGCTATGGAAGGTGCGTTGAAGCTGAAAGAGATATCCTATATTCATGCCGAGGCATATCCAGCCGGGGAGCTGAAACATGGTCCGCTGGCGCTGGTGGATGATACCATGCCGGTGGTTTGCGCTCTGCCTGATGATCCCCTGCTCGAGAAGGTGCTTTCCAATCTGCAGGAGGTACGAGCCCGTGGTGGTGAGTTGTTCCTGTTTTCTGACCACAAAGTTCAAATCGGGCTGGATCGTTATCAGAGCCTGACGCTGTCGGACATCTATCCAGGGACGGCGCCAATCGTTTACAGCATTCCGCTGCAGTTGTTGGCATATCATGTTGCCGTGATCAAGGGTACTGACGTTGATCAGCCCCGTAATTTGGCTAAATCAGTCACAGTCGAATAACACACTGTATCCATTGGATTTGGCCAGGTTTTCATGAAACCAGCAGGCTCTGGTTTAAGAACGGATAAATCTATTTTTTGCGAACAGTTTTAGTATTCAGGGTGAATTGCCGGGTTTATCTGTCTCAGCCAGTTTTGATTGTACGCTGTCCACCTTATCCTGCATCGACTGTTCCCTGTCCGTGCGTGTGCCTAAGCGAATTGATGTGGTAATACGTGGAGCATCCATGGCGTGAACTTCTTCGTGGCAACGCTTGATTGCGGCAACAACATCGTCCCAGTCGCCTTCGATGTTTGTTCCGTATGCATGTAGTCTTGGATTGAGGCCAGCCTCATTGAAGATACGTTCACACGCGGCAACATATTTTGAGACGGAGAGTCCCACGCCGAGCGGCACGATACATACGTCTGCGATAGCTTTCATATTAGCCTCCTATTCCTTGCTGACCGGTAAGCTTAATCATTTTCTTCAGCTTTTCCCTGCAGTGTAGAACATGGTGATCCGGCAGATTAACATCTCCCATCATTTCCAGCAGATACTTATCATCTGCATCAAGCAGGGCAACAATGCTGATGATTTTTTTCTGGTGATCATCATGAACTGAATTCAGCAGCTCCAGTGTCGGGATGTTTTCCACATATCTTTTGTGTGCCCAGAATAGTAATTCTTCTTCGGCAATTTGGCAGAAGCAGTTCTTCGGGTGTCTCAAGTGCTCATCATGCATATGCTATTCTCAGTGTCCTTTCTTACTGAGACTGTAGTACAAGTTATAAGACCCATCAATGGGCCTGTTACTTACAAGTGTATAATTTGCGCGTTGCCTCATTGAAAAAGGTAACCGAAGGGTTAGATACGTTGCCTCACATTTGATGTAACTTTCACCAGTTGAAAGATGCGTTTCAGTTTCCATTCAATTTCCGCCTTCAGTATAAATGGATCGAGGGTCAAATGCACAGCTTTGAGTTTCTGTTTGACCTGTTTGCTGATGTGTTTTGATTCCATGACCCGCTGATAGGGGGTTTTAGGTTTATCATATTTCTTCCGGTATTTTGAGTTGATGCGTGTTTTTTCAACCAGCTTGAATGATGGACAGAAGTGGTTCTGATAGATCGACCACTCATTGGCATAGAGGTCGTTAATCATTGGAAGTAGCTCAGGTTGATCGAGTCGATCATAGCCCAGTAGTTGCCGTACATGTGACCAGTTTTTCTGTTCAACATCCGCATTATCATTCTTTTTGTATGGTCGTGAACGACTGAAAGAAACGACCTTTGGCCGGTCTGTGAAGTAGCGTAGCAGATGGTTATTGAGAAACTCAGTACCATTGTCACAGTTGAATCCTTTCAGCGTAAATGGGATGTGATTCTCGATATCCTTGATTTGATTCAGGACGCCAATAGAACCCTTTCCCCATGTCGCTCGGTTCTCTGTCCAGGTGGTTAGAATGTCCGTAAACGTAAGTGACCAAACGAATTCTCCGGCAATGCTGTTGCCACAGTGGGCTACTGTGCCGGCTTCAACAAAGCCGGGTC
>Ga0316192_10003696_pt1 | contig 11147 bp, 9 predicted proteins | sample MerIslwburrow_MG_FD_204931 | JGI IMG/M metagenome (GOLD analysis project Ga0316192, IMG submission 204931) | Coastal sediment microbial communities from Maine, United States - Merrow Island worm burrow | ecosystem: Environmental > Aquatic > Marine > Coastal > Sediment | place: USA: Maine...
CGCTAGTTTACCCAGGTTTCAACTTTGGAATCCGATTTTAATCCCTTTTTTAATATCAATACAAACATCTATATTATGTATCAATCAATTAAAATTAAAGTTCTTTTTGTTGTTGCTATTGCATTTTTATTGATTTCAGTATTCTCATCTATATCTGCAAAAGGTGCAGATCTATATCAAACAATCAGAGGAACAATTGCCGACCAGGATTCTAAAACTCCGGTTATCGGGGCAAATATCATCGTCATAGGTTCAGAACCATTATTGGGATCCAGCACAGATGCTAATGGAACGTTCAGAATAGATAAGGTTCAGGTTGGCAGAGTAAGCTTAAAAATTAGCTGTATTGGATATGAAGAAAAAATAATTCCAAATCTTTTGATCAGTTCAGCAAAGGAATATATCCTAAACATTGATATGACAGAATCCATGGTGAAAATGGATGAATTGGTCATTACGGCAAACGACCAAAACAAGGATGAGCCGTTAAACGAAATGGCAGTAGTTAGCGCCAGGCAATTCTCTGTTGAAGAAACGAAACGTTATGCAGGTGCGTTCAACGATCCGGCTCGGATGGTGTCCGCTTTTGCTGGCAATAATACTGCCGCCGAAGGAAATAATTTCATCATCGTTCGTGGGAATTCCCCAAAGGGAATTCAATGGCGACTCGATGGAATTGAAATCCCTAATCCAAATCATTTTTCGGACGAAGGCAGTACAGGGGGAGCAATCAATGCGTTAAATAGCGCCATGCTGAATAATAGTGATTTTTTCAGTGGCGCTTTCCCTGCAGAGTATGGCAATGCCTTTTCTGGCGTATTTGACATGAGGCTTCGAAATGGGAATAATGAGAAAAGGGAATATGCCTTTTCTGTTGGCGTACTCGGTACGGATGTAACACTGGAAGGGCCTTTTAAAAAAGGAGGAAGCGCCTCCTACCTGGTAAATTATAGATATTCCACACTTGCGATATTGAATGAAATGAACCTTGTTGACTTTGGTGGTGTACCCAAGTACCAGGATCTTTCATTCAAATTTCAATTTCCGACTAGAGTAGCAGGGACTTTTACCTTCTTCGGATTAGGAGGCAAGAGCCATATTCTTGAAGATACCAAGGATGAAGAGAATGAAGAGATTATCCTTGAGAAAGGGGATTGGGAAGCCGATTTGGGAGTTGTCGGTTTGGGGCATCGATATCTGTTTAGCAATAGAACGTATTTAGAAACCAACCTATCTATTTCGGAAAGTGGTACTGGTGGAATAGGTGAGGAACTTGGAGATGATAATGAGTTTTATACCTATTATGATGGATATTTTAGGAATTACACGGCCAAGGTTGCCAGTACTCTGCATCACAAGTTTAGTGCAAAAAGCAAGCTACAAGCAGGCTTGATTTATGACCGGAAATTTTATGACTATTATTCAGATGTATACTATGAGGAAGAGGATGGATTGGTTCGAGAACAAGATTCAAATGGAAACACAGGTTTGTTTAATGTGTTTGCAAGTTGGAAATATCGCTTGACTGAAGATTTTACGGCCATTGCGGGCGTTCATGCTATGGTGACAGAATTAAATGATAATGTTGCTGTTGAGCCAAGAATTGGTTTGCAGTGGGCTTTTACTCCCAGCCAATCTCTGTCTGCTGCATTTGGCATCCATAGTAAAATGGAGTCATTGGTAAATTATTTTGCAGTACATACTGACCATACCGGTAACATGAGTATGCCCAATCAAAAGCTTGATTTTTCCAAAGCAAGGCATTATGTACTCGGGTACAGCAATATGCTCACTAACAATCTTTTGTTAAAGGCTGAACTATACTACCAGGATCTGTATAATATTCCTGTTGAAGATGATCCAAACAGTTCCTATTCATTAATTAACTCTGTCGAAGGATATACGACGCGAAAACTTGTAAATGAAGGAACTGGATATAATTATGGATTGGAGCTCACTCTTGAGCGCTATTTTGCAAACAATTATTATTATATGTTGTCCACGTCATTATTTGAATCTAGGTATAAAGCCATGGATAATATTGAGCGCAATTCACGGTTTAATGTCAATTATCTTGGGAATGTATTGCTAGGGAAGGAGTTTCTATTATCATCCAGGGGGGATAAGAATAAAGTGTTAAGCATCAATGCTAAATTCTCCATAGCTGGAGGTCGATGGTATACACCGATTGATCTTGAGGCCTCAAGAGAAGGAGGTTATACCATACAAAAAGAAGAATTGGCATTTACTGAGCAGGGAGATGATATTTTTACAGGCAATTTAGCAATTGCATATCGAATAAATAATCGAAGAACAAGTCAAGAACTTAAGCTTGATATTCAGAACTTTACAAACAATGCTGCGCAGCTTGATCAATGGTACAACTCGACTACTGATAAAATTGAGCACTCGACACAATTGCCACTTCTGCCGGTACTGATGTATACGATACAGTTTTAAAAATGGGATTTTATTCATGCCTTTAAAATGTATAAAATGAAGTAATGATTTGACTTGTTTTTTAATGAAAATGAAAAACTATAAACACAAGTTTAAAGTATATAAACTATAGGAGCCATCTGCCATGATTTATTTAAAAAAGTTAATATCGGTTCTGCTTATTTTGTTTTGCCTGTTGACAAATTCATGCAGAACAGGGGATCAAAGATTTATTGTCCCCAATACTGGTTATGATTGGCCCAGCCAGGAAAGATATTATTGGCCTACAAATGACTGGGAAACTGCTTCTTTGCAAGACCATAAAATGGATCCTGCAAAGATGGAGCTTGCGGATCAATTTGCGGAAAATGATCCATTGTCTAGGGCTTTATTGGTGATCAAAGATGGATACTTGGTTTTTGAAAAGTATTATGGAGATGGTGGTGTGGATAAAAGCACAAATCTTCATTCTGTCACCAAGAGTTTTAGCTCTGCGCTTGTCGGGATTTTGTTTGATCAAAACTACATTGATTCTACTAATCAACTAATGGCAGAATTAATGCCGTTTTATTCTGAGTTTGGTGAAATCACGTTATATCATGCCCTTACCCATACAACTGGTCTGTCCTGGACAGAAGAAGGAATCATGTGGGAAAATTGGGTCGCATCTGATGACTGGGTTGCTGAGGCATTGTCAAGAGGATTTGATACCTCGCCAGGGGAAAAATTCAAATATAGCTCAGCTAATTCACAATTTTTGACCTCCTTGGTGTACTATATAACCGGTATTTTTCCAGGAGAACTGGCTAAAGAGCGACTTTTTGATCCGCTGGGAATCTCGTTTAATGTATTTAATGAGGCAGAAGTTTACACCCGATGGAGAGATTATGTAAAACCATTATCCCAAACCTGGAGAAAAGATACTAAGGGGATTGAAATTGCCGGAACCTGTCTGTATTTAACGTCAAGAGATATGGCTAAATTTGGATACTTGTATCTAAATAGAGGACAATGGGAAGATCATCAGGTGATTTCGGAAGAATGGATAAGAGCTTCAACCAAGGACCACATAACAAATGTATATGGAAGATACAGCTATGGATATCATTGGTGGATCACCAATATTGATGGTGAAGCAGCATTTCTGGCAAGTGGATTTGGGGGTCAGATCATTGGTGTGGTTCCTTCATTGGATATGGTTGTCGTTTTGAAATATGAAGCTGGAAATCCCGTTCACCCCGTTTCTGGAAGCGAACATGATGACATGTTTTTATTCGAACTGGTGGTTCAGGCAGCGAATAAATCATAAGATTGTTTTATCTTAAGTTATGTCGGAAGGACTAAGATGTAAAACTATACGTCGGTCAAGAAGTATGGGTAAATTATAGTTATTTGCTACTTTATTAGTTTGGGATCTTTTGTTTTCTGATACATAATTTTTTTACACATCAGTTGACTTGATTTGATTTTAGATGTTAAGTGCTTAACTTCATTATGACAAACTAGATTTTGAGGCAAAAGCAACGATAAAATGAAAAGATTTTTTAACGACCTTCTATTATTATCCATATTTCTCATAATTTTTAGCTGTGACAAAGTTGATGAATTAACAGATATAGACTTTCCAGTCACATTAGTCAAAATACTTCCAGTTTCTGTTGCCAATACCAATGAGATGACTACATCCATTGTTTTAGACGCAACGACAGATCCTGAGGTCATGAAATATCTCGATAATATAAAGCAGTATGAGATTACTGAATTATTGTTTGCCATAGAGAATTATAAGGCACCAAATGAAGATGAAGTATATTTTGATGGAGTAATAGGATTCAGTAAAATCTCAGAGGATCAGCCGACATCTTCATGTGCTGCAAATAACATTCCTATCACTCACTGGGCAGGCACCGGGAACTTTGACATTGATAAGTGCACGTCCATACTTAATGAGATTTCGGCTGTTTTAACTAATGAAAATGCCGTAAAGATTTACCTGATTGGAACTTTTACTAAGGCACCTTTATCGTTTGATTTAAAAGTCACATCAAAGATAAAGATTACTGCCAGCCCGATATAGTCAGTTTATTAATTCGGAGGATTAATTTTTATTATGTTAAAATCAATAAGCAGACTCACAGATACTGAAATCGAAGAATTATATCTGATTCCTATCTGGATTTCAATATTGATAGCTGGAGCAGACAATAAAATAGATCATACTGAAGTTAAAACCGCAATTAAAACAGCCAACGAAAAAAGAGAAAAAGGGAATGAACTGATTCTTGATTATTATGATAATGTAGCCAAAAAATTTGAAGTTAATTTGAAAGGATATCTTACACTATTACCTGAAGATAATGAGAAACGGGTTGATTTTTTAATTAAAAAGCTCGAACGAGTAAATTATTTTTTTTCAAATTTGGAAAAGGATATTGCATATCAGCTATATTTAAGTTTCAGGGATTTTGCTAATAAAATCGCACATGCTTCTGGAGGAATATTTGGGATACTTTCTGTGTCATTTGCTGAGTCGAAATATATTGACTTGAAAATGATAAATGATCCATCAGAATCTATTTCCTAATTTAAATTTGTTATCTGAAACATTCTAAATGGTATTTTTATTCCGATTTGTCTTTTTAATGTGGCTGGTGTTTTCTATCCAGTTTTTCCTTGGATTTGATTTTTCTGCATTCGGTATATTACCCAGAACAGCCCATGGATTGATTGGCATCTTGACAGCCCCATTGATTCACGGGAATAGTGTTCATATCATTTCTAACACCATCCCACTACTATTTCTTGGGTGGACATTATTTTTCTTTTATGAAAATATTGCAAAAAAGGTATTTGTCATTTGCTATTTTCTGACAAATGTCCTGGTATGGTTATTTGCCAGACCTTCAATGCATATCGGAGCCAGCGGGATTGTTTATGGCATAGCCTTCTTTCTCATTTTTTATGGGTTTTTTAAGAAAGATTTCAAATCACTGATCATCTCCGCAATTATAATTTTTTTTTATGGAAGTTTGGTTTATGGATTGTTCCCAAACCAACCAGGAATATCCTGGGAGTCACATCTGATAGGAGCAATAGTAGGAGGATACGCTGCAATGAACTTTGCTCAGAGAAAACCAAGAAGAGTTATCGGGTAATTCCAACAGTTTTTAAACAAAACAGTATTGCAATCAAAACAAAATATCCTACTATAAGTTAACTTTGCAGTTTAAAAAAATATAAATGTCTAACTCAACAGCTGAAATTCCAACTGATAATATTTATTGTAATAGTCTGACGCAATTCTCGAGAAGAAAAAGCATAGAGGTAAATATTGGTAATGTACCGCTTGGTGGAAAACATCCAATACGTGTGCAATCAATGACTACAATTGATACAATGGATACAGTCGGAACAGTAGAACAATCCATTCGTATGATTGAAGCTGGTTGCGAATATGTCAGAATTACAGCGCCCAGCATGAAAGAGGCTGAAAACTTGGTCAACATAAAACAGGAATTGAAGAACAGAGGTTTTGAGGTTCCGTTAATTGCAGACATCCATTTTACTCCTAATGCCGCTGAAGTTGCTGCGCGAATCGTAGAAAAGGTGCGCGTGAATCCAGGTAATTATGCAGATAAAAAGAGATTTCAAAAAATTGAATATACAGATCAGGAATACAACGATGAAATACATCGTATCCGGGACCGATTTAGACCTTTAGTTAAGATATGCAAGGAGTATGGTACTACAATGCGCATAGGCACCAACCACGGATCACTTTCAGACAGGATTATGAGTCAATATGGGGATACTCCATTTGGGATGGTAGAATCTGCATTGGAATTCTTACGCATTTGCGAAGATGAAAATTATTACAATATCGTATTGTCCATGAAAGCAAGTAATACGCAGGTAATGGTGCAGGCATATCGTTTACTGGTTCAGAAATTGAACGCTGAAGGATTGAAACCGTACCCTTTGCATTTGGGAGTGACCGAGGCTGGTGAAGCTGAAGATGGAAGGATCAAATCTGCAGTTGGCATTGGAGCTTTGCTTGAGGATGGCCTTGGGGATACCGTTCGGGTTTCTCTAACAGAAGAACCAGAGTTTGAAATACCGGTCGCTCAAAATTTAGTAAACCGATATATGAATAGGGGAGATCATCCTAAAATAAATGAAGTCGATCAAAATCCAATCGATCCATTTTCATATGCTAGGAGAAAATCGTTGGAAACTGATATTATCGGTGGGAGTAATGTACCAAGAGTCATTATTGATGCTTCAGATTTATCAATAAATAAATACGAGGATCTTGGCGCAATAGGTCATATATACCATACTGGTTTGGATAAGTTTAATATGACAGATCAGGGTGCAGATTTTATATATAGCGGAACAAAATCGATATCATTTATGCTGCCAAATGGATTGAAGGAGATTATCGATTATTCAATCTGGAAAAATATTTCAGATGTCACTTCTCGCTTTCCATTGATTGAGTTTGATGATTTGGATCACATTGAAAAATGGCACAATAAATTAAATTTTGTTGCAGTTGACGCAGGTCATATCAAAATTCAAAAATTAGCTAAATACCAGAGTAGCTCCCTAGCCTTAATATTGAGGACTCGCAATATTCACGGATTGGCAGAGCAACGAAGGTTTTTTATAGAACTGGAAAATTTGGGAATTGATCTCCCTGTTATTATTCAAAGAGAGTATAAAAACATTAATAAAGATCAGTTCCTGTTATATTCTTCGACTGATGTAGGGGGATTACTTATAGATGGGTTGGGGGATGGAGTGATGTTACGTTATACGTCAGATAATCAAAGTAATGATTTAGAGTTAATTGACCGAACATCTTTTGGTATACTCCAGGCAGCAAGAACGAGAATCACTAAAACTGAGTATATATCATGTCCATCATGTGGAAGAACCCTTTTTGATTTGCAGGAAACCACTGCAATGATTCGCGCAAAAACAGATCATTTGAAAGGTGTAAAGATTGGGATAATGGGCTGTATTGTTAATGGCCCGGGTGAAATGGCTGATGCTGATTATGGATATGTAGGATCTGGAAAAGGCAAAATCACCCTTTATAAAGGAATGAATGTAGTAAAGAGAAATGTGCCGTCCAAAAATGCGGTTGATGAATTGATCGAAATCATCAAAGAAGATGGAGCATGGATAGAAACTGAAAAAATTGTATAGCCTCCATGAATGATCCAAACAAAAATTCTGGACCAAAAGGGCATTTTAACTTTGCAGAAGTCTTTGGATATTTTTTTCGAAAAAGAGATCCAAATCGCAAAACCAACATGAATTTAAAAATGATGCATGGAATTAATAAGATTACCATCATCATTTTTTTGGCTGGACTAATATATTTGATATCAAAGTACATTTTTTAATGAATATTGAGTCATTTCGCAATTATTGTATCTCAAAAAAAGGCGTCACGGAAGAATTTCCTTTTGATAGTCAAACTTTGGTGTTTAAGGTAATGGGAAAAATGTTTGCCTTGACCGATATCGATTTGTTTGAAGGAATAAATTTGAAATGTGATCCTATTCGGTCAATTGAATTACGGGAAACATATTCAGCTATAAAGCCAGGTTTTCATATGAATAAATATCACTGGAATACAATTGATATAGACGGGACACTTCCTGATAAGTGTATTGAAGAACTTATCGATCATTCGTATAATCTCGTGATTGCTAAGCTGCCAAAACAATTAAAAGCAGAGCTTCACCAAATTATTTAATTATTAAGGTTACAATCTGCTCCAAAAATGAATAAAGTAATGTATTAGGTAGGAGCGAATTCATCGATTGTCCATTCTTTTTGTGATCATAACAGCAAATATTTTACTGATAATGAGGTTATTAAATTGTATAATCTCAAAAAAAAGTACATAAACTTTGTCATTTTTATAAAAAGGTGATATTCGCACCAAGCCAACAACTTGATGAAAAGGGTATTTTATATAATTTGTGTTATTTCAGCTGTTTATCAGTCTGCTTGCCAGCAGAAAATGATATGCCCCGCTTATCATTCTTATTTTATTCTAGATGTAGAAGAAACTCGTAAAACTTTTTCATTGTTTGGGCCTGATTCCTTACCGAGAAAAAATTGGGAAGTGGATAAAGAGAAATATGGAATAGCCAAGGAGATTCCAGATCAGAAGAAGTTGGAGGAAATGCGTATTATTTCTATGAATTCGATCTATAAAAAGATTGATGATCCATTTGAAATGTTCAACAGAGAGTATGCCGAAACCGACTCGATGATGTTTATGGATTCTGCAGCTGTACTTGCTAAGTCAGCAGATTATAATGATTTCCAGAATATAGATCAGATGATCTATTTACATCACTTTGGTAAATACCTACCTAGAAGGGGAGCCAGCAGTGATGCGATCAAAGAAGACTTAAAACAAGAAGATCCAATTATTTCTGAAGAAGTAGAAGAAGACCAACCAAAAAAGAAAAGAAAACTTTGGCCATTTGGGAATAAAAACAAAAAATCAAAAAATGATGAAGTGGAAGCTTCTGAAGAAGAACTATAGCTGGTAATCTAATTCAATGACAAGGAAGGATTTGTATAATTTATCTTTAAATCCCACTGAAAATCATATAATGTCAATATTCGTATAAAGTAATAAGATTCCCAATAATCTTCTATTGACGAAATATAATCTCGTTTTGCTTTCTCTCTTTCTGACAAGGAAATATTTAGATCCGTTATACTTATCTCGCCATTCTGAAATTTCTTCAATGAAATCAGGTATCCGTTTTCAGCTACCTTGTCTGCTTCGTTAGCCGTTTCAATTTGGACTTTAAGTAAATTAAATTGCTCTACCTGCACTACGACTTCTCGTTCGAAATCTAACCTTTCTCTTTCGACTCCATATACAACCAGTTCTCTTTGTGATTCCGCTAGTTTAACTGCAGAAGCGGATTTTCCCCAATCCAGTATGGGTATGTTTACAGATAATCGAAGCGTTTGTTGATTGTCTGGTTCTTCGTATACTCCTCCAAGAGTCGGAGCAGCATTAGTAGTCCCATAGCTTCCTCTCAAGGTTGTCCTAAGGCCAGTATTTCTCTTAGCCCTCACTAATTCGCGATCCGCTTCAATTAACCGGCGTTCAAATTCCGGACCCTCTTTTCTATTTGCAAGCGTTTCTGCAAGTGCTTTGTCAGGATCAATATAAAACAAATTCATTTCAAGAGGAACTATCAATTCTATATCTGTATTCTGATCCATACCGATATATGATTTCAACTCGAAATCTGCATTTTTTAGATCCATACTTGATTTGTTCAAGGACTTGGTAGCATTTAATACTGATAGCTTGATGCGTGAATAATCATTCTCAGAGATTTGGCCCAGATCTCTTTTTACTTCAGCAATGCGTAAATTATCTTCACTATTTTTTAAATTGTTCGCCGCAAGATTATAATTGGTTTGAATTCCTAAATAATTAAAAAATCTACTGGCAGAGTTAAGTGAAACTCGCTCTACTGATTCTATATAAAATTTTTGTGATTCCTCGTATACCAACGGTTCTGTTTTTCTCGCCCATTTCCAATAATTATAGGCAAATAGTGGTTGAACGAAACCAATGTAGAATGGCGAGCCAGACCATTCTATTGTATTGTTGTTATAGTCTTGAACTCTATAAAGTGATGATGCTCCGTATATTTTAGTCCCTGTTTGTGGAATGATTTGTTCAAGGGCCAAATCAGCGGTTGTTCTTAATTGAGAAATTTGCCGAAATTGAATACTTCCATCAGGTTGCTGAACAGGTTCATTGGTTATGCGGTAATCGGGCAAATCTCCTGATAATCCCAATTGAGGTCTGAAATTAGCCCTGAAGTTCTTCCATCTCCAATAGTAATTAACATTACGGTTCTGGTAATACTTGATCGATGGAGATTGCTCTATTGCAAGTTCAATGACATCATTAAGGGTTAATTTAACATTCCTGATCGTATCTTGTGCTATTGCATTTGAAACAATACTTAAAATTAATATTGATTGAAAAATGATGATTTTTTTCATAGATCTCCACAAATTTTCTATCCTACTTTAAATCGACTTCCTGCAGCTTCCTCAATGATGGGAAATTGGAAATAATTAATTCATCTCCAGCGTTTGCCCCGTCTTCAATTTCATAAAAATCGTTTCCATCTAGTCCTGTTTTAATCTCTTTAAGATATGCTTTTTCAGCATTCTTTAAGTATATACTATGTATTGTTGAATTACCAAATGCAGAGCCTTTCTTAATTCTTAATACACTATCTTTTTTCGACTCAATCACAAGAAGGTCTATTGACATATTTGGTCTAAGCTTAGAATAATTACTTTGATCAAGGAAAATATCAAATTCTATCTTGCCATCCTTAATTGTTGGACTGATGGTTCCGATTTGACCAGAAAGTTTTTCACCATCTACGAGAGCAAGTACTCCACGCCCTGTATTCGTTACATTTGCATACATATCTTCGATAGTAGCTCTAAGCTTAAATGTTGTCAGATCGGACATGCGTACCAGCAATCGATCTGTATTTACTTTTTCACCTTCATTGCCATTTATTTCCAAAATTATCCCTGAGGAAGGTGCTCTAATAACCATTTTACTTAATAATTCTGTGTTTTTATCCAACTGCTTCTGTTGTATTTCAATTTGTAGTTTTAAT
>Ga0316192_10003697_pt1 | contig 11142 bp, 9 predicted proteins | sample MerIslwburrow_MG_FD_204931 | JGI IMG/M metagenome (GOLD analysis project Ga0316192, IMG submission 204931) | Coastal sediment microbial communities from Maine, United States - Merrow Island worm burrow | ecosystem: Environmental > Aquatic > Marine > Coastal > Sediment | place: USA: Maine...
GGGAATTACGATGCTGCGCGGTCCGTCGAGAATCTCGTCGGCCACGACCACGCCGCGACGCACGGGCAGGCAATGCATGAAGCGGCAGTCGTCTTTCGCATTGTCGAACCAGGGTTCGTCGACGCACCAGTCGATATACTGCTCGCGCAACTTCTGGTCGGCCAGCGCGTCACCGTAGTGACGCGTCGAAGACCAGGACTTGGCGTAAATGATCTGTGCGCCTTCCATTGCTTCCTTCCGGTCGGTGGTCTCGGTGACGGAGCCACCGGAATCCTCTGCCGCAAAAATGGCTTTTTGCATGACCGGTGCGGGTAGTTCGAAGCCTTCCGGCCGCAGGACCGTGACGTCCATGCCGCGCTTGGCGGCCATATGCAGTGTCGCTGAAGGCACTGCCAGCGGCAGGGCTCTCGGGTGGTAGGCCCAGCTCAGCACGAACTTGCCGCCATTGGCGGGTATGTCGTGATCGTCCATCGTCTTCCAGTCCGCGAGGCTCTGGCAGGGATGATTCATCGCCGACTCCATGTTGATGTACGGTGTGTCGACAAGCTCCGTCAGTGCGTTGAACCGGGTTTCAGCCAGGTCGGTTTCGATTTTCTTGCGGTCCGCAAACGCGCGAATACCAATGGCGTCGCCGTAAGACGCGATCACCGGAACCGCTTCGCGAATGTGCTCGGCGGCCACACCGTCCATCACGATGCCATCGCGAACCTCGAGCCCGTGGATCGACATCTCGGGCGAGATGACGAAGGAACCGCCGCCGAGGCGCACCATCGCCGCCTGGAATGACGCCAGCGTGCGCAGCGACGGACTCAGGAACAGCAACGACAGCACCTTGCCTTTGAGTGCTTCCGGCTCTGGCTGTGAGTCAAGCCTGCCGGCCAGCTCGACAAGCGCCTTGATTTCTTCGTTGGAAAAATCGGCAAGATCGTTAAACGCTTTCATTCGTTTTCCTTCGTTCCTCAGTAAGGTTCCAGTTACCTTAGACTCGATAAAAGGTAACTGGAACCTTTTTAGATTGTTGTGGGCACAAGGTTTGTGAGGGCCTGTGCCAGGTGATCGACATGTTTGGGCTGTAGTACGAGCGGTGCAAGAATTCGAAGAACATTCGGGTCAGCACTGGTGCCGGCGAGAATGTCGTATTCCAGCAATGCGTCGCGTACTTCCACGGCAGGCCTGTCGCACACGAGGCCGAGCAGTAATCCCATGCCCTGAATCTTGCGTACGGGGCCAACCACGCACTGTTCGCGAATTTGTGCCTCGCGTTCGCGCACGTTCGCGAGCAGGTGCTCGTCTGTAATGGCCCGCACGGTTGCGGAGATTGCCGCTGCGGCTATCGGGCCGCCACCAAATGTAGAGCCCAGGTCTCCGATGCCAAAGCCCGCCGCGATCTCGTGCGAACAAAGCACGGCGCCGCAAGGTATGCCGCCACCCAGGGCTTTGGCGCTCGTGATGATGTCCGGATCGATGCCATGCGCCTGCACGGCAAAGAAATGTCCACAACGCCCCATTCCGGACTGTACTTCGTCGGCGATCAGGATGGCGCCGTGCTTCTTTGTCTCTTCGCGCAGCGTCTCGAGGAACTCGGTCGAGAGGTCGTAGGCACCGGCGACTCCCTGTACCGGCTCAAAAATTACCGCCGCGATGCGGTTATCGATCATCGCCTTCGCGGCATCGATGTCGTCGCGCGGTATGAAGTCGACCTCGAAGGGTCTGGACGGAAAGCCGTACCACTTTTCGGCATGCCAGGTGACTGCCGCAGCAGCGGCCGTCCTGCCATGAAAGCCCTGCGTGATAGCCAGCACTTTCTTGCGCCCCGTCGTCATGCAGGCCATGCGCAACGCGTTCTCGTTGGCCTCGGCGCCCGAATTCACGAAGAACACGCGGTCGAGGCCACGTGGCGCGACGCGTGTCAGCTGCTCGGCGGCGTCTGCCCGAATATCGAGTGCTACAGCGTTGCTCTGGAACAGCAATTTGCTGCTCTGCTCCTGAATCGCTTCGACAAGGCGAGGATGACCATAACCGAGCGCTGCAACGGCATGCCCGCCATAGAGATCGAGTATCCGCCTGCCATCGCGCGTGAAAATATCGCAGCCACTTGCACGCTCCGGTACGAACGGCAGCTGGCCATAGACCGGAATCGTCAGGGCGGCTTCACGTACCCGCGGGTCCGTCATTGCTTCGCTGATGGTCGTCATCAGGTCCACCCCGGTGCGGGCATATCGAGACCTGTAGTCTCGGGCAGGCTCCACAAGCGGTTCATCCACTGCATTGCGCCGCCGGCAGCTCCCTTGACGAGATTGTCGATCGCGGCCATTACGACGACCGTGTCACCATCGGTTGCCACACTGATGTGGCACTGGTTGCTGGCAACGACGTTCTTGATTCGCGGCGCGCCTTCGACAACCTGCACGAACGGCGCACCGGCGTAAGCCTCTTCATACACCTTGCGCAGCTGTTTCTCCGTCACTGCGGATTTGGCTTTCGCCTGCAGGGTGACGTGAATGCCGCGTGCGAACGGCCCCGAATGTGGCACGAAGTGTACCTTTGTCTCGCGGCCACTCGCCGCTTCCGCCAACGCTGCGACCTCGGGCGCATGACGATGCGCCAGCGGCTTGTATGCGTAGAAGTTGCTGTTGCGTTCGGGGTGGTGCGTGCCAGCCTGCGGGCTCTTGCCAGAACCTGTACTGCCGGTGACGCCACTGATGAACACCTCGGCTTCGGTCAGGCCGGATTGAATGAGCGGTACGGTGGCCAGCGTCGACGCCGTTGCGAAGCAGCCCGGGTGGCCTATATGTGCGACGTCGATGTCACCGGCGTGCTCAGGCAACACGCACACGAACTGGTCGAGCAGTTCGGGTGCACCGTGGTCGGCGTTGTATATCGCCTCCCACGCGTCTTGTTGAGCAAAGCGGAAATCGGCCGACGAGTCGACGACATGCACGTTAATGCCTTTATCTGCACAAGACTGGATCGCGTTTGCGATCACAGCCGCCGAAGCGCCATGTGGTGCCGCCGAGAACAGGGCCAGGTTGCTGTCCGCTGCGACGCAGTCGAGCCACTCGCTATGGGCGACAAAAGTGTGTGCGGCAAGCGCCTGCGCAAGATGTGGGAACAACTCGCCGACTGGTTTGCCGGCACCACTATCCGATACGGCGGCGACAAGATTGAAATTCGGATGCCCCGCGATCAGGCGCAGCAGTTCGCCGCCGACGTAGCCGCTGGCTCCAAGTATGACCGCAGAAATGGGCGCGCTCATGATGCGTTCCTCTTCAGCAAATCCGCGATGTGATCGCCCAGGGCCACGCCGTTGGACAGCGCGTTGATTGCCGGAAGCGACGTCCGCTCATCAATCTGCTGAACACCGACCTCGTTATCCGTCGCGGGTCCTGTGACGATCGTGGGCTCGATACCGAACTCGTTGCGCAAGAGCTGCACGCCACCCCAGGCCGAGACCGGGTCGTTTGCGCATAGAACGACGGCAGTGAGCGCGTCGCGAATCGCCTCGTCCGAGAGAATTGCACCGACACCGTAGGCGCCGAGCAGGCCATCGCCAAGCTCCAGCACGATGACATCGGGCTTCTTTTTCGCGAGTCCCGTCAGCAGGGCGCGCGTCAACTCCGGACCGTTGGCTTCGGTCGTTGTAACGATTCCGAAGTCCGAGAAAATCATCGTTTCGCTTGCGCCTGCGTCTTCCATCGCGAGGACGTCGCGCCGCAACGAAACGCCCGTTGCCTTGCATGCCGCGACGTGAAAGCCGAGGTGCCGCAGCCGACCGACGATGGCGCAGGCGGCGGCGGTCTTGCCAGAGTCCATGCAAGTGCCGGCCATGGCAATAACGGGCACGCCGTTGGTATCGATGCCGGCGTCAGGATCCAGCACGCTGGAGCCGGCTCGTGCGGGCACGCCAATGCGTTCGCCGAGATACGGAAAGCTCAGCACGGTTCCAAGGACTTCGCAGTCGAACGGTGCGCCGACGTCCGGGTTCGCGGAATCACAAATTCCGAGTACGCCGCCAATATTCAGGATCTGGATAATGTCACCGGGTTTCAAAGATGTCGGCAGATGGCCCGAGTAACCGCGCAACGCTTTGCGGTGCCCAAGTGCACCGACGATGACGTCGCCCTGGTTGACCGCCGCCATGCGCCCCGACGTAAGCTCGAGCTGGTTATAGCGCGACTTGTTATTGAGAATCTTTGCGGCAATAAGCACACCCTCTTCACAGGGGATGTCCCTTGACAGCCGCAGCTCCGACGCGAGGTCGTTGTGTTGCGCTACCGATGCGATCTTGTCGACGACGACACTTTTCATGATCAGCTTCCGGCAGCCCGGGTCTGCAACGAGCCCGGCAGTGACAGGACGCGCGCGTAGCCCAGGGCGTCCGCGGGCGTCCACTCGCCGGCGGATTCGCCGTACACGCCCTTGGTGGCCGCAAGCAATGAATGCTTTGACTCGACGCCTTCAATGAACAACTGTCCCGGTCGCAACGCGAAGTTGACCGTGCCCGTGACGCGCTTCTGCGATGACGCCAGCAGCGCCTCTACATCGTCGCAGGCGAGGTCGAGTTGTTTACCTTCATGGACAAGGTCGCCGTAGACGGCGGCAACGCTGTCCTTGATACGTGCCTGCTGTGCGCTGAGCACGAGCTTCTCGAGTTCGCGATGTGCGGTGATCAGTGTGATGGCAGCCGGCGCTTCGAAGGCGACACGGCCCTTGGTGCCAAGCACGGTGTCGCCGAGATGGATGCCACGGCCGATGCCGTAACTACCGGCGAGCGTTTCGAGTGCTTCGATAAGTGCAACCGGCGAGAGCCTCTCGCCGTCGAGCGCGACTGGCACGCCCTTGTCAAAATCCAGCGTGTGCTGCGTCTGCTCTTTGGGTTCGCTGAACGCATTCGCCGACAAGACCCAGGCAGATTCGGGAATCGAACCTTCCGACGTCAGCGTTTCCTGGCCGCCAATCGTAATACCCCAGAGGCCGCGGTTGATCGAGTACGCCGAGCCCTGTGCCGGCAACGGCATGCTGTGTTGCTCGAGATAGGCGAGCTGCTCGTCCCGGACCCAACTGTTGTCACGCACGGGTGCAAGCACGGCGAGCCCCGGATTCAACGTCCGCAGTGCGACCTCGAAACGTACCTGGTCGTTGCCCGCTGCCGTGCAGCCGTGTGCAACGGTTGTGGCTCCGCGCTCCTTCGCAAGCAGCGCGAGTTTCTCGGCCTGGAGTCCGCGCTCCGCACCGACGCACAACGGGTAGGCGTTGCCGCGCAGCACATTGCCCGCGATCAGGTGGCGGATGACCTTGTCGAAGAATTCTTCCTTTGCTTCGATCAGGATATGTTCGATCGCTCCGAGCGCAACCGCTCGTTCTTCGAGTGCGACCGCGGCGTCTGCATCGATGCCGCCCGTGTCGACACAGGCGGTGATGACATCGCGGCCGTAGTTCTCCTTGAGCCACGGCACGCAAAACGATGTATCGAGGCCGCCCGAAAAGGCGAGGATGATGGGGGACAGGTCCTTGCTCACTGGTATCTCCAAATCAGGATCGAGTCGCGTGTTCGATCCGTGTAATCAAATTTTTCTGCGCGTGTGCAGATTCCGTTGCGACGAATACCGTGTCGTCGCCAGCGATCGTCCCGACTATGCCGGGCCAAGCACAGCGATCGAGCGCGAGACCGACTCTCTGTGCGGCACCGACGCCTGTGCGAATAACCAGCAGGTTCGAGCCGGCAGTGGTGATGTTGCGCAATAACTCGGCGACGCCGGCAAGCTGGTCATCGCCGGATGCGTCGGATGCGGGTAATTCATAGCCCCGGGCAGTCTTGATCGCGCCGATTTCCCTGAGGTCGCGGCTCACGCTCGACTGTGTGGCCACATGACCCAGGTTCTGCAATGCGCCAACCAGTGAGGCCTGCGTTTCGGCAGGCCCTTTGACAAGCAGGTCGCGGATAGCCGCGCGCCTTTGAATCTGGTCTTCCGTTGTCGGGGGCATGAGCGTGTTTACTGTCATGTATGAATAAATATGCGCATATTAAATTACTAATGCGCATAAATAGTCAACCCCCTGACGCACATTTTTTTGCCCTGAATGCGGTAAACTGCGCCGCTTCCGGACAATTTGGAGCTCATTGGTGGCCTTACCTGAATGCGTAGAAGTGACTACGGGCAAGAATCCCGTCGGCAGTGTGATCTGGTTGCACGGCCTGGGCGCCGATGGCCATGACTTCGAACCGATCGTACCGGAACTGCATCTGCCGGCCGACTTGCCGCTGCGTTTTGTGTTCCCGCATGCGCCGGTACGTCCCGTGACCATTAACGGTGGCATGGCGATGCGTGCCTGGTATGACATCGTGACCCTGGATTCTGAAGGGCGTGCAGATGCAGCGGGTGTGCATGAAAGTACCGCCTTACTTGAGGGCTTGATTGCGCGCGAAAAGGATCGCGGCATCGCAGCGGACAAGATCATCATTGCCGGATTTTCGATGGGTGGTGCCATAGCGATCAACACCGCGCTGCATACCAAAGAAAAACTGGCGGGGCTGATGGCGCTTTCGACCTACTTGCCATTGCCGAGCGAAGTTGAGGGATCGACCGGCAGTCGTGACCTGCCTGTTTTCATGGCGCACGGTTCCTTCGACCCGATGTTGCCGATGCAGTGGGGGCAGGTATCGGCGGAGAAACTGAAGGAAATCGGTTTCACGATTGAGTGGCACGACTACCCGATGGCACATGCGGTATGCGCGGAAGAGATCCGCGATATTCGCGAGTGGCTGATTAAAACCTACGGCGTCAGAACGTCAGACTGAAAACGGAACCGCCGCCGTCGCCGGAGTTGACGCGGATAAATCCACCGTGCGCGATCATTACCTGACGCGCCAGGGCGAGTCCTACACCGGAGCCTTTCTCCCGGGTTGTAAAAAACGGTACGAATATTTTTGTTGCGATGTCTGCCGGAACGCCCGGGCCATTGTCTGCTACTTCGATAACAACATTGTGTCTGCGGTTCAGACGGCCACTTAGTCGGACCAGTGGCCCGGTGGTCGATTCCGTTGCCTGCCATGCGTTCCGCAGCAGGTTTATCAGTACCGGCTCCAGCAAGTCGCGGTCCGCGTACACGTCGAGCTCACCCGGGGTGATCTCAATTAAGAACTCGATGTCATCGCGCGGGCATTCGGCCTGCGCCAGTCGCAACACCGTGTCAAAAAGGTCGGCGAGTCGAATCCGCTTCTTCTCAGGCGGTGCAAGCCGGGTAATCTGCCGGTAGCTGTCAACAAATTGCACAAGACTGTCGGAACGTCGCGCGACAGTTTCGATCGCATCGTGCAGGTCTTCGAGGTCCTCTTCGATTGGCTCGTTGCTGCGAACCTTGTCCAGGACGTCAGCTACGACGTCTGTCGCCGTCGCCGCCAGCGAGGTAACTGGCGTAATCGAATTCATGATTTCGTGTGTGAGGACACGCACGAGATCTTCCCAGGCTTCGGCCTGTGTGGCATCAAGCTCGGACTGAATATCCTGCAGCGAGATGAGGCGCTCGGCCCGGCCCGCGACTATCAACTCGGTCGTCGCCAGGGTGAGCTTGTACTCGATTCCCTCGACCGTGAACGCCACGAGCTGCCGCACGCCGGGTACGGCTGTCGTAACAGACTCGGCGAAACTGGAACCAAACTTGCGCAGATCCTTCAGCGTTGTGACATGTTCGGCGCCAAACAGGCGCCGCGCCGCGTTGTTTTGCAGGGTGATCGACTCGTCGGCATGCAGCGTCATGAGTGGCACCGGGATGTGTTCGATCAGGGCACGGGAGCGGCGCATCTCCGACTCCTGGTCGGTGCTGCGAGCGCGCATGCGTTCGAGAATATCGGTGAAGGCCTCGCCGAGTGCACGAAACCCGGAGCCATCCTTTTCGAAATCGAAGCGTTGCGAGTAGTCCGCATAGCGGGCGGCGTCGAGAAAGCGAGCAACCTCGCGATTGGTGCGGCTGACGTAACGCCACACGCCGGCAACCAGTAGAACGAGCGCGCCGCCTGCCAGAATCATCGCACTGTGATATCCCGGTAGAACCAACAGCCAGACGAAAGCCGCCATCGCGAGGCCGGCGAGGACCAGGCGAAAAACAAGTAAAACGACGAAGCGCCTATATATCATGCTTTTCCATGCGCCGATAAAGCGACGCGCGCGTCAGGCCGAGCTCGCTTGCCGCACGTGAAATATTGAAGCCGTGCTTGCGAAGCGCTTTGAGAATAGTGTCTTTTTCGAGATGATCGAGATTGAGAATCGTCGGCATCACAGCGGGGGCAACCGCTATGTGCTCCTGCGAGTAGTCGAGCTGCAAGTCGCCGGGTTCGATAACATCGCTCTCGGCAAGTATGACCGCTCGTTCGACTGCGTGGCGCAGGGCGCGCACATTGCCGGGCCATTCGTATTCGAAAAGCGCGCTGGTTGCCGCTTCCGAAAACGCCCGACTCCGTCCTCCATACCGTCGCGAAAACTCCGCAAGGAAATGGCGCGCGATCGGCAGGATGTCGTCCTTGCGATCACGCAGTGGCGGCACCACGATTTCGACCGTGTTGAGCCGGAACAACAAGTCGGCTCGAAAGTGGTCGGGATCCCGCAACCTGCTCGACGGGACGTTGGTTGCCGCGATGATCCGCACGTCGAACGGCTGTGACTTGTGAGAACCAACGGCTGTGACCTGACGCTGTTCGAGCACGCTCAACAATTTCGCCTGCAGGTGCAGCGGCAGGTTGCCAATCTCGTCCAGAAACAACGTGCCACCGTTTGCGGCCTGAATACGGCCGATGCGATCCTCGTTCGCGCCGGTGAACGCCCCCTTGCGGTGACCGAACAACTCCGACTCGAACAGCGTCTCGCTTATCGACCCCATGTCGATCGAAAGAAACACCTGCCCGGAGCGTTTCGATTGCCGATGCAATTCGCGGGCAATCAGTTCCTTGCCTGACCCATTCTCACCGAGAATGAGTACATTCGCATCGGTAGGCGCTGCGCGGCGAACAACTTTCAGGACGTCCTTTATCTGCGGAGAATCACCGACAATACCCCTGTCGACTGACGCCGCCTCCCGAATCAGTACCTGGTTGGTCTGGCGCAGTGTTTCAGTTTCAACGCGGCTGCGGCTTAGCTTGACCGCCGCTGATACCGTTGCGACCACTTTTTCGTTTTGCCAGGGCTTCGCGATGAAGTCGGTCGCGCCTCGCTTCATTGCATCGACGGCCGTGTTGACGCTGCCGTGTGCGGTGATCATGACAACCACGGATCCGGGGTCAATCGCGAGAATCTGTTCCAGCCAGTAAAGTCCCTGTGCACCCGACGACTCTCCCGGCCCGAAATTCATGTCCAGCAGGATGACATCGATGTCGTTGCTCGCGAGCAATTCGGGGACCTGCTCGGGGTTCTTGCAGGTGGTGATTTCGCCAAACTGGCGCCTGAGCAGCAATCTGCCTGCGGTCAGGATGTCTTCATCGTCATCAACGATCAGAATGTTGCCGGTCTTGCGCATCTTGGGCCTCAAAAACTGTTCGAAATCGTACACTTACTGTCCGCATGCGTACAGTTTTCTCCATTTATGCTGTACCCACGCCATAAAAAACAACAGGTTACAAACTGGCACGCCACTTGCTATGTATATAGGCAGGAAAAGAGCGCAAACACCGGGAAGCAATCGCCATCGTGGATAAGATCAGGAAAATCAGGGAAGCCAATACGCCGTCCGGAATGGGCATATCGGGGCAGGCGATGGACCGACGGGTTGAGAAGAAGGCCTCGTACGGTCGTCTCGCGGCTTACATCGCAGGGGGCGTTGCCGTCCTTCTGTTTGCATGGTGGTTTGTTGACACGATCCTGGGTGGCCGGAGCCTGAGCGTAAATGCGCAGCGCATCACCGTATCCAGCGTGTCGACCGGGACGTTCGAAGACTTCATTCCCTTGCGCGGCCGGCTGGTACCTCGCAGCACCGTTTTCCTTGATGCGATCGAAGGTGGCCGCGTTGAACAGATCCTCGTGGAAGACGGCACCATGGTCGAGGTCGGCGATTTGATCGCCGTGCTATCCAACACCAACCTGCAACTCGAAGTGCTGGGCCGGGAAGCCGCCGTTACGGAGCAGCTCAACAACATGCGCACGATCGAATTACAGTTGGAGCAGAACCGGCTCTCGCACAAGCGCAACCTGATAGAAATTGACTACCAGATCACCCGCTTGTCGCGCGAAATTGCCCGGCAGCGCGAGCTGATCGCCAAGAACCTTGTTTCGCAGTCGACGGTCGATCAGCTCCAGGATGAACTGACCTACTACGAGAATCGCCGCGAGGTCACACTGGAGAGCCAGGCGACCGACACACGCATGCAGGAACAGCAGTTGCTGCAACTGCGGGATGCCGGTGAGCAGCTGCAGGCCGGACTCGGATTCGCGCGCAAGAATCTCGAAGATCTGAGCGTTCGGGCGCCGGTCGCGGGCAAGCTGTCCGGATTCAATATCGAAATAGGCCAATCGATCGCTCGTGGCGGCCGCCTTGGACAGATCGACGATCCAGACGGATACAAACTCAACGCCAGGATCGATGAATACTACATGGGCCGAGTTGATCTGCAGCAGCACGCGACCGCCGAGAACAATGGTCGGACCGTCGACCTGCAGGTTTCCAAGATCTACCCGCAGGTTAACGAAGGGCAGTTCGAAGTCGACATGATGTTCGCCGAACAGCCTGATGGTCTGCGCCGCGGCCAGACGCTGCAAACCCGGCTCACGCTCGGCGACAACACTGACGCCACGCTCATTCCAAATGGCGCCTTCTACCAGGAGACCGGCGGCAACTGGGTTTTCGTGGTTGCTCCCGGTGGCCGTGAAGCTATCAAGCGTGACGTACGCCTCGGGCGACGCAACACGAATTTCATTGAGGTGCTCGAAGGGCTCGAACCCGGCGAGCAGGTCATCACATCACCGTACACGAGCTTTGTCGGCATGGACCGGCTGAGTCTCGACGACGAATAGAATTTGCCATCAGGGGATAAGCCATGCTGAAACTACACAACTTGTACAAGGTATATCGTACCGACGAAGTCGAAACCGTGGCGCTGAACGGCGTCAATCTTGAGATCGAGCAGGGCGACTTCGTTGCGATCATGGGACCGTCCGG
>Ga0316192_10003705_pt1 | contig 11131 bp, 7 predicted proteins | sample MerIslwburrow_MG_FD_204931 | JGI IMG/M metagenome (GOLD analysis project Ga0316192, IMG submission 204931) | Coastal sediment microbial communities from Maine, United States - Merrow Island worm burrow | ecosystem: Environmental > Aquatic > Marine > Coastal > Sediment | place: USA: Maine...
TATTATGCTAGCATCCTGTACCAATAATAGAAAAAGACAAGTTCAGTATATGGGTGATACTGATATGTATGTACCAGTAGCTTATGAGACCTATTCTGCCAACCCCTTATTAAAAAATGGGATGTCAGCACAATTACCGGTTGAAGGTTCAATAGCGAGAGGTAAGGTACCATATGATTACCCAAATAATGAAGAAGGTTATCTATTGGCTAAAGATTCATTGAGGTCATCTCTAGAAGTTAATAAGAAAAATTTAGAGCAAGGAAAATATTTATACGGTATTTATTGTGCTACATGTCATGGGTTAAAAGGTGACGGTCAAGGAGATTTGGTTAAAAATGAAAAATTTTTAGGAGTCCCTAATTACAAAGATAGAGAGATAACCGAAGGTAGTATTTACCACGTTATCATGTATGGTAGAAATCTAATGGGTTCACATGCCTCTCAATTAAGGGCTGAAGAACGTTGGCAAGTAACACAGCATGTTGAACAGTTGAGAAACGAATTGTTAAAATAAACGATTACACGGAATAACAAAAGATATGTATACATTTTCAAGTAAATTAAAAACCTTTTCGATTGCATTAATAATTATTGGTGCATTGGGTATTGGTTATGGGTTTTTTACTGCACCACAAACAACAGATGATGTAAAAGAGATGATGCAACATGGTGAAGATACGCATGGTGAAACTCCTGATAATGCTACCGCAGATCATGAAGTAAGTAATGAGCATGCTGTAGAAGCTGACGCACAGAACGAACATGGAAGTGAAGAAGCACATTTAGAACATGCCTTAATGCAAGCACAAAATAGACCTTGGGCAGCAGTTTATATATCTATGATTTTCTTTTTATTAATTGCTGTTTGTATATTGGTTTTTTATGCGGTTCAACGAGCGGCCTCAGCAGGCTGGTCTCCTGTTTTATTTAGAGTTATGGAAGCTTTATCAGCCTATATTTTACCGGGATCAATATTGGTTCTTCTATTTTTAGTGTATTCATCAGTTATGCATGGTAATCATATGTTTGCCTGGGTATATACAAGTATTGACCCTACCGCAGAAAATTATGATTTTGCCATGGAAACGAAGGATTGGTGGTTAAATGTACCGGGATGGCTAATACGATCTGTAATTTATGTTTTAATTTGGGTTGGTTTTAGATACTTTATGGTGAAAAATTCAAGGGCTCAAGACGAGGCTACCGATTTAAAACACTACAAGCGAAATTTTACATTGTCAGTAGTATTTATAGTAATATTTTTAGTTTCAGAATTATTTATGGCCTTTGACTGGTTAATGTCAATAGATCATCACTGGTTTAGCCAATTATATCCATTTTATGTATTTGCCAGTATGTTTGTGTCTGCCATTACGGTAATAGCATTGGTAACAATTTATTTGAAATCAAGGGGATATTTACCTAAAGTAAATGATAGCCATATTCATGATCTAGCTAAATATATGTTTGGATTTAGTATATTTTGGACGTATTTATGGTTTGATCAATTTATGCTGCAATGGTATGCTAATATCCCTGAAGAAGTAGTTTATTTTATGCCTAGATTGTTGGGTACATACCAACCAATATTTATCGGAATGTTAGTGATGAATTTTGTATTCCCTATATTAATGTTAATGAATAGTGATTATAAAAGAGTCCCATGGTTTGTAGTGCTAACCGGACTTGTCATTTTAACAGGTCATTATATAGACATTTTTATAATGGTATCACCAGGTACTGTTGGAAATGATTGGCATTTTGGAATTCCAGAAATAGGAGCATTACTTTTCTTTTTAGGCTTATTTATTTTTGTTTCGTTTTCAGCCTTAACTAAAGCTCCGTTGCATGCAAAAGGAAATCCATTTATGAAAGAAAGTGAAATTTATCATTATTAAATTTAATTACTAATATTAGTATCGAGTTATTGAAAAAGAATCTGTCTGATGGACAGGCAGATAGATTTATTTTTTATATTTTTTTATTCAAAATATATTTAATATTTTGCCGCCCAAAATCACAAACTAAAATTATCATTTTCCACATATGAAAGCATTATTTTTTATTATAATTTTTGTAGCCATAGCGGTTGCTTGTTGGCAATTTGTTAAACTGTTGGGCTTAACTAAAGTTGAAAATCAAACAGCTACAGAAAAAGAAAATAATATCAACGGATGGTTGATGCTAGGATTAATGGGTTTCATTTATTGCTTAATGATCCTCAGTTTGTATGGTACTAAAGATATATTATTACCTCAATTATCTGCATCTGCTGAAGGTAAACACATAGATATATTGTTCAAAATAACGATGACACTAATTTTAATAGTGCAATTTGTATTACAGTTTATCATTTTTTATTTTACGTTTAAATATCGCGGAATTAAAGGTAGAAAGGCCTTATTCTTTGCCGACAGCCATAAATTAGAATTGGTTTGGACCATCACACCAGCAATTGTATTGGCAGGATTAATTATATATGGGCTATGGACTTGGAATGAAGTTATGGACGTTTCTGATGCTGAAAATCCGTTGATTGTTGAATTATATGCAAAACAATTTCAATGGGAAGCTCGTTACGCAGGTTCAGATAACGAATTAGGTAACGCCAATGTTCGATTTATTAAAGGTGCGAATACGATGGGTGTTGACTTTTCTGATAAAAATGCTTCAGATGATATTCCTTTAATGGTAAGTGAGGGTAAATTCGTTAAAGAATTACATTTACCAAAAGGTAGAAAAGTAATTTTCAAAATGCGTTCTCAAGATGTATTGCACTCAGCCTATATGCCACATTTTAGAGCACAAATGAACTGTGTGCCGGGTATGGTAACTCAAATGGGTTTTACTCCTACAGTTACAACGGCTGAAATGAGGTTAAATAAAGATACTCAGTCTAAGTTTCAACGAATTAATGAGATCAGAGTTGAAAAAGGTGAAGAAGAAGTAGAGTTCGATTACTTATTATTATGTAATAAGATATGTGGGTCATCTCACTATAATATGCAATTAAAAATTGTTGTCGATGAAGAAGCTGAATTTAACCAATGGTTAGCTGGTCAGAAAACATTTGCTCAATTAAAATAATTAAAATAAAATAAATAATTTACGATATGTCAGATCATCACCATAAAGAAACTTTTGTAACGAAGTATGTCTTTAGTCAAGATCATAAAATGATTGCGAAGCAATACTTAATTACTGGTATTGTAATGGGAATTATAGGAGTTTTTATGTCTATGTTATTTCGCTTACAATTAGCATTTCCTGAGCAATCTTTTAGTATTATCGAGGCATTTTTGGGCAGATCAGGTGAAGGTGGTGTTATGACACCAGACATGTACCTATCACTGGTTACCATTCATGGTACCATCATGGTATTTTTTGTATTAACTGCCGGCTTAAGTGGTACGTTTAGTAATTTATTAATTCCACTGCAAATCGGAGCCAGGGATATGGCATCAGGGTTTTTAAACATGATCTCATATTGGTTATTTTTCCTTTCAAGTGTGGTAATGGTAATATCACTTTTTGTTGAAACTGGCCCAGCTTCAGCGGGCTGGACCATTTATCCACCATTGAGTGCGTTACCACAAGCAATGTCAGGATCTGGATTAGGAATGACGTTGTGGTTGGTTTCTATGGCTATTTTTATTGCCTCTTCATTAATGGGTGCCTTAAATTATATAGTTACCGTATTAAATTTAAGAACATTAGGAATGAAGATGACAAGATTACCATTGACCATTTGGGCATTCTTTGTCACCGCTATTATTGGTGTAGTATCATTTCCAGTTCTATTATCGGCTGCGTTGCTATTGATTTTTGATAGAAGTTTTGGTACTTCTTTTTTCTTGTCGGATATATTCATCTCTGGAGAAGTATTGCATTATAAAGGTGGTTCACCGATTTTATTTGAACATTTATTTTGGTTTTTAGGACACCCTGAAGTCTATATAGTTTTACTACCTGCTTTGGGTATTAGCTCAGAGGTCATTGCTACAAACTCCAGAAAACCAATTTTTGGTTATAGAGCAATGGTTATGTCAATTATTGCAATTGCATTTTTATCCACTATAGTGTGGGGGCATCATATGTTTGTTACCGGAATGAATCCGTTTCTAGGGTCTGTATTTACTTTCACAACCTTATTGATCGCTATCCCTTCTGCAGTTAAAGGATTCAACTATATAACGACCTTATGGAAAGGGAATTTGCAATTAAACCCTGCCATGTTATTTTCTATTGGTTTAGTATCTACCTTTATAACAGGTGGATTAACAGGGCTTGTATTAGGGGATAGTGCATTAGATATAAATGTACACGACACTTATTTTGTGGTGGCCCACTTCCATTTAGTGATGGGTATTTCTGCCATTTTCGGAATGTTTGCCGGAGTATATCATTGGTTCCCAAAGTTATTTGGTAGAATGATGAATAAAGATTTAGGTTATCTTCATTTCTGGATAACCGCCATTACCGCCTATGGCGTATTTTTCCCGATGCATTTTATTGGCTTAGCGGGCTTACCGAGAAGATATTATAGCAATACGGCATTTCCAATATTTGATGATCTCTTACAGGTTAATGTTGTAATGACAGTTTTTGCAATCATTGGAGGATTGGCGCAGATAATATTCTTAGCAAACTTCTTTTTCAGTATCTATAAAGGAAAGAAAGCTTCTCAAAATCCTTGGAATTCGAACACATTAGAATGGACTACCCCCGTAGAACATATGCACGGTAACTGGCCAGGAGAAATTCCAGCCGTACACCGTTGGGCATATGATTATAGTAAGACTGATGAAAAGGGCGATCTTTGGGGTGGAAAAGACTTCACGTCGCAAATTGTTCCGATAAGGGATGGTGAAGAAGAGTTTTAGCAAAACATAGATATAGTATGATTAAACAGCCTCAATTATTGAGGCTGTTTTTATTTTATTATATTTGAGTCAATTAAAATAATCCATTTATATCTCTTGAAAAAAACCTTAATAATATTGGCTGTTATACTTGTATTGTTGCTTCTTAGCGGATTCATATTTACAAATAGTTTGAAACCAACCTATAATGGTAAACTATCATTAACATCATTAAAAAATGAAGTTGAAGTGTATTATGATGCTTATGGTGTGCCACATATTTATGCCCAAAATGAAATTGATGCTCGTAGAACATTAGGCTATGTGCATGCTCAAGATAGGCTTTGGCAAATGGAGTTAATAAGACGTATTGCTGCAGGAAGATTATCTGAAATGTTCGGAGAAAAATTAATCAAAACAGATAAATTCTTCTCAGGATTAGGCATTGAAGAAGCCAGTGAAGAAACAATTCAGCAACTCGATAAAAATTCTGAGGCTTATCAGTTAGCTATCTCTTATCTAGATGGCATTAATCAGTATATCAAAAACGGATCGACACCTATTGAATTTTATTTATTAGGTATAGAAAAAGAAGCTTATACTTTAAAAGATATGTATAATGTCTTCGGTTATATGTCATTCAGTTTTGCTATTGCTCATAAAACCGATCCGCTTTTAACTGAGATAAAGGAAAAGTTAGGAATAGAATATTTAAAAGAACTAAATATTCCTATAAATGAAAATACAGCTATTATTAAGAATGAAAAGAATCCAGTTCTTGAAAGCCGGTTTGCCGAAGCTGTAAATGAAATATTTGAGCAATTACCTATATCGCCATTTATAGGAAGTAATAGTTGGGTTATAGGTGCTGATAAAACCAAAAATGGAAAAGTAATATTTGCCAATGATCCGCATATTGGCTTTGCACAACCTTCCGTCTGGTATGAATCCCATATTAAAACTCCAAATTATGAAATATATGGGTATAACTTGGCATTAACACCATTCCCGCTATTAGGGCATAATCGAAAATATGCCTATGGCTTAACCATGTTTGAAAATGACGATGTTGATTTTTATTTTGAAGAGAACAATCCGGAAAATGACAAAGAATATAAAACTCTTACCGGATTTGAACCTTATAATATTATAAAAAAAGAGATACAGGTTAAAGATGCTAAATCTATAAGCTACGATGTTAAAGTGAGTCAGCATGGGCCTGTAATGAATGATATTATTGAACACATCAATGATGAACGTCCCATGGCAATGGATTGGATCTATACAAAATTTCCAAACGAAATGTTAGATGCTTCGTATACAATGTCACACGCTGGTTCTCTGAACGAATTTAGGCATGGCGCATCTATGATCCATGCTCCGGGCTTAAACGTTATGTATGGAGATGCCGATGATAATATTGCATGGTTTGCCTCAGCAAAATTGTATAAATTCAAGAACGACATTAACTCCAAGCTTATCCTCAACGGAAAAGGTAAAGACGATCAAAAAGAATATTTAGAATTTTCCGAAAATCCACAAGCCATTAATCCATCATGGAATTATGTGTATTCAGCCAATAACCAACCAGATTCGATTTCAGGAATATTGTACCCTGGCTATTATCTACCTGAGGACAGGGCAAAACGTATTGTAAATCTGTTAGAAGCCAAAAATGATTTTTCTAAGGAAGATGTAATGCAAATGATAAACGATGTGACAAGCCAGATCACTCCATTGGTTGTGCAAGAAGTATTAGAAAGCATCACAATGATTCAATTTTCTGATAATGAAAAACTTGCCATGTATATCTTGCAAAATTGGGACGGTAACTATAATTCAGAAAGTATAGCCCCTACGATTTATAACCGGTTTTTATATGAGTTTTTAGTGAATACTTATAAAGACGAAATGGGAAGAGCCTTTGATCAGTTTATAAATACACCAGTCCAAAAAAAGAATGTGGCTGTACAAATGGCTAAAACAAGCTCTGTTTGGTGGGATGATGTAAATACTCCTAATATTAAAGAGATAAGACAAGATATTTTAGCTAGATCAATAAAAAATGCAATTTCATTTTTAGAAACTCAGCTGGGTAATGATGTAGAAAATTGGACATGGAATAAAGTTCACACTGTTGAATATAAACATTCAATTGGTGAAGTACCTTCCTTACGAAAATATTTTAATGTTGGCCCTTTTGAAGTAATGGGAGGTAACGAAGTTATTAATAATCAACTTTTCAAATTAGATAGTACAGGTTACTATAAAGTGCATTCCGGACCATCTACACGTCGAGTAATTGATTTTTCAGATGTTGAAAAGAGTGTAAGTATTTTACCAACCGGGCAGTCAGGTAATCCATTAAGTGATCATTATAAAGATCAGGCTGAAAAATATAACAAAGGCGAATTTGTTCCCATGTTATTGAATCATAATGAGATAAAGAAATCCAATAATAAAGTAATTTTTACACCTACAAATTAACAAGAAGTAAATTTTAATAATAGATAATGGCCGTTGGAAACAATTAAAATGAAAATGAATTACGAAGAAAAATATATTAATTATAAAGTTCGCCTGGTCTTTGACAATCATAAAAAAACATCATCAACCCAACAGAATCACATATTGTTCCCAAACTACCCATTCCTGTTCGACTTCAGGAATATGGTATAGGTATTTTCAATGTTGCCTTAACCAAATCAGCCTTAAAGAAAGCCCTAAAGAAACAGTATATTACAGTTAATGATGTTATTGCTACTTCGGCTACTTTTATTAACGGTGGTGAAACCATTAGGTTATCAATTCCGGAAAAAGTCAGTCCTAAGAAAAAACTGGTCTTTCCACTTAAAGTTTTATTTGAAGACGACCACTTAGCACTGATTCATAAACCTGCTGGTATATTGGTGAGCGGAAATAGTTTTAAAACCATTGCCAATGCCTTAGTTCAAAACATCAAACGAAGTAATCTTCCTGATGCCACAAAACCACAACCCGTGCACCGATTAGATTATGCAACCACGGGTATTTTATTGGTGGGAAAAACGAGCAGTAGTATTCGTGCTTTAAATAAAATATTTGAAGACAAAAAGGTTATTAAAACCTACTATGCCATTACAATTGGTGAAATGGACTTTCGAGGAAAAATCACCTCAAAAATTGATGGCAAGAAGTCACAATCCAATTATACATTAAGTGATTCTGTTCCTTCAAAAAAGTTTGGTAAACTCAACTTGATACAATTAAAACCTCAAACAGGGAGAAGGCACCAATTGCGTAAGCATTTGGCCGAAATCGGAAATCCAATATTGGGAGATAAAGAATATGGAATTCAAAACTTTATTTTAAAAGGTAAAGGATTGTATTTACACGCCTATTCTTTAAAATTTATACATCCATTTACGAATGAAAAAATTCACTTAAAAGATGAATTGCCTGAAAAGTTTAAAAAAATATTTATAAAAATAAAATAGATAAAACGATTACCAACATTGTATATACTTCATCCTTACTTTGTACTTCAATTTAAAATTATATCTTTAAACGGCTAATTCCATTAGAAGCCAATTTCTTCAAAAATGTCAACAACGGGATTATTGCCTAAATATTAACGTTAATTTATTAATAATTAAAATCGATATAAATGTCTAAACAACTGAATGAAAAAATTAAAAAACATTGCGAGAACCCTCCTGCAAAGTATGATGATCTAAAAGTTTTATTTTTAAACTGCACTCTAAATAGAACTCCGGTCTTATCACATACTGAAGGACTCATCAAAGTCGCTCAGAAAATATTTGAATCTAATGGAGCAAGTTCAAAAATAATACGCCCCGTAGATTATGACTTACCCGCAGGATTAGGTTTGGATATGTCTAAAACCCCGGAATGGGATAAAGATGATTGGCCTCTGATTCAAAAAGAAGTGGATGATTGCGATATTTTAATACTTTGCACGTCGGTTTGGCTGGGTGAAAAATCATCCGTTTGCAATAGAACACTTGAACGTATGTACGGCTATACTAATCAATTTAATCAAAAAGGTCAATACAGAGACTACGGAAAAGTAGGAGCAACCCTGATCACTGGTAACGAAGATGGCGTAAAACATTGTGCTATGAATATTTTATTTTCATTGTCTCATATTGGTTACACTGTGCCACCACAAGCTGATGCAGGCTGGATGGGCGAGGCAGGACCCGGTCCTTCATATATGGATGAGGGTTCTGGTGGACCGGAAAACGACTTCACGAACAGAAACACTACTTTTTTAGTCTGGAATTGTCTACATCTGGCGAGAATGCTTAAAGATAATGGAGGCGTACCAGCTTATGGAAACCTTCCGGATGAATGGCAAGCAGGATGTAAGTCAGGATTTGATAGCCCTGAACATAAAAGATAATGTCTAAGTGATCAATCAATTACTAGCAATACCTAAACTGTATTGAAAACGACGTTTAGTTGGAAAGTTTGCACAAATAATGGGTAATTATTTACAATGAATAGATTATTTCAATTTTATAGAAAAAGGAAAAGTATTGTAGCATTAATATTTATTTCCGGATTCATTCTATCCTGTAATAACTTAAATAATAAAAAGATCGATAATCTTATTATTGATCCTGAATTGACTTATCATGATTATTCACCAAATTCGTCAGACTTAGTTATTTCTAGAGCGAAATATTTGGATAAACTGCAGGGTTTTTGGCTTGGTGAATGCATAGCTAATTGGACAGGTTTAGTAACTGAAATGGATAAAATCGGGAACATTGGTGAGATTCAGACAGGAGCATTTTATACGAGAGACGATTGGGGAAAAATAGACCAACCGAGTATTTGGGGAGAAGGTCTTCCCAGCGATTTATCTCCTACCATTGATTTTGTATTTAGAGATGTTGACGAACTTTGGGGATCAGATGATGATACTGACATTGAATATATGTATCAGCATCTGTTATACACTAATAAAACAAGTATATTAACTGGACAACAAATAAAGGATGGTTGGTTAAAGCATATTAAGCCAGAAGAGGAAAATTATTTATGGGTGTCAAACCAAAAAGCATTCGACTTAATGAAATCGGGCATGCTGCCTCCCGCAACCGGACATCCTGACAACAATCAGGAATATGAAATGATTGATGCACAGCTTACAACTGAAATTTTTGGTTTTTTTGCTCCGGCTCGCCCTGATATTGCCTTAAAAATGGCTCACTTACCAATCCAAACCACGGCAAGGTATAATTCTGAGTGGGCTGCTGAATTTTACGTTATTATGTATTCATTGGCCTCTTATGTGAATGAAAACCTTTTAATGAAAGAAAAAATATTATGGATGATTAATGAAGCCCGGAAAAGACTTCCTAATGATTCATATTCAGCCAAAATGTTTGATTTTGTATTAAGCAGATTTAATGAAGATATTCCTTGGGAACAAGTAAGAGATGAAATTTACACAAAGTATCAGTTGAATCAGGAGGATGGCTATGATATTACTTCTAGAATTATGTATTGTAATGGCTGCTTTGCTTCGGGCATTAATTTTGCCGCCAGTTTAATTAGCATATTATACGGTGAGGGAGATATAAAGGAAACTATAAAAATAGGAACGTTGACTGGTTGGGATTCTGATAATCCAACAGCAACTTGGGGAGGTCTTTTAGGATTTATGTACGGTAAAAAAGCATTAGAACAAGCCTTCAATAGACGGTTTTCCGAAAAATTCAATATTCATCGAACACGTCAAAATTTTCCTAATAATGGAATAGATTCTTTTGAAAATATGGCAAAGACGGGTATTTACATTATTGACCGCGTAGTACAGGATGAAATGGGTGGAGGAGTAGACATAGATAACAATATTTGGTATATCCCAAATATTGAATTAGATATTAAGCCAGGTAATAATTAAGGATTAAAGAGGGACCAAATTATGTTATTAACCCGTCATCATTCCATACAAACCTATTATTTTAGTATTGAAGTTTAGAAATTTTTGAATTCATATATTTAAACCAAAGTGGAGGGATTAAAGAAAGAAGCATCATCCCTGGATATCCTGTAGGCATTTGTGGACTTTCATGTAATGATTTTAATAATTGATAATGCTTACTGCCGTTATAATGATGGTCAGAGTGCCTGGATAAGTTGAATAACATTAACTTCCCAATAATGTGATCAGAATTCCATGAATGATGATGCCTCACTTTTTCATAACGGCCCTTTTCATTTTTTTTTCGGAGTAATCCATAATGTTCAAT
>Ga0316192_10003706_pt1 | contig 11130 bp, 10 predicted proteins | sample MerIslwburrow_MG_FD_204931 | JGI IMG/M metagenome (GOLD analysis project Ga0316192, IMG submission 204931) | Coastal sediment microbial communities from Maine, United States - Merrow Island worm burrow | ecosystem: Environmental > Aquatic > Marine > Coastal > Sediment | place: USA: Maine...
CATGCTTTAGGCAAAGATGAAGAAGCCTATCAGCATTGCCAGAAGGCGCTTGAACTTCAGCCGGATTTTGCTGAGGTTTATGACCGTGTCGGTAATATCCATGAAAGCCGTAATAATCTGCAAGAAGCCTTGGAAAACTATGAGAAAGCTCTTGAACTGGGCATGAAAGATCCGCGTGTCTTTGTTAATGCGGGTAATGTGAGCCAAATGTTGGGTAATCTGAAAGTAGCTGAAAACTATTTTCGTAAGGCTATTAAGCAGGATTCAAACTATGCCTCTGCTCACAAATTCCTCGGAGCTATATTGCTGAAAAATGAACACTACCATGAAGCTGAAACAGCTTTTCAGCATGTGCTAAATCAGTACCCAAATGATCCAGAGGCACATAGTAATCTGGGTGTTCTCTGGATGGAGTGTGGTGACTTGGATAAAGCACAGAATTATTTTCAGCGGGCTCTGTATTTAGATTCGAGTTACGTTGGTGCTTATATTAATTTAGGTCATCTATTTGAAGAGCGAAATAATATACCTCAGTCTCAAAAACACTATAAGAAAGCCTTAGACCTTGAACCTACTAATCAGCAGGTGAAGGCCTTATTAGATACAGATAATCATGAGTATGAGAGTGCAGAAGTAGCGTGGCGTAAATCTATTAAGCTAAAGCCTAATGAGCAGGATGGCTATCTTGGGCTGGCTTCTCTATTTTCCAAACAGGGTCGCTATGAGGATGCTCAAGCTATGTTTAAGCTGGTGGAAAGCATTGCTGGGGGTAGCGTTAAACTCTATAGCCAATGGAGCAAAATGGAGGAAAGCTTCCACAATCTTGATGCAGCAGAATGTTTGGCAAAAAAAGCTGTGGAGTTGAATCCTGGTTATGTGGGTTATTTTTTGCTTCAAGCTAAAGTATTACGGCGGCGTAAGCAATATGAAGCAGCTTTGCAGGTATTACATCAGGTTAAAGCGGCCGATATTGATAGTAAGCAGCTTCAAGCAGAGTATTGGTTTGAGTTAGGGAGAATACAGGATAAATTGGGCTGCTATAAAGAAGCATTTGATGCATATAATGCCGCAAATCAAATCAAGAATGATTATATTGGAGCCAGCTATTCTGCTGAAGAGGATGAGAAGTGGCTTCACGAGCATAGAGTCTTTTATTCTCATAAAAGCTGGAAACAGCTTAAGAAAGTCCAATTAAAATCCAAGAGAACAATTCCAACTCCAATATTTATAGTGGGCTTCCCTCGTTCTGGAACAAGTCTGTTAGAACAGATGTTGGGTTCGCATCCACAGATTGCTGCTGCTGGTGAGCTCTCATATATTGACACTTTAGCAAAGAGAAAGTGTGCTGAAATACTGGGAAGCAAAGAGGTGTATCCTAAGTGTTTGATGGATCCCTTGGCACCATTAAATCAGGATGGCTTGGAGTTGTTGCGGGACTTCTATCTTGCCAATATGAAAGCTCTCGGTGTAACAGATGAAGTGACCACTTGGGTTACCGATAAAATGCCACATAACATACTGTATATGGGGCTGATCAATTTACTGTTCCCAGAATCACCCATTATTCATATTACGAGGCATCCGCTGGATGCCTGTCTTTCAGCTTATTCTGCTGATTTCAAGAATGGGCACCGCTATACTTCAAGTTTGGCGAGCACTGCCATCCATTACAAAAAAGTCATGGAGGCGTTGGCACACTACAAACAAATTCTAGACTTGCCATTGTTAGAAATTCGCTATGAGGACTTAGTGGGGGATCAGGAGTCTATGATTCATAGGTTGCTCGATTTTATTGGTGTTCCCTGGGATGATTGCTGTTTGCAGCATCATAAAAGCAAGCGAATGGTTAGAACTGCTAGCTATGAACAGGTAACCCAAAAGGTCTATAGTTCCTCCGTATATCGCTATCAGAACTACCGTGAAGCTGTTGAGCCGATTATTCCTATACTGGAATCCACCATTCAGTCTTTTGGTTATTCTGTGGATTAGATTTTAGTGTTGCTCAGAAATTGCTTTTGTAACTTCACTCATCATGCGTGTAATTTGCTGTAGCTCCTGGTCGTTAATGGTAAAAGGTGGCATGGCATAGAACAGTCTGCCAAAAGGTCGCAGCCATACACCTTTTTCTACCAATAGAGGCTGTATCCAATTCATATCCAGGGGCTCATCAAACTCGATAACCCCAATTGCACCCAGCGAGCGTACATCGCGGATACCAGCCAGATTGCGACACCCCTCCAGTTCCTGCTGGAACAGTGTTTCAATTTCCATCACGCGGGATTGCCAGGGGCTATTCAGCAGCAGATTGATGCTGGCAATGGCGACAGCACAGGCCAGTGGGTTGGCCATAAAAGTTGGGCCGTGCATAAAGGACGCGCCATTTTGGCTGATCTGTTCAGATATTTCCCGAGTTGCCAGGGTGGCGGCCAGTGTCATGTAACCGCCTGTGAGTGCTTTGCCAACACACATAATATCGGGTGAGATGCCCGCGTGATCAGCGGCAAATAGCTTGCCTGTTCGGCCAAAGCCCGTGGCGATTTCATCAAAAATAAGCAGTACACTATATTCATCACAGAGTGCCCGCACCTGGCGCAGATATTCCGGGTTGTAGAAGTGCATACCCCCTGCCCCCTGCACTATGGGTTCCAGGATGACAGCTGCAATCTGCTGGTGATGTGTCTGTAGTAATGCCTTGAATTCAGCGATATAGGCATCATCCCAGGCACTTGAAAATGGACAATTGGGCACAGGTGCAAAATAATGCTTGGGCAGAGCGTGAGAGAAGAGGTGGTGCATGCCTATGGTCGGGTCACATACAGCCATTGCCCCAAAGGTGTCGCCATGATAGCCGCCCCGGACAGTCAGTAAGCTTTGCTTCTCTTTGACCCCTTTGGCTTGCCAGTATTGCAGGGCCATTTTGATGGCGACTTCTACCGAAACGGAACCAGAGTCGGCAAAGAAGACTTGATCCAGTGGTTCTGGTGTTAGTTGTACCAGCAGGGCAGCAAGCTCAGCGGCTGGTTTGTGCGTTAGTCCGCCAAACATCACATGAGACATCTTCTCCAATTGTGACTGAATGGCTGCATTGAGGACTGGGTGATTGTATCCGTGAATGGCTGCCCACCAGGATGACATGCCGTCGATCAGTTCACGGCCATCTTCGAGTTTGAGGCGAACACCGCTGGCAGAGCTGACTGGGAAGGGCGGTAGGCTGGCAGGCATAGCGGCATAAGGATGCCAGACGTGCGCTTGCTCAAAGTTTTTCCAATCTTGCTGAAAATTATCCAATGGGGTAGTCATTGCGTAGAAGCTGCCTCTCCAGTAGTTGAACAGGGTGTAGCACCTCGATATTCAATCCGGCTCTTCGGATACCTGCTGTAAAGTGTAATGCGCAGCTGGTGTTAGAGGTGAGAAGAATAGTGGCCTGGCTCTCTTGCAGGCTGGTCAATTTGGGTGCCAGTAGCGCATCTGCCATTTGTGGTTCAGTCACCAGATTTATTCCGCCAGCACCACAGCACAGGCTATTTCCTGCCAAGGAAATTAACTCAATATTAGGTATTCGTTTTAGCAATTGGTACACAGCATTAGCTGTTTGCAGACTACAGGGATCATGCACAATGACCTGCTGAGGCAATGGTTTTAGCTTGACCTGTTCAGGCCAGGTCTGCTGATTTAAAAAGGCGCTGATGTCAAAGGTGGGGGTGGAGAAATGCCCATATTCTTTTATATACGCACAGCATCCACTGGCTATAGTCAGAATGGCTTCTAATGATTGATCATCAAATGCAGTTTGGTTTTGAGTTCTGAGTTTGTCTGCGGTCGCTGGATCACCAGCATGCTGATGGAGTGCGCCGCAGCATGCTTGCTTTGGGGGTATGGCAACCTCCCATCCCAAATGATTGAGTATCCGGGCGGCGCTCAATAGTGCGGCCTGATCGCTAAAACGGCTGATGCAGCCAAGAAAAAGTCCGATCCGCCCTACTCTCTTATTGGAGGGGTGGTAAGCTGCTCTCCATTTTATAGGGCGAGGAATATTGAGGCTGAATCCAATAAGTCGCTGTAGATTTTGGCTGCCAATCTTCTGCAAATGGCGGCGTGGCAGTAACTGTAGGAATGTACTGCCTATGGACAACAACAGGGGCTTGGCCGCTAGCTTGAGGGCTGTTTTTCTGCCCCACTGTCTGATGCCGCTCTCCTGTTGATGACTAATGGCTCTGATACCATCAATCAGCTTGCCGTATTTTACAGCTGATGGGCATGCTCTTTCGCAAGCTCGGCAGCCTAAACAGCGGTTTAAGTGAGCCTGCAACTGCGGTGTGTTCTGTAGATGCCCAGATACTACGGCCTGCATCAGAGAAATTCGTCCTCGTGGAGAGTCACCTTCATCTTGCGCAATCTGATAGGTTGGGCAATGTGGCAGGCAAAGTCCGCATTTTACGCAAAGATCAGATTCTTGGAGCAGCTGTTCAAGGGTCACGGCAAATCAGGCAAAAGAGTAGTAGCCACAGAGAGCGGCAGCCTATCGGAATCCTCGGGCAAGGTAAATGGATTGTAAAAATGATTCAAACTCCACTTGTAACAAAGCCAGGACTCCGGTAGTATTCGGCCTCTTTTTTCTAGCAGTTTTTTAGGATCCCTTTTTGGAGCCGTCCAGATGACGACCGTGAGCACAAAGCCGGCAGAAGTTCGCCGCGATTGGTACCTAGTAGATGCAACCGACAAGACCCTTGGCCGGTTGGCTAGCGAGATCGCGCACCGCTTGCGTGGCAAACACAAACCTGAATATACACCGCACGTGGACACTGGCGACTACATCGTAGTCGTGAATGCAGAGAAAATTCACGTAACGGGAAACAAGATGAAGGACAAAATGTACCGTCATCACACCGGATACATTGGCAGCCTTAAATCCATCAGCTTGGAAAAGCTGCTGGCCAAAGCCCCAGAGCGTGCAATTCAGTCTGCCGTTAAGGGAATGCTGCCAAAGAACCCACTTGGCCGCGCCATGTTTGGCAAGCTGCGGGTTTACGCCGGCCCTGAACACGAGCATACCGCCCAGCAGCCACAGCCGCTGGATATTTAGTAGCGCTCTAAATTAGCCTAATTATTATCGGAACCTGATCATGGCAGAAACCACCACATACAGCACCGGACGTCGCAAAAGCTCAGCAGCACGAGTCTTCATGACTCTGGGGAGTGGCAATATCACAGTAAACAGCCGTCCATTGGATGAGTTTTTTGGTCGTGAGACAGCACGCATGGTCGTGCGTCAGCCTCTCGAAGTTACTGAAATGCTCGAAAAAGTTGATCTGAATATCACCGTAAAAGGTGGCGGAACAACTGGTCAGTCTGGCGCTATCCGTCACGGAATTGCTCGTGCCTTGACCGCGTTTGATGAGGCGCATCGCAGCACACTACGTAAAGCCGGCTTCCTTACCCGTGATGCCCGTAAGGTTGAGCGTAAGAAAGTGGGGCTGCACAAAGCGCGCAAGCGTCCACAATTCTCAAAACGTTAATACGGTTTGCAATAGCCGCGAACTTTGGTTCCCGGCTATTAATTGGCGGATCGTCTAATGGCAGGACGGAGGACTCTGACTCCTTCAATCTAGGTTCGAATCCTAGTCCGCCAGCCACACCCAATGAGGCCCGCTGCAACGCGGGCTTTATTGCATCTACGGATCTACCAAGTTCAGTGGGCCAGGATGAGAACCGTAAAAGGTTCGATGAAATTGCCAGGAGCAATTTCAAATAGCGGCAAAGCCGCTGGCCCCGAAATAATCCTAGTCTGCCAGCCACATCTACCAAAGCCCGCTACAATGCGGGCTTTGGTGTATCTAGAGATTCATCAAGCTTTAGTGAGCCAGGATGGGAGCTGCAAAGGGTTTGATGCTTGCTCGATATGTAATGAAGCTTTTAGCAGAGGTGCGTAGTTTTACAACAAGACATAGTTCCTTGTTGCTTTTTGTACTGTGTCTTTTTGATTCTGATAATAATCAGATTTTAGATCTTGGTAGATATTTCTTTAATAGTTATGGCTAATCTGACTGAAATATATAGATAAATATAAAAATCATCAAAGAATGGCTTGATAAAATGTATCATTTTTACAACAAAATAGGTTGTTGTGGTTTTTTTTGCAAAAAAGTGTTGCGCACTTGCAAAATCAGGTCTATATTCCTATCCGCACAACTTATTTTATAAATAACTCTAGCGGGAGTTCTTACATGAACAAAAAACTACTTACTCTAGCCGTTGCTGCTGCAATGGTTGCTCCACTGGCTGTTCAGGCTGGTAACTCTGGTCCTACCGTTTACGGTGTAGCTCACGTATCTGTTGAGAACATCGATAACGATGCAAATAATACCGATACCTGGGAAGTTGTAAGCCGTCAGTCACGCTTTGGTATCAAAGGTGAAGAAGATCTGGGCAATGGTTTGAGCGCTGTCTACAAGATGGAATTCCAGATTGATATGGATGATACTGCTGGTAATGGCGCTACCTCAACTACCAGCAATGCTGATAACCTTACTGCTCGTAACCAGTATGTTGGTTTGGCCCACAAAAACATGGGTACCCTGTTGCTGGGTCGTCATGACTCCCCAATGAAGTTTATGACCATCAGCCGTGACCAGTTCAACACCAAGCTGGGTGACTGGAATGAAGTTACAGGTAACTCTGGCGTAACAGCTCCTCGTGATCGTCGTGTTAGCGATGCTATCCTCTATAAGTCTCCTAACTTCAATGGTTTTGAAGCTGCAGCTATGGTCTCTCCTGGTGAGTCACAAACTGCTGATGGCCTTGCTGATGGTATCACCTCTATCGGTGCTCGCTATGTCAACGGTCCAATCTACGTTGGTGCTGCTTGGGAAGAGTCTGATTTCGATACTGGCGTTGCTGGTTTTGATGAAGAGACAACTTGGCGTGTTGCTGCTAGCTACGATATCGCTGGCTTCAAAGTAAGCGGTCTGTACGAAGATAACGAAGATGTTGGTGGTATCAACGTTGATGGTGAGACATGGCAGTTGGCTCTCTCCTACAAGTTTGGCAACACTGTTGTTAAAGGTATGTACCAGGAAGGTGAAGAAGATAACATCGGTGCTGCTGATGATGAGTACGAAGCATTTGCTATTGGTGTAGATCACCACTTCAGCAAGCGCACACAAGTCTATGCTGTTTACACCGAGACCGATGATGAGACCTCTGGTGCTAACAACAATGATGTAGATGCCTTCGGCGCTGGCATCATCCACAAGTTCTAAGCATTAGCTTAAAATTTGCGGTACAAAACGGGGCCTTCGGGCTCCGTTTTTTTATGGATGAATTTAAGTTGCAAGTAGTAGGGAGCTTGGAAAAACGTGCCAGTCTTGTCTGACTAAATAGTGCAGTAGCACTTTTTGGCCTATACTATGCACATGTGCTGCACATATACATATTGGAGGCAAGCTATGGCAACAGCAACTGCGCGTGTGCCTGTTTTGATGACAGAAGAGGAAAAAGCCCAAATTGTTAAAAAGGCAAAGCGATTTGGGATATCCACTGGAGAATATATGAGAAGAGCAGCCGGATCTTTTCAGCCATCAAACGATGACAAGGTGCTGGAGGCAATGATTGATCAGGTGCTTAAAGCTACAGAGCGGGCAGAGAATGCTATTGATGAGGCGCTTTCTTTTGTAGCTGAATCAAATGCACGCATTGCCGCTCTGGAATCACAGAGGGCTGCTTCCTGATGGGTGCCACTGAAAAAATGTGGGATGCTCTTACCAAAGTGATTCGAATGGATGATAAAGTAGAGCGGCTGGCTGGAACAGTAAAAGATCAGCAGATAAGAATAGAAAGTCTAACAGAGCGTGTTATTCGCCTGGAAACAGCTCTAGAAATTGCCCTTGCTGCGCAAGGTGTAAATGTTCCAGCAAAAAACAAATTGAACGTAAGAGCAAGTAAGCACCACCCCTCTACCTAGGGAGGAGCTATTGTATTACCACAGCTTTTGCTTTGCCTCCTGTCGACGTAGCATCTCTAGAGGCCCATACGCATACAATCGTTGTTGCTTATGGAATTCACCATTCTCTTTTATTTGCTCGGTATAGATCAGAGCGCGCCCACTTTTTTCTGCAAATGCTTTAAGTCAGTTGACTGCTCTGGGTGGAATACGGCGGCCTACAGGAACAGCCAAGTCTTGCCATCTGAGCTTATTAAATATAACAAGTACTTTTGCATTGCTGGGTTTCATCCACTCAGGAAGGAAGGGGGCTATTTTCAATTACCCATCCGCAGCTGAATTTACCGCAAGGATCGGTAGGTCGGTTGGTATAATCATCGCAGCATTCTCCTGTGCGGTGTGGGCAAGGGTGGCCTGGGTATATCTCCGTACCATCAACTACCATTTGTACCCATCCATCGCGGCGCCCGTACATGGTTGGCGCTCCCTTTTCTCTATCGTTGCCATAAGCTGTTTGTTCTTTCCTGTGCTAACTTCTAATGCGCAATCTACTGAATGGCTTTGATGCCCTCATTGGTGCCTAAAATCAACACATCTGCAGGACGCACAGCAAAAAGACCGACCGTAACAATTCCCGCAATATTGTTCAGTTCTTTTTCCATCTCCACTGGATCCATGATGTCCAGATTATGTATGTCCAGAATCAGGTTGCTGTTATCAGTAATAAAATTTTCACGCCACATCGGGGTGCCCCCAAGTTTGACTAGTTCGCGTGCAACATAACTGCGTGCCATTGGAATGACCTCTATGGGTAGTGGAAACTTCCCGAGTCTGTCGACAAGTTTGCTGTCATCGGCGATGCATACAAATTTCTTGCTGGCTGCGGCTACTATCTTTTCGCGAGTTAGTGCACCGCCACCACCTTTGATGAGATGGAGGTGTTTGGTTGATTCATCTGCACCATCGACATAGAGATCAAGCTGTCCTGAGGCATTGAGATCATAGACTTGGATGCCATGTGCTTTCATGCGTTCTGTGGATGCCTCTGAGCTGGATACGGCGCCATCAATAAGGTGTTTGATCTCAGCCAGTTGATCAATAAAGTGATTGACGGTGGAGCCTGTGCCAACACCGACTATGCTTCCCTCTTCGACATATTCAAGGGCGGCTTTTGCTGCTAATCTTTTGAGTTCATCTTGTGACATTTTTGCTCTCGCATTCAAAGAAGGTGATTGAGTGACTGAGGGCTATTTTCGGCGTAATGAAATAAAGTCGCAAGTGAAGCAGAACAAGTATTGTCATGCAGGTTTCATAGGTTCAATATTCCCTTATCTGTTTTAACGCTAGAGATGCAGCAATATGCCCCAAACATATATCGAAAGAATACTAAGAGCACGGGTTTATGATGTGGCAAAAGAGACTCCATTGGAATTGGCTTCACGACTATCGCAGCGCTTAAATAATCAAATCTATCTTAAACGTGAAGACCTGCAACCTGTCTTCTCTTTTAAACTGCGCGGTGCTTATAATAAGATGGTGAATCTTTCGCCTGCTGCAAGAGAGAAAGGAGTGATTGCGGCATCTGCAGGCAATCATGCGCAAGGTGTGGCGTTGTCGGCAAAGCGACTGGGGCTGCGTGCGTTAATTGTGATGCCGAAAACAACACCGGCCATAAAAGTGCAGTCGGTGCGCAATCTGGGGGCGAAGATCGTGCTTCATGGTGACTCTTATGATGAGGCCTACGCGCACTCGCAGGAGTTAGCAAAGGAGCAGGGCTCAACTTTTGTGCATCCGTTTGATGATCCTGATGTGATTGCGGGGCAGGGCACAATAGGTATGGAGCTGCTGCGCCAACATATGGATTCAATTAAAGCCGTATTTATTCCAGTTGGTGGTGGTGGGCTAATTGCCGGAGTGGCTGCTTATATAAAATATGTACGACCAGAGATAAAAGTCATTGGCGTGGAGCCGGAAGATGCGCCATCGCTTTATCGCGCGCTAAAAGCCAAACGTCGTGTGACTTTGAAACAAGTGGGTATCTTTGCTGATGGTGTGGCTGTACGACAGGTCGGCAAAGAGACCTTCCGTGTTGCCAGGAAGTGCGTAGATGAGGTGATACTTGTTAGTACAGATGAGATATGTGCAGCAATAAAGGATATTTTTGATGATACCCGGACAGTTCCAGAGCCAGCAGGAGCATTAGCTGTTGCAGGAATAAAGAAGTATGTTCAAAGAGAACAGTGCATAGATGAGCATTTGATTGCTATAGAGAGTGGCGCCAATATAAATTTTGATCGCTTGCGTCATGTGGCTGAACGGGCTGAAGTGGGTGAGCGTCGAGAAGCTTTACTGGCAGTTGAGATACCGGAGCAGCCGGGCAGTTTTCTTGGCTTTTGCCGCGCTTTAGGGCGGCGTAGTATCACAGAATTTAACTATCGTTACAGTGATCACGCCCGCGCGCATGTTTTTGCGGGCGTAGAGCTGGCTGAAGGTGATTCAGAGCGCACAGAGTTGATTGATCATCTATCTGATAAAGGATATCCGGTTATTGATCTAACAGATAACGAGATTGCAAAACTGCATATCCGCTATATGGTGGGTGGACATGCGGCTTCGGTGCAGAAAGAGCATCTCTTCCGGTTTGAATTCCCCGAACGCCCAGGTGCATTGCTGAATTTTCTTAACCAGATGGGGCGGCGTTGGAACATAACGCTTTTTCACTACCGAAATCATGGTGCTGCATTTGGCCGCGTCTTGATGGGGATACAGGTGGATGCCAATAAAAAGCGGGAATTTCAGCAGTTTTTACGAGAGCTAGGATATGCTTGGTCGGATGAGACCGATAATTTAGCCTATCGGTTATTTGCCGGGGCAGGTGCTGCCGCGTTTGTTGGGGATGAGGCGTTAACTAAGCAGTAAAAACAAAAAGGCCCGCAGATGCGGGCCTTTTTGTTAGTGCATGTAACAGCTATTGAAGGCTACTTCTTAGCAGTTTTTCTCCGAGGGCGTACCTTACGTGCCCTAAGTGATGGATTTTTCTTAGCCGCTTTCTTCTTAGCGACCTTCTTTTTAGCTACCTTTTTCTTAGCCGCTTTCTTCTTAGCGACCTTCTTTTTGGCTACCTTTTTCTTAGCCGCTTTCTTCTTAGCGACCTTCTTTTTGGCTACCTTTTTCTTAGCCGCTTTCTTCTT
>Ga0316192_10003708_pt1 | contig 11129 bp, 9 predicted proteins | sample MerIslwburrow_MG_FD_204931 | JGI IMG/M metagenome (GOLD analysis project Ga0316192, IMG submission 204931) | Coastal sediment microbial communities from Maine, United States - Merrow Island worm burrow | ecosystem: Environmental > Aquatic > Marine > Coastal > Sediment | place: USA: Maine...
AGCAGAAAACTTCGAAGAACTAAAAATCAAGATGCTGGAGGCCATAAATTTTACCTTCGAAAAGGATGGCATCAAACATTCCATTGATGACTTAAGGTTTGAGTTTGATCTGGAGAGCTTTTTTGATTTCTACAGGGTAATCAATGCCAAAGCACTATCCGAGCGAATAGGGATGAATCAAAGTCTGCTCGCTCAATACATTAAAGGAATCAAGAAACCCTCTCCAGCTCAAACAAGGAGAATTTTGAAAGGAGTACAACAGATAGGCCGTGAACTTATTGAAATAAGGTTTTTGTTGTAAAGAATTATCCGCAACAAAACAAAGCCTTGTTGGGACTTCCGTGATTATCTTGCTATTATTGTATATGCAGAAGAAATTCATCGGTTTCTTCCTTGGCATTGCCGCCTTCCTGGCGATCCTGCTCTTTGCGGATCTGGAACCGGGAAAGCCGCAGGTGACTGCCACCATGGCTGTGGCTGCCTTGATGGCCATCTGGTGGGTCACTGAAACTATTCCGCTGGCAGTTACTGCCCTGGTACCCATGGTCCTCTTTCCTGCGATGGGGGTGCTGGATGGGAAAGCGGTTTCGGAAGTATATATCAATCACATCATCTTTGTGTATGTGGGAGGCTTTATGATGGCGCTGGCCATGGAGAAATGGAACCTCCACCGGCGGATCGCCATGAAGTTGCTGGTACTGATCGGGGTGAGTCCAGGAAGGATCCTGATCGGCTTTATGGCCACCTCGGCCTTCCTGTCCATGTGGATCTCCAACACGGCCACCACCATGATGATGATCCCCATTCTCATGTCCATTGTCAGCAGCCTGGAGGAGAATCTTACCGGAAAGACCATTACCCGTTATGCTACCGGGCTCTTCCTTGCCGTAGCCTATAGTTCCTCCATAGGGGGTATGTCGACCCTGGTGGGCTCTCCCACCAACCTGGTCTGTCCCAAGATTCTAACCCTCCTCTACCCCGGGGCTCCCGAAATTTCCTTCACCAGCTGGATGGTCTTTGCCCTCCCCATTTCGGTAATTATGCTGGTGGCGGTCTGGCTGGTTATTCACTTTCTGTTCAAACCTCGCGAGAAGTGGCAGGGCCTGGACAGGGACCATTTCAAAAAAGCGTACAAGGAACTTGGAAGGGCGAGTCGCGAGGAAAGGATTGTGTTTGTGCTCTTCCTGACCCTGGCACTGCTCTGGATCACCCGGGCCGGGATCTCCACCAATGGATTCACCATTCCCGGATGGGCGCGAATATTTAAAACCCCTGATTTCATCAACGATGGCACCGTGGCCATGTTTATTTCCATTGTTCTCTTTATTGTTCCTGCCCCCAACCATAAAGGGCAAAGGATCATGGACTGGAAAACAGCACAGAGAATTCCCTGGAACATCGTGTTGCTTTTCGGAGGGGGATTTGCTCTGGCTCTGGGATTCCAGGCTTCCGGACTGGCCATCTGGTTCGGGGAACAACTGCTGTGGACCAGTGGGATCAGTCCCTACCTTATCCTGCTGGCAGTGGTGGCGCTGATGTCCTTTCTCACAGAGCTCACCTCAAACGTGGCCTCCACCCAGATGCTCCTGCCGGTCTTTGCCAGCCTGGCTCTCAGCAGCGGAAACAATCCCTTGCTTTTGATGGTCCCGGCTACTCTGGCCTCCTCTCTGGCCTTTATGCTGCCCACAGCCACTCCGCCCAATGCCATTATTTTTGGCACCAACCGGATTAAGATTGCCACCATGGTGCGTACGGGCTTTTTGCTGAATTTGATCGGAATCCTGGTGGTGGTGCTGGTCACCTGGTTGCTGGGAAGTTCAGTCTTTGATATTGAAGCGGGTGTGCTGCCTGAATGGGTGAACCCATAAAAAATTAAAAGGAGAGAAAGATGAGCCATCCCGTCCTATCCTTTTACAGGAAAAATTTTAATCCCGATCTGACCCAGGAGCATGAAGAATTGATCCTGTCGGTTTTCAGGAAGGAGGAGTATAGGAAGAAGGAAAGAATCTTCAACCAGGGCGATGAAAACACCAGGCATTACATCATTGAGAAAGGACTGCTGAGGCTCTACCTGGTAGATTACGATGGGAAAGAGTTCAATATCATTTTTGCCAAGGAGAAGCAGATCATTGGGGATTTATCCACCCCCCGCCCCACCAATTATTTCCTGGAAACCATTGAACCCAGCATTGTCTGGTCCATGGATGACAGAGACATGAAAAAGCTCATGGATTCTTTTGAGGGAAACCCACTGCTCAATCCTACGGCTTACATGCAGCGCTCCTATGTGTTCATTCAAAAAAGGCTTGTTTCTCTCCTGTCTAAAACTGCTGATGAAAACTACCGCGAATTCCGGGAAAAGAATCCGGATCTTATGCAGCGCTTGCCACAATACCACATCGCCTCCTACCTGGGAATCAGTGCCGAATTCCTGAGCAAAATTATTGCGCGAAGCTTTACCTGATCTGCCTTAATGGCTATCAATATTGTTTACCATTAAGATCATGTGCCACAAGGATTTGAGGATTTCCTCCAGGTATTCCTTGACGGCCCGGGTACTTCCCGGTAACACAAACAGGAGGGTCCTGCCTGTGATTCCTGCCACCGAGCGGCTCAGAAGGGCATTGGGATTCACCATCCCGTACTTCACCCGTATCAGGTCCATGATGCCAGGAATCTCTTTATCTATTAGCTCCTCAGCCACTTCAGGAGCAATATCACGGGAGCCCAGTCCCGTGCTCCCTGTGGTGATGATAATATCTGTTCCCTTTTCGATGGCTGCTGAAAGTTCCCGGGAAAAAACCTCCTGCTCGTCAGGTATAATAAGGGTATCAGAAGCAAGGGCAAGTTCCTTTTGTTGGAACCACTTGCTCACTTCCTCCAGCACCAGTCTGCCACTCTTGTCGGGATAAATGCCGGCGGCAGCCCGATCACTCAGGGTGATCACTTTCAGGCTGAAGAGCTTTGGATGGTATTCCAGTCTATCGCCCGGTTTCAGAAGACCACCCTGAAGTACCCTGCAGAAGATTCCTTCATCGGGCATGATACATTCCCCTGTGTCTTTGTAAATGGCACAGCGCTTCCCATGGCACTTCTTTCCCACCTGGGTCATTTCCAGAAGCACCTCGCCACATTGGAAGCGGTCCAGGGGCTTTGCCTTGTGCAAGGTGAAACCTTCGGTGGTGAGGTTTTCTCCAAATCCTCCCAGGGGCACCTGACTGTTAGTATTCTGCTCGTACTTCCGGATGCTTTCCACAGCCAGCAGACTGATCTGACGATGGTGGGGCCCCGCGTGTGCATCCCCTTCAATTCCCTGCTCAGCCAGTCTTATCTCCTTCACCGGCGATTTTACCTCGCCTTTTTTCGCTGAGGTATTTACAGACTTAATAATCGCGTGCTTCCCCATTAGCTGATGTCCTCCTTTTCCTTCCTGACCAGCCTGATCCCGCCCAGTACCATTTCTTTGTCTATGGCCTTGCACATGTCGTAAATGGTCAGCAAAGCCACCGTAACTCCGCTTAAGGCCTCCATTTCCACTCCGGTCCGGCCCTGACAGCGAACCCTGCAACGGGCACTCACCTCTTTTCCATCCATGCTAAAGTCCAGCGATACATGGTCCAGGGCCAGGGGATGGCAAAGCGGGATGAGTGAAGAGGTGGCCTTGGCGGCCTGTATGCCTGCAATCTGTGCCACAGTGAGTACATCCCCTTTTTGTACCAGGTTCTCTCTGATTGCCTTGAGTGTTTCCGCGGACATCCTGATCGTTCCCGAGGCCTCTGCCATGCGCTTCTGTGTAGCCTTATCCCCCACATGTACCATCCGGGCCTTTCCTTCCCCGTCCGTATGTGTCAGATGTTTTTCCATTTGGTCTTTCTCATTTGGTCCACTTATCCTCCTATCCTGTAAAATGTGCTTCGGGTGTTTGCTTTTCCCTTCCAGGGTTTATGTGTCAGGGCCTTCTCAAAAGCACCCTGGATGCCATGGTCGCTAATGCTGTATTCCTTTTCGCTGAAGAGGCAGGGAATGAAACGGCCATCCACGGTGAGTCTCATTCTGTTGCAGGCAGTGCAATGTCCACCCTGGCCCCCCTCCACCTTCCAGAACTTCCCCCTTTGCAGATCCATCTGCCGGATAAAGCGCAACTTCAATTCCCTTTCTTCGCAAAATTCCTTAAGATCCTCTATTTCCCCGGGTGTGGTATCGGGCGTGAGAACACAATTAATTTTTACGGGAGTAAGTCCGGCCTCCAGAGAGGCATCTATCCCTTTCAGGACCTTCTGTAAGGAACCTCCACGGGTAAGCTCGCTGTAGCGAATGGGATCCAGGGTATCCAGGCTGATATTCACCCTCTTCAGTCCGTTTTGTGCCAGGGTCATGGCCTTTCCGGCCAATCGTTGCCCGTTGGTGGTCATGGCGACTTCCCGGATCCCTTCAATGCCAGTGATCATCCTTACCAGTTCTTCAATGCCCGGTCTGATCAGAGGCTCTCCACCGGTTAGTCTGATTTTGGTGATCCCATAGGGTGCCAGGGTTCTGACGATCCCGGCAATTTCTTCCAGGCTTAGAACCTCCAGACTGCCCGATTTGCCTATATGCTCAGTAGGCATGCAATAACTGCAGGCCAGGTTGCATCGATCCGTGACCGAAATCCGCAGGTAGTTGATCTCTCTGTTAAATGAGTCGTACATCTACTTCTTCTCCTCTTTTTACGGTACTTTTGCCTGCTGCTAACTCAGCAAATCCTGCCAGCTCCCCCAGCGCATGCAGATGGGCGGAACCGTGATATTCCACCGGAGCACATTCCCCGCCAGGTCTAAGGACCACCGGCAAAAAGAACAGGCGGTCGCTTTTCCTTCGGGTAAATCCATTTTCCATTCGGCAGCGAATAGTCCGGTGAGGCATCTCACCCCCGGCTGACCAGCACAGGAAGGGTTTCACCAGCATTTCGAATTGTACAAAACAGGATACCGGGTTCCCCGACAGTCCGAAACACACCTTCCCCTTTCCCTGTGCAAAGGTTAGCGGTTTGCCTGGCTGCACGGCCACACGGTCAAATTCCGAGCTGAAACCCAATTCCTGAAGTACGCCGGGAACCAAGTCAAATTCTCCTACTGATGCACCGCCGGTGACCAGCAGAAAGTCGAAGCGTTCCATCAGTCCTGAAATTTTTTCCACCAGCAAGTCCTTATCATCTTCCACTATGCCCAGAATTTCTGCAGTATGACCTGCTCTCCGGACCTGGGCGGCAAGCTGCATAGAGTTGGAATTCCTGATTTGAGCTCCCACAGGGACCTCAGCAACATCGACAAGTTCGCTCCCGGTAGCCAGGATCCCTGTATGGATCCTTCGGGTGACCCTTACCCTGCTTTTACCCACAGCGGCCATCATGCCCAGGTGCTGGGGTTCCAGGAATGTACCTTCCGCAAGGAGCATATCTCCCTTTTTAAGGTCCTCTCCCCTGAGGCAAATATAGCTTTCGCTATAGTTTCCGGTAAAGTGAATCCTCTTTTCGGATTCCATTTCCACATATTCCTGCATTATTACGCAGTCGGCCCCTTCCGGCACCTGTCCCCCGGTCATGATCCGGCTGCATTGTCCAGCACCAACATGCTGGGAGGGAGCCTGACCTGCCGGAAGCAGCTCAAGCACTTCGAGAGGACCAGGCAGGTCCTCCTTCCTGCAGGCAAAACCATCCATGGAAGCCTTGTTAAAGGGGGGCATATCCCGGTCGGCCCTCAAATCCTCAGCCAGGTACCTTCCCGGGGTAGCAGCCAGGGGAACTGTCTCCATGCCCGGAAACAGAAGGTGCTTCCTGATAATCTGCAGCGCTTTTTCCAGCTCAATCATCTCACCTTTTTATATTATATACAGCTTGATACTCGCAATCAACAACACGGCTGTCACCAGGTATTTCAGCTGCAACGCGGACAGGCGGAAACTGCCCGACCAGGCCCCAGCCAGTCCGCCGGCCACCACCACAGCGATCCAAAGCAGGATCCTGGGAGAAAGTGACATGCCGGCTGCCAGATGACCACTCAATCCTGCCAGGGAGTTCAGGAAAATAAAAGCAGCTGAAACCGCTGCAGTCTCCTTCATCCCCGCCCACCGGGTAAGCAAGAGCAAAGGGGCAAGGATGATCCCCCCGCCAATTCCGATCATTCCTGCAAAGAAGCCAATAATGGCTCCGCTCAGCAAAGCTATGGGGAGGGAAAGCTTTCTTGTTTCCTGATCGTCTGCCCGTGGCCGGATGACAATCCGCAGGGCTGCTATAAACAGGCAGGCTCCAAGGATCTTTTTGTATAACTCGGGACTGATCTCCAGGGTAGCACCCAGGAAGGCCATGGGGATGGAGGCAACAGCAAAGGGAAGGAGGATATTGAAACGAAAATGTCCTGCCCTGTAATAGGAAATAAAGGCAATGCTGGATACAAACAGATTCAGCACCAGGGCCGAAGGTTTCATCAGCACCACTTCCACCCCGAAAAGGGCCATCAGGGCCAGGTATCCGCTGGCCCCGCCATGCCCCACAGATGAATAGAGGAAGGCGATGGTGAACATCGCCACAAGAAATAAGAGTTCAACTTGCATATGTAGGTTCCCGGATCAGACCGATTTCAAAGCTTCCAGTACTCGCTCTGGAGTAATGGGCAAGCGCGTAATCCGGGCTCCTGTGGCATCGAAAACGGCATTGGCCACCACAGCACCCATGCATACAATGGGAGGTTCGCCCCCACCATAGGGTATAGTATCCTTGGTATCCACAAGCATCGCCTCCAGTTCCGGGACCATGTTAAACTGGGTAATCCCATAGCTATCGAAATTCCGGGTAAGCATCTTCTTGCCCTCGAACTGGATTTCTTCCCTGAGTGCAAAACCCAGTCCCATCAGCATACAACCTTCGGCCTGAAGGATTGCACCCTGGGGATTCACCACCACTCCCATATCCTGACAGCTCAAAGCCCGCTTCACCTGAACATGACCCGTGGTTTTATCCACTTCCACTTCCACAAAGACCACAACATCCGTTCCCACATCTACTCCGGCGGCCATTCCAAATCCTCTTCCGCTTGGTCCCTTGGCCGGTGTCCAGCCAAAGCGTTCAGCCCCCTGTTTTAACACATTGGTCATCCTGCCATTGCTTTCCAGGTGGCGAAGTCTGAACTCCAGGGGATCCACCCCGGCTGCAGCAGCCATGATGTCGATCTGAGATTCCCTGGCAAAGGTATTGGTGTTCACACTGGGTGCTCTCCATGCCCCCGTGAAAAAGGGATGAGCCTCGGTACCCCGGGGTGCGAAGAGTGCCCGTGTTCTGTGATTGGGTATGTCATAGAAATGCGGGGCCTCCCGGCCTCCACCCAGATGAACCCCATAATCCCAGTGGGTGATCCGGCCGTCCTTATTCAGTCCGGATTTAATCTTTACCACGGCAGCAGGACGAAGCCTGTCATACATAAACTCCTCTTCCCTGGAATATACCACCTGGATCGGTTTCCCGGTGAGCTTGGCCAGGCGGGCCGCTTCAAGTGCCTGCGGCTGGTATATTTTCCCCCCGAATCCACCACCGATAAAAATGGGCAGTAGCTGCACATCTTTAAGATCCATTCCCACTTCCTCAGCAATGCCTTCCTTGGTGGGATAGGGAGTCTGACAGGAAGACCATACCTTCATCCTGCCGTCTTCCATTACGGCAGTGGTAGTATGATTCTCAATGGGTGAATGAGCGATATAAGGATCCTTGAATGTGATGTCAAAGATTTGATCGGCTTCACGTTCGCCCTTGCTCAAATCCCCTGCCGAGTCCAGCTCACGTCCTTCTGTGGAGACTTTCACAATGTAGTCGAAGAGGCTTTCGTGATCCAGATCCAGCTCCTCCTCCTCCCATTCTGCCTTTATTTTAGCGCGTGCCTGTTCGGCTACATGTTTGGAAGGGTGCAGCACGGCCACAAGATCACCGTCTTTCACCACTTTCACACCCTCCACGGACTCTGCCCCTGAGGTGTCAACGCTTGATAGCTTGGCACCAAGAGAGGGAGGCCGAAGGATGCAGGCCTGTAAAAGCCCCGGCAGCTGTATGTCCCCGGCATACTTCGCCATGCCAGTCACTTTCTCAAAGGAATCTGCCCGGAATTGGGGCTTGCCCATGATTCTGAATTCCGAGGGATCTTTCACTTTTACCTTCCCAATCTCGGTTTCCAGGATCTCTTTTCCCTTGGTGAGTTGGGCGTAGGTGATTTTTTTGGCCGGACCGGATGTGGTCATAACCACCCCCTCGTTCACCACCAGGTTTTCCACGCTTTCATCCAGCTCCTTGGCGGCCATTTCAAGAAGTATGGCACGGGCCTTGGCGGCTGCGGGCCTCAGCACCTCTCCGAAGGTCCGGGTAGAGAGCGATCCATAGGTCCCCTCGTCCCAGGGGCAGAGATCAGTATCTCCCATAACTATGTCAACCACTTCCAGTCCCACATCCAGCTCATCGGCCAGTTCCATGGGCAAAGAAGTAATGGGTCCCTGTCCCAGCTCCACCTTTCCTACATAGAGCTTGACCCTGCCATCGTCCCCAATCCTCATATAAGCATTCACTCCGGGTGCTTCATCACCGTCCTGCCAGCTCCCCCCGCGAAGGGGAAGTTCGCCTATGGAAAATGCCACCACCAATCCACCACCAATACGTTTCATAAATCCCCTGCGATCAATTTCGTGGGGATTGCGCATAGTCTTGAACAATCTTTCGTTGTATTGTTTGTCTGTTTTCATGGCATCACGGTTTTAGTCATTCGTTTTCCGGCATTTTGAATAGCCTCAATAATCCTTCCGTGTACGCCGCATCGGCAAAGATTCTCATCCATGGCAATGATCACCTCTTCCCGTGTGGGTTCAGGATTGCTAAGGAGCAGTCCGTAGGCATTCATGATCATGCCCGGTGTGCAGTAACCGCATTGCATGGCATCCAGTTTCATGAATTCGTCCTGAAGGGGATGGAGGCTGCCGTTCTTGGCCAGGCCTTCAATGGTAAGTACAGTGCTACCCTCGGCATCCGTAGCCGGAGTAATGCAGGATCGTACGGCTTCGCCGTCCACTATGACCGTGCAGGATCCGCAGTAGCCGGAACCACAGCCAAATTTGGTGCCGGTGAGTCCCAGTTGTTCCCGGAGTGCCCCCAACAGGGATTCTTCCGGCATCACCGAAACGCTGGCGGTCTCGCCATTTAATTCAAATTGGATTGTTTTCATAAGCGCTGCTTTAGTAAGTTTCCAAATTCATTTATCCGAAATTTACTAAGAAGCTCCTTTGTATTCAATATAAATACTCTATTTATACTTTTCGGTCAATCATGAGCCCAATGGATATACTCTATTATTAAAACGCAAAGGAATATATGCTGTGTTCCTATCAGGCCTGTTACCTATCCTATATTCGGTTTTTCACAAGTAACGGTGTAGTTACTTAGTAACAGAGATGTAACTTCGGTATAATGATTGAGAAATTCTCGCATACTTGTAAAGTACAGTATATCAATTTGATATAATAATAGTCCGGCATACTCAATCGAACACAAAAGTCACACATTGGGAAAAAAGTAACACGCTTGTTACTTCCGGATTCCCTGAAATGGACAAGCCATAGCTCATACATTACACAGGCGAGCAGATTCTTAAGAGACTCTCCCCATTTTTACCAGCATCTTAGAGCTTCTCTTAACAATCGGCAAACTAACAATCGGTAAACTATCGATATCCAAGGAGCCCAGCGCTTTTCTTGAACCAGGTCAATTCCTAAAGGAGCTCTCTCAATATTCAAGAACCAGGGCCGTGTGACAGGTAAATTCGGGGATGATCAGCTCTATTTCATCTCCCTTTCGCTCCATGCTGACGCTCTCACCCGAAGGAATCAGATAGGCTCTCTGGATTTTTTCCTTAAAGCTTACTTCCACCCTGGTATTGTATATGGGAAGCAGGTCCTCAATCACACTTACTGCTCCCCGTTGTATGGGACTGGCATACAGCAGGTGAACCACGTAGCGATTGTGCTCTGGCTGATGCAGGAGATTCATCCTTCCCGAACTGGGCATATCTGCACTGACCATCGGACGGGTGCGTAAAAGTTGCAGGGCATTGTAGAACAGATCGCGATGGACCCTGGCTCCCTGCTCATGATAAAGTCGGTCCAGGTCGTGGGCCACATAGACCACATTTCCGTGTTTGATGACTGCCGGATGATCGGCATCCTCCAGGCGATAGGGAGTATTGGCATGGGAGCAATAGTGGCTGATGGTTCTCGAGAAATAGGGCTCCCGGATGCTTGCCAGCACCTCGGTTCCGGGGGCCGGACTAATCCTGACAGCCGGATGGTAATTCAGGAAGGGGCTGACTACCAGCTCCTCCGACAGGGCCTCTCCCACCAGGGTATAGTCCACATCATAGTTGGCCGGCCCTTCATAAGTGGCTCCGATATTGATGATGGGATTCCCGTCCACCATAATCCCTGCACCCATGGCCAGCACCTTCCCCCCGTTCTCAATAAAGCGCTTCAGCTTCGGGACATCCTTTTCTGCCATACCGGTGCTGGTAATGATGATGCATTCCAGTCCCGACCAATCCTCAAGGGTATTAACCATGTTGAAGTTGACCTGCTTCTCCAGAAGCATCCGCACCGTTCCTTCAATGGACGGATTGTCGGTGCCCAGGTATACACCTGTGGTGGCCAGGTGCTTTCCCCCAACTCCATAGGCTTCGATCTTTTCCACGTAGTCGTAGGCATAACCTATGTTCTCATAGGTGGCCATCTCGAGCTGACCGGAGGGGTGAAGCTGGTCCCCGAAATTGCAACTGGCCCCGAAGGCTATCATGGAGGCAGCCTCATAGAGCAATGCATCCCTGTGCTTGAATCCACCAAACTCACCCCACGATTTGTGAAACTTCCCGCTCATGGCGACAATCTCCGTACCCGTATTTGCGAAATACTTGGAACGCCAGGGGAAAATATCATATCCTCCCCAGGCAGTGGGCAGATCTTCCAGGTCGTGTTTTGTGTTGAAGGCAAAGAACTCGTAGGGAAGCATGGAAAGTGCATGTGCCGTGCTGGCATGGGTGCTCCAGTTGTAATAGATGCTTGCCTCCGGCCGGTACTCC
>Ga0316192_10003710_pt1 | contig 11127 bp, 9 predicted proteins | sample MerIslwburrow_MG_FD_204931 | JGI IMG/M metagenome (GOLD analysis project Ga0316192, IMG submission 204931) | Coastal sediment microbial communities from Maine, United States - Merrow Island worm burrow | ecosystem: Environmental > Aquatic > Marine > Coastal > Sediment | place: USA: Maine...
GTGTTGGAAAATATCGATGTAGTTCTTGAGATTATCAGGCGGAATTGTCTGAAATAATGTTTCGTTTTGGCAAATGAGGTTGCTTTGTCCAGATATCTTCTATATCCTCCGCAAAAGAATCCACCTCTTCATCGAGTCTTGGAAGCTTTTTCAGCATGCCAATAAGTTTTCCCAGCGCAACCGGTTCTTTTTCTTCATAATTCCAACTTCCGCATTTTCGCTGTGCCAAACCCCCGGAATCAGCGTGTCGCAAAATTTACATTTGTTTCCAGCCAAGTTATAGGTCGGAATGAAATATCCCTGCCGTTCGATCAGCAGATTTTTACAATTGTGACAGTAGGTGTTGTGGCCCGCATGTTTGGCCACGTTGCCCACGTAGACGTAGCGAATCCCCTCCTGCATGGCCATTTTTCGATAGCGGGTCAGGGCTGAAACCGGGGTAGGGGGCAGGCGGTCTAATTTGTAGCGCGGGAAAAACCGTAAAAAGTGCAGGGGATGATCGGGACCGATGTTGTTAAGAATCCAGGCGCACATCTCCTTGACCATATTATCATCATCGGTATACCCGGGAACCACCAGGTTGATTATTTCAAAATGAATGTTCCGATCGTGCAGGGTCTTAAAGGTGTCGAGCACGGGCTGCAGGCGGCCGCCGTTGAGTCCACGGTAAACGTCATCGCTGTATGCCTTGAGGTTGATGGTAGCCCCATCCAGAACTTCACAGAGGGCCAGCAGCGGCTTTTGATTGATATACCCGTTGGACACCCACAGGTTATATAGGCCGGCCTGTCTGGCCAGGCGGGCGGTATCGATCATGTACTCAAAAAAGGTGACCGGCTCCGAGTAGGTGTAGGCAATCGATTCGGCACGGGATTTGAGGGCGGCTTCAACCACCTCATCCGGAAAAAGACTATAAGTATAGGGAACTTCATGGGGTTTGGCCTGGGATATTTCCCAGTTCTGGCAGTTTAGACAACGGAAGTTGCAGCCTGTGGTGGCCAGAGAAAATGCCTTAATGCGGGGTCTGAAATGAAAGAGGGGTTTTTTTTCTATGGGATCGGTGTTAACCGAGCAGGGATTTCCGTAAGCCAGGCTGTAAAGTTTGCCCTCCATGTTGACTTTTGATCGACAGACGCTGCGGTCTCCGGGGGCCAGGAGGCAAAGATTCGGGCAAACTTCGCAGATGACCTTCCGGCCTTCAAGCTTTTTGTATAAAAAGCCTTCGTGGGACCATTGCCACAATTCTTCGGGGGCATCTCCTTTGAACACCCGGCCGCCGATGTCTCCGCTGATGGCAGCTTCACAGGGGCGGCTGGCATAAGGCCAAAATGTATGGGTGGCAGCAGCGGTCATCATACAGGCTGCGCCGCCGCCAAGGAACTGGCGCCTGGATATTTTGTTCACGGATATTTTTTTCATGGTTGAACTCCGATAGCTGTGCCTCAAAGACCGATGTTCATTGGAGTTATGTCTTTGATTGCTTTAAATGATATGAAAAAAATATGTTTAAAAAACATAAAAGAAAGATGCGGATTGATTTCTTACTTCTTTATTCATTCCCTTTGCCTGGTCCACATCAACACCAAACTGACAAACTTCAGTCCAATCAATACTGCAGCGGCCGGCAGAATACCGGTATAGGGAATCAGCACCACGCTGGTGAGTAAGGTGCCGCAGGCCGCTCCCATCAAATCAGCGGAAAAAGTGCGGGTGACTGCGGTATTGTCGCTTCCTTTAAGAAATAGCGCCACCGGAAATTGAAACCCGCAGGCCATGGAAACCGCAAAACCGAAAATCAGATAGAATGCAACCGGAAGGCGATCTGCGAAACCAACCACAGCCAGGATAAATGCGACCAGTAGAGCGATCAGGAGTCCATCGGTCAGTACCAGGATCTGTTTGTCCGGTCGTTGCAGTCTATTGCCCAGCCATGCACCGGGCAGGAGACCGGCCAGGAAAACCGTGATAATGATCCCGATTTGCAGGTAAATATAACCGAAATAAATCTGAAATGCAAAGATAACCAGGATTTCACTTCCCATGGTCATACATCCGCTGGAAAACAGAACGTACTCTTCTCTGGATATTTTTATCAGATAGCCGATTGAAAGGATGGCTAAGACCAGGAAAAAGCCCAGGGGAGATGTTTGAAATTTGGCAAACCACTGGGTAAACATCAGGCGCATTAAATGGGGGGAGGTATCTGTATTCACAGGAGCGGACGGGTCCAGGCCTTGATTCAGATATTTGATTCTTTCCGGGGTCAGGTTGCCGTAATAAAAACCGCTGATGTAGGCCGTGGCAATATTTCTGTGCGCCAGTGCAGCCGGGATATCGACCGACAGGGGCTGGTCACGGCAGAGGAAAAATACCTTTTGGCCGGGCAGCAGAGTGACGTTTTTGAAATATAACGTCACGGTATTATAAAGGGAGGACAGTTTTTGCCGCTGGGGTTCGGCCAGGAAATTGTCATAACCCTGCATGGAGAAACTCAACACCCCGCCGGTGGCAAGGTGTTTGCGGGCCAGTTCGAAAAAACGACTGGTGTAAAAGCGGTTGATTTGAAAGGTTCCGGGCTCGGGAAGATTAACAATAATGGCGTCGTAAATTTTGTCCGTTTGGGATAGATAGGCGCGGGCGTCCTGATGGATGACATTTAATCCGGGGATTTTTTCAATCATACCGAACCGAAACTGGACATGGGTTACGGCCGGATCCAGTTCGACATAATCAACTGTTTTAAATTGGTATTTTTTTAATTCGGCCATGACGCCGCCCTGGGCCGAAATCAGCAGAACGTGGTTTAGCGGATCAAGGCCGGCCAGGGGGTAATGGATGATTTCTTCAGCCAGACTTCGATTCTGACTGCTGAATACCGGCACGCCGTCTTCAATCAGGGTTTGCTGCTCCTGATCTTTATGGACCTCTATGCGGCCGTAGCGGGTTTCACGGTAATAAACCAGCTGTCCTGCGGAAGGTGTTAATGACCTTTTTTCCAGGACAACGCCGGCCACAAGAATGACAATCAGCAGCCCGATGCCCATAAATACGGACCGGCGATGGCGGTGGGAAACCGGAAATAGAAAATAAACGGCCCCTATCAGCGGCAACTGGGCCAGCAATATGGCCTGCAGCGGAGTTACCAGATATACCAGGGCAAACGAAAACAGGGCCCCGCCGGTTATGTCGCCGATGTTATCGGTAATATAAATCCGGGCACCGGGATAAGCCGCATTATCTGCCCGGATCACGAATAGACTGTACGGCAGGACAAACCCAAGCAGCAGGCAGTAGGGTGTCAGAATGAAAAATGTAAACAGCCAGGTAGGGTAAAAGCCCACTGAACTACCGTGAATAAAGACAATATCACGGAGTTGCCGAATAGCGAGAATTTGCAGGATTCCAAGGCCGCCGAACACCAGGGATATCCACGCCAGGCTGACGGCCGATGCCAGCTGAAAACGGCGGGTTATGACCCTTGCCAGCAGGGTTCCCAACCCGCCCAGAATCAGCCAGTTGAAAAGAATCAGGGCAATCACGATTTCATTGCCCTGAAACTGGGTTAAAAATTCACGGATGGTGAGCAACTGGGTAACGACGGAAGATATTCCGGTGGCAATCACCACCCGGATTATGGCACGGTCATTTTTCTTCAAAATACTGAACCTGGTAGGTCAATACTTCCACTTCCGGATCTTTCCAGGCATCGGAAGCCAGGCCGGCTTTCATGCATAGATGGGAAAGAAACTCTTCAGGCTGGGGCAGCTGCTCCCACACCTGGGGCAGAAAGGTGGCACTGGCATGGCCTCTGCGGATAATTACGCCGTCGACATTAGCCCGCAGTTTGCGGGTCAAATCGTGTCCGTTGCGGTATTGGAGGGGGCGCGGTTCGGTTAAAATACTCACTTCAATCTCAGTTTGATCAAGCTCTTTGGCGGTCAACGGTGAAAACCGCGGGTCGTGGAAAGCCGCACTGATGGCGTTGCGCTTGATACCGTCCCAAACGGTTTCCGTAGATGTCAGGTTGCCGATACAGCCCCGAAGTTGTCCCTTAATTTTTAAGGTCACAAAGGTGCCGCCATATGAATTAAAACCTTCGTCCGGCAGGGCGCGGGTGTCTGTATCGGATTCTGAATCGGACAGCTTGCGGCCCAGTTTGTCCATGATGGTGTGACGGGCCAGTTTAACCAGGATCTGTCCCTGTTCCTCCGTGAATTTTGCACTTGGATCGGGTTTGTTCTCCATAGATTGGTCTCCAAAAAAAGCAATGGCCGTATATCCCACCACCCGGGAACGGCTGCCGGCAGTGTCGCCGCTGTTTGAATAATGCAGAAACACCGGCTGCCAGTGGTTGCGACCGGCAATTTCCATTAGAATCAGAATCGGCATCAGCCCGCAGGCCCGGTTGTCCTTGCCGGCCAATTTTGCCGGTTTCAGGTTTACAATCCCGTTGACAGTTTCGCGGTCAACGGCGACCGCATCTGAATAGCCAAGGTAATGGGAAAGATCGGAGCTGACAACCAGCAGGGTATTATCGTCAATCAGGGGGCTCAGGGCTTCAGCAAAGGCCCCGACATCTGTCCGGCCGACTAGAATCGGCAGCAATTGAAATCCGCCAAGGTAAGTTTGCAAAAAGGGCAGGATGACTTCCAGAGAGTGTTCATTGTCCATTGAGACGGGCAGCGGTTGAAACAATAGCGGTTGCCGCCGCAATTTTGCGGTGTCCGCGTGCAGGTCGATTCTCCCCAGGGGGGTTTGGTAGGCAGCAACATCGCCAATGGCGCCGTTTTGAATTCCAATGAAATGGTCCGGTCCGATTAGAATGACTTTGGAAAATTGATTTTTCCTTAAAACCAAAGAGGCGTGCGCGGCCGTCCAACCTGAATAAATATAGCCTGCATGGGGCAAAATCAGGGCCCTTAGCACCTTGTGCGGTGGAATGCGGACCTGGGTTTTTTGAGCCTTTAGCGTGAGCCCATCAATCATCCGGGTTAATTCAGAGGCATCTGCGGGATAAAAGCTGCCGGCCCTGACCGGCAGGCGGACTGCATCAGCATGGGCCATACCGAAACCGAATAAAAATAGCAGGCCGAAAGCCAGTGAAAATGAAAGTATGGATTTAAGGAATGATTTCATGGGATCTATTTGACAGGAAAGATCGAATTTTTAATTATTAATTAACGCTTGATTTGTTAATAAATACAACGGAGGATCAAGCGCTGTCAAACAAAATGGTGGGATCAGGGGCAGGGGATAAAGGTGTCAGCGCCGCCGTTGGCCTGAAAAGCGGCCAGTCTAATCGAAAAAGCGTAGCGTCATCAATATTCGATGTTGGACGTTCGATGTTCGACGTTCAATCCAAATTCGGTTAAACGGTCTCCTCAATAATGGTTTCCTCATCCGGCATCTCACAGGCGATGACGGCTTCGCCGAAAAGAGGCTTCCAATCACTTCGGTACATATTGTTCAGCACCACATTTAACATAAATGTTAAAATATCGTAAGCGGACAATTTGGCCTCGGGTTGCATCAACAGTTTTTGCATATAGGCATGCTGTCCAAATTGGGCTTTAAGGTCCGCCAGTTTGTGCAAAAAAGCGATCGCTTCTGTTCGGGTCCCGGTGGCATTTTCAGAATTTTTGGCTTTGCTTTCCAGATCGGCTTTAAACTGACAGGTTTTTGAATGGGATGCTTTTAGCAGAAGTTCGCGAATCTGATCTTTCACGAAAATGTTCTGGGCATCAACACATTGCTTAATGGACCTGGCAATCGATTTTCTTTCCTTAATCAAAACTTTGCCAAACATGTACTTGACGGTTTCCGGAAGGGCCACAACAACGGATCTTAACGCTTTTTCCGATTCCTCTGTTTTCTCCTGAAACTCGACAACAGCGCTGTGCCAGAACATCCGGCTGGCGTCTTCAAGAATTTCACTTTCGTAGTTTTCCGGTTGGTTGGCCTGGATCATCATACTGCGCAGGTCTCCGAACAACTTGGCCGTTTGATCAAATAAAAGCTCACCCGTAATCACTTTGTAAATCATTACCAGGGTAGCATGCCAGTCTTGAAGATGCAGGACCTTACCGAGATTTCCGAACGTGCGCGTCAAAATATCGTTTTTGATAAAATGGGACGGTGTGGCGTAAAAAGGTGTCCCGCCCAGCAAGGGTTGTTTTGTTTTAGTGTATTTGGATTTTTCAAAATCCACAGCGGTCTCCACATCAATAATACCCAGGGAGAATTCGTGGGCGGATCGTAAAAACAACGGGTATCGAGCCGGTTCTCCGGCCACAAATAAATTATCCGGTTTAAGATCTCGCATGGACACCCGTTTTTTCCGAAACCATGATAGAACATCGAGCAAGTTGGTGGAGATGGCCGCCATCTGGGCCTTGTTTTGCTCAAAAAATGACATGTAGATATAGTCTTTAATGGTTTTGCGGTATACCGCCACCACATCAGAATTGTCGTACATGATTTTTTTGAAAATACGATTCAAATCATAAATAAAATTCTCAGGATAACCACTGCCATTGGCTGATATCTGTCTATCGGCCAGATGGGCGATGAACCAGGTCTGGATCTGAAAATCAGAAACCGTCGTAGTGATTCCGGCTCTTTCCACCAGGCGGCGGACGGTTACCGCACTGCGATTGTATACATCACGGATCTCAAAGATGGCATCATTTTCACTTCCATAACGGCCTTTAAATTTTGTCGGTTCCCATATGATCTCGGCATGTTCTGTAATTTCCCGGGCGATCAAGTGTTTTATGTCATGCAGTTCATCAAGTATATGGCTCAAGAAATAGTATTTTGACAAGTCCATGAGGTATACAAAGGTACTGTTAATCTTCAAATAATTTTGATATTCCGGCGACTTGCGCATCCAATTGATGTATTTTTCTTCAAGCTGATCCGGCGGGATATCTTCGCTGTGCGGAAAGCTGTGAATCATACCCAGGACAACGGACACTTTGGGGATGATACACTCCTTGGGAATAAGCTTGTTGACAATATGCACTTCCTTTTTGATGCTTTCGATATACTGTTCAAAATCGGTCACAGGCTTTGACGGGATTTTGACTACCATGTGGACATCATAAATCACATAGTAACATTTGCTTTTGCTGCCGCTTTCTTCCCCCAACGGGCCAATGGTCATTCGACGTTTGGTCCAGTCTTCCATATGCTTGACACGGAGTTCATAGATATGATTGGGCCCGGAGTTTTTGGACATTAGCGGCACGTATTCCGCCTTGGCGTCGGGGTCCGCGCCAATTTGCTGCTTGAACAGATTTAAAAAAAACCCTACAACATCGATGCGGGTGGGAATTTCATCCTTTACTTCCTGGGGAACGACAGTGTCTTTTACTTCAGCAGCAGGATTGGGCTTCTTTTTTACAGAACGTCTGGAGAAAAGAATGATCAATAAAAAAAGCAACAGTCCCAGCAGGAATATGTACTGGGTTAAATTGAACCCAACTGAAATATGGTTTTTATTGAAAAACCGGGCAAGGTCAGACACCAATTCCTCGAAGGTTTTGATGATGTAACTTGTGGCTTCCTGGAATATATGACCGAGGTTGCGCTTGCCGTAGCTTTTTATTTCATCTTGATTCAGCCAAAAAGTCTCGCCGTCTAACACATAAAAAGTTAAATTTCCCCTCTCCCCGGTTTCATCCACCGTTTTTATGGTCCCATCCGTTAGAACCACGACCTGTTTGTTAGTAGAAAAAACAAATACGGCGGCGCCGCCAACAGTCAAAAGCACCATTATTGCGAACAATTTAAAAAGCTTTTTCATATTATTAGATATCACAACCGGTAGGAGCGTTCAGCCAATCTACCCTTTGCAGGCATAACCAACTGTTATTACAATAAAATAGTATCGCAATTTGTATATATGATAAACTTAGTCGGAATTTTTATCCTTAGATATTATAAATCGGCAAAAAATAGGGGAACTTTAGTTAATTCGAGGCGCTATATTATCCGGATATTTTACCGTCATTTTGATAAAATTTCAAATTGCTTGTCATTGACCCGGTTTCTTCTTTCAACTATACTGCTTGTTCTGAGAGAAATTGTACCCTAACGAATCCTGGCCGTTTTGATCGATAGATATGTGGAAAATTATAATAATTGGTCTCGCCGTACTTTATGCCCTGAATCCCTATGATATATTACCGGATTTCATAGTCGGATGGGGATGGCTGGATGATCTTGTCGTGCTGGGGCTGCTGTGGCGTTACCTTTACACCCAGAAAAAAAAGCGCGATGCTTTTCAAAAATACTATCAGGGAAACCCAAACGACCATAATTACGGCAGTAGCAACTCGGATAAAGAAAAAAAATCAAGCACATACAACAATTCCGGAGACTTTTCCGGTGCTTGGGATCCCTTTAAAACCCTGGGAATTGATCAAAGTGCCTCCCAAGAAGACATAAAGCAAGCCTACCGACACCTTGCCGGTAAATATCATCCTGACAAGGTGGAGTATCTGGGCGAGGAGTTTAAAGTCCTGGCGGAAAAACGCTTTAAAGATATCCAGAGAGCATACGAGGAATTGGGGGAGACGAAGGATTGAAAAAATAAAATCATATTATCATCGAATTGCTCATCCGGATACGAAATGGTCACTGGTCCAGTGAATTCTAAATAATCCGTTAATTTTATGAAGCCCTGCTTTGCCGTCGACAAATCCCTGGGGACTTTAGCCAAATGGCTGCGTATTCTGGGGTATGATACGCTTTACGAACCGGATGTTTCCAGCAGGGAGTTTTATGCCCGGCTCGAGGATCACAGAATACTGATTACGAGAACTAAAAAAATTCAGAAAGCGTTTGCATCCCATAACCACGTTTTCATCAGGTCCAGCCTTCTTGTTGAGCAGCTCAAACAGGTTGTGGGTCAAATCGGCATCAATCCGGCCGACCTCCAGCCGTTTGCAAGGTGCATTCATTGCAACCTTCCCATTGGCGAAGTTAATAAAAATGACGTTTATGGTCTGGTACCCGATTACATATGGGAAACCCATGATGTATTTAATCGGTGCCGTCAGTGCGAACGAATCTACTGGTCGGGAAGTCATGGGGAACGCATTGTCGAAAAAATTAAGGTAGTATTCGACTCTAAGTAACCGAATTCGATCAGCTAATAAAGAAAAGTTTAAATTTCGTATTTCAGCCCATTTTATAGGATTGGCGTGCTTCGGATTTCAGGATAATATAGACTACCTATTCGTCATGGTCTAATTTCTAAAAACAATAATGAGTAAAACTAATAAAGTCATAGCTCTTGAAGGTCGCTTGAAAGATTGTCGCAATGTCATGACCCTGGGCGTGCGACCCAATTTTTCGGACTACAAACCCCGGGAAATGGATTTAATTCGGAATGCAGCCAAGATTTACTACCCGTCACCATTTTACGCTGAATTATTTGATACAATGGGCAAACCGACGTTCCCCAGCTATCACTGTTATAAAGTTGTGCAGGACAAAATCAAACAGACAGCCCTCTTTGAGCTTTTAAATATTTCCCACCCGCGTACCAGGGTATTTTATGGGAAACGTCAGAAAAAAACCATTGTCGATCATTTCCCATTTCCATTCATCGGTAAGATTGCACGGGGTTCCGCCATGGGGCGTGGGGTCTACCTGATTCAGAATCCCACCGACCTAGCAGCTTATCTGCAGGAAGCAGATATTGCCTATATCCAGGAATATCTGCCGATTGATCGTGATATCAGGGTCGTCATTATCGGAAACCGTATTGTGCATGCCTACTGGCGCCTGGCACCCGAAAACGAATTTCGCACCAACGTGGCTGTCGGAGGAAAAATAAGTCTGGATTCAGTGCCAGGGGAGGCGCTTGATCTGGCCCTGCATATCGGACATACCTGCCGGTGGGACGATGTGGGAATTGATATATGCCGGCATAACGGAAAATATTACGTGCTGGAAGCAAACATGAAATACGGCAAAGAGGGTTTTCGGCAGGCAGGAATAAATTACACCCAAATGATGGAAGACATGATCGAAAATGAAGAAATATGAAAACGACCCAACGTTGGTCGAACTAAAAGCGTTGCTGAACAAACATGAATCGGAAACCCTGTCGCCTCTGGCAACTCGCAATCCAATGGGTACCCGCCGGACACCTGACAATAGACTCGATGCCGGTTACCGCCAGGCGTTTTCTGTGGATGCCGACCGTATTCTGCATTCACTGGCGTATGCCCGCTATATAGATAAGACCCAGGTGTTCTATCTGGTAAAAAATGACCACATTACCCATCGTGTTCTTCACGTGCAGCTGGTTTCCAAAATTGGCCGAACCATCGGACGGTTTTTAGGATTAAACGAAGATTTGCTCGAAGCCATAGCCCTGGGACATGATATCGGCCATACGCCCTTCGGGCACGATGGAGAACGTTTTCTCTCAAATATATGTAACCAAAACGGTATCGGCTATTTTCATCACAATTTGCAAAGCGTTCAGTTTCTGGACAAAGTTGAGCGCAAAGGCCGGGGCTGGAATCTTTGTCTTCAAACTTTAGACGGCATACTGTGTCATGACGGCGAAATACATAATGAACGATTATTGCCGACAACAGGCAAAACCTTTGAAAACCTTGACGCTGAGGTCGCTGCCAAAAAATCTGACCCCCAAACGACACTTATACCCATGACCCCTGAGGGTTGCCTCGTTCGGATGGCCGATACGGTCAGTTACATCGGTCGTGACATTGAGGACGCCATCCGCCTGGGTCTGATACGCCGGGATGATTTACCGGATGAAAGTGTGACCCTACTCGGAAACACCAATGGTACCATCGTTTTCAATCTGGTAACCGACATCATTCGCAACAGCTATCAAAAACCTTACATGGCTTTTAGTCCTGAAGTTTCCGAAGCTTTGAGACAGCTGAAAATGTTTAACCTGGAACGCATCTATTTGAATTCCAGAATAAAAAGACATACCGAGCGAATTAAAAAGCTGTTTGGGATACTTTTTGAAACCTATCTCGAAGACATCCGCAAACACAGAAAACCTTCCGCGATCTTCGGCCAGTTTATGAAGGATATGACGGATGAATACATACAAAGCCACCAGCCGGCCGA
>Ga0316192_10003711_pt1 | contig 11122 bp, 3 predicted proteins | sample MerIslwburrow_MG_FD_204931 | JGI IMG/M metagenome (GOLD analysis project Ga0316192, IMG submission 204931) | Coastal sediment microbial communities from Maine, United States - Merrow Island worm burrow | ecosystem: Environmental > Aquatic > Marine > Coastal > Sediment | place: USA: Maine...
TAACCAAGGCTATGAGGGTGGTGCTATCTATATTGGCAACGGTGTTGCGCTGACAGTCACTGATTCTTCATTTGATGCAAATCAAGCCCTCCGCCTTGGTGGTGCAATCCGTAGTGGGACTGGTGGCGCCACGATTAGCTCATCCACTTTTTCCAACAACGCAACCACCAGCCTCGCTAATAATGGTGGTGCTATCTATAGTTCAGGTATTTTGAATGTCACCAATTCTACCTTTTCTGCCAATACGGTGGGTAACCAAGGTGGCGCCATATACCAATCAGCTAACGCTACCATTAAAAACTCTACCTTCTATAACAACAGTGCGACAAGCAGTGGTGAGGCCATCTATAGAAGTGCGGGAACTGTGACGCTAGAGAACACCATCGTTGCCAAATCAACCGCCAGTTCCAGTCTCTGCGTAAATGTGACCTCGAATGACTACAACCTACAGTACAACGGTACCTGTTTTACGGCCCAGACCAATGATCTATCGACTGATCCGCTGCTCAATACCTTGGCAGACAACGGCGGCCTGACCAAGACCCACTCCCTGCAGGCTGGAAGCCCCGCCATCGATACAGCCAACACCACAACCTGTGCTGCTGCGCCTGTTAACAATCTCGACCAGAGGGGTGGTACGCGGCCTATTAACGGTGGAATCTCTCTCGACTGTGACATGGGCTCATATGAAAATGGCTTTGTTGTTAACAGTTATCCGTTTGGTGGCTACACCGAAGACAATGTCATTCCGGCAGTTCAGATAACCCAGTCAAGCAACGGCGATGGCATTATGACGATCAACTGGAAGGCCAGAGATTCAAATGCAGATAGCATCACCCTGAAGACATTCGAGTATTCAGTGAATGGGGGCGCTAGCTGGAGCGCTCCTACAAATGCAGATGCATCGGCATCGCTATCAGCCAACTGGGATGATAACGGCGGTGGCGGCTTTACCTCAGCCAGTACCTTTGGAGCAGCCACGGCTCACAACTTTACCTTCAATACCAAACATGCTGATGTCACTGGCTTGACCGGTGTAGATCAATCCGATGTGCGAATCCGCTTCACGTTAAATGACAGCACGGTAGACAGCCTATTACCCGCCACCTCAGAAAATTTTCAGGTGGACAATGTTGCCCCAACAGACACAATTACCTCGAGCAGTTATAGCTCAGGTACTGATACATTGATTATCACCGGCACTAACTTCACCTCCATTGCTGATGCGGCAACTGATATTAAGTCTTACGTGGACTGGACAAAGTTTGTTTGGGATATCAATGGTGATAACGCCACCACCGCCAACGTAACCTTTGTGGTAGGTGATGTCACAAGTCTGACAGTCACCGATGCCACCACCCTCACTCTGGTGCTGACAGGCGCCAAAGGCACAGCGCTGGAAGGCACAGCAGGTTATGGTGCAACAGGTGGTGCAGATACTTTGGATATCACCGCTGGCTTCTCGAAAGATGTTGCGGGTAATACTGCCACCACCGATGGTATTGCCGACGCTGCGATTACGCTTGGCGCTGCTATCTCAGGTACCGTCTATACCGATGAAGGCACAACGGCTATTGCTGACGGCGCAACAGTTAGACTGATCGTCAACGGTAGTAGTGTTGGCACGGACACCACCTCAAGTGGTGCGTACTCCATTAATGCCTCAGTAAGTGCAGGTGACGCAATCATCGCTTACATCGACGGCCATGCTAGCGACGGCACCACCGTTACCGTCTCCGACAGCAACGCCTTAGCTGGGTTAAATATCTATGCTGATCATTTGATTGTTCGTCATGACAACGCTGGTTCACTCACAAATGCCAACATGACCACGGCACTGGGTGCCTATAGTGATGCCGAAATTCTCTACACCACAGATGGAAGTGACAACCTGACTGTCACCGGTGCTACTACCGAACTCTATGTACCGACTGGCCACAGCTATACCCCAGGTGTAAACATAAGCACCACCGATATCGAGATCATCGGTACCCTAACAGCGGGCAGCAATACAATTACCGTCGCTGGAGATTGGGATGACTCAGCGGGCACATTTGTTAAAGAAACATCAACTGTTGACTTCACCGGTACAGGCGCCATTACAACAACAGAATATGCACACACATTTTATAATCTAACGGTTGGTGCCGTAGGAGAGACAACAACCACGGCTGAACACTTTACGGTAGACAATGTGTTAACGGTTGGTGCGGGTGAAATATCCGGCCCCAATGTTATTTACCTGGAAACGCTTAATCCTTTATCTTTGCATAGCTCGGCAACGATTAGTGTCGCCTATCTCTATTTTACAGGTGGTGGCGCGCAGAATCTTCCACCCCACACTTATGACTGTGGTATCAAAGTAGAGTCAACAGGCACCACTGTCACGCAAACTGGGGCCGTGATAATTAATGGAAGTTTGTTCGTTAATGGCAATTGGGCTGGCGAAGCAAAAATCATCACCTACAACACCGCAGGCTACGATTTAACCGTAAACGGAAAAATTGAAATTGGTTATGGTGATGACACTGGATTAAAGACCTTTGATGCTACCAATAGTGCTGTCAGTGTTAGCGGTGACTTCAAGGTAGTACCTGTCGGTTCGGGCAGCGCTCAAACCGTTACCGTGATGACTGGCTCTACCGTAACCTTCAACGGTACTGCCGACCAAACCATCACCTCTTCCGGTAGCAGTTTTAACAACATTACGTTGAATAACACCGGCACTAATGGTTCCGCTGATGACATCATCATCGCCGATGCCCTGGATATTGATGGTGACCTACTCATTACTGATGGTGACTTGGATATTAGTACCAATGACCCAACGGTAAATACAGCAGGCAATGTTGATGTGGGGGCTAGTGGCTCGATTGATGTCAGTAGTCGCACCGCCAACTGGACCTTCGACGGTACGACCACCCTCACCGACTCTTCGGCTGGTCAGGACTTTGAAGATGTCGTCGTTAACGGTACAAGCCTGACACTTGGTAGCAATGCCAAAGTGCAAACCATGACGGTGACAACGGGTACGTTAGATCTAGGAAGCTCGAGCTATGTGTTGGAAATTGATGGTACTGGAACACCGCTAAGCAATAGCGGTACGTTCACCGCAGGTACTTCAACAGTTAAATACACGGGTACGGGCGTTGCAACCAATATCACCACCTTGCCTTATAGCAGCCTGCAGATAACACCAACTGCGGCAACCACCTATTCGTTTACCGGGAACCTTACTGGTGCCAATGCCATGAGCGCCAATCTCACTATCGATAGTAACGCCACGGTTGACGCTACTGTGGCTAATAACTACAACATAGCTACGGTCGATATCACCATTAATGGTGCTTACTTGGCACAAGCCTCAACGCTATCTGTCGGCGGAAACTTTGACAACAGCGGTACATTCACCTACGGCACCAGCACGGTGGATATGACCGGCAGCGGCACCATCAGTGTTAATGACACCGACTACTGGAACAAAGGGTTTTACAACGTCAACGCAGCCGCCGCGGGGCAAACCACCACCATCGGTGGCGACGGAATAATGGTGTTAAATATTACAACACTAGGGTCAGGCACCCTAACGGGTAGCGCCGATCTTATGCTAGATAAAGATAGTGGCACCCCGCTAGTCAATGGCGGCGCCACCGTCTCAGTCAACGTTATCAAATACGAAGGCGCCGGTGGCGGCACTATCAATGTAACTGCAGGAACCTACAGTTCTCAAATAATCGTAGCAGGAAATGGCACCGGCACAAACACTTACAACCTGGCAGGCAATCTTACGGTTAACTCTCTCATCATCAACGCCAACCAGCCCGGCGGCACGGCGGTATTTAATACCAACAACCATTCTGTAACAGCAACTGCAGGGAACTTAGAAGTTGGTTCCTATACAAACACTCGCTATGCAACATTTAATGCCGGCAGCTCAGCCATCGACATTTCCGGCACCGTGCTTATCCATAACAGTGACGGCGGCGGCACAAATGAACTCAACGGTGGAAGCGCAACCATCAACGTTGCTACGCACTGGAGCAACTATGACACCTTCACACCCGGCACATCGACTGTTGTTTTTGATGGCGGTTACCAGCAGGTAAACGGATCAAGCACATTTAATAATTTTTCGAAGACTGACAGCACAAACGATTTTTCTGATGTGGCGCTAACCTTTGACAATACAGCAACACAAACCATAAACGGCGTACTCACACTAAACGGCCTGGATGACAATGATCGTATCAACCTTATTTCTGACAGCCCCGGCACCCAATGGAGCTTAGTATTAGGTGCTTCAGCAACAAAAGCCATCGACTTTGTTGACGTTACCGACTCTGACGCCAGTGGTTCAGATGGCAGCCTGATTCCAGTCTTGCCAACGAATTCTGTCAATGGTGGCAGCACCATCTCATGGTTTGGCTACATCATTAGTGGTTCGATCTATGACAATACACGTGCTAGTAAAATTTTAACCAGTCGAACGGTTAACCTGGTGAAAAATGGCACCAGCATCGCGACCTTCGACACCACCACTACCGGTAACTTCTCGTTTGAAGAAGAGATCGCGACCAGCGATATGATCATGGTGTATCTGGATAATGCTACCGAGAACGGTAATACCGTGACTCAGTTTGGTGGCAGCGACATCACTGACCTCCATATCTATGACACCCATGTCGTAGTACGCAACGATAACGGCGGCAACACCAGCAACGCGAACCTAGCCTCTGCACTCAACAGTTCAGATGCCGACGATATGATCTATTACATCGGCGCAGCCAATAAAGTGACCGTATTCGATCCCAACATCCTATATCTGCCAGCGACCACTGGTAAGTTTCAACCTGGCGCCGAGTTGGATATTCGAGGCTTTGAGAGCTACGGCACCTTCGTTGGCGCAAGCCATGCAATGACCACCGCCAATTTCACCATGGGCGGCGGTAGTTTCACCGCCAGTAGTGGCACTACAACCATTGGCGGTGCTTTAACAATATCCGGTGGCACTTTCACCCATAACTCTGGCTCATTCACGCACACCAGCGTTTCAGGCATTAATTCTGGAACAGCTGTATTTAATAATTTTGAGTTTGCTGCAGACAATGCTGACTGGATAACCATTACCGGTACCATGGATGTCGATGGCACCCTAACAATCACTAGCGTTGGCAAACTAGACACCGGCACCATTCGTGCATCTGGCGATGTAATCAGCACTGACAACGCAGTCCAGGGTAGCGCACTAATCTTACTGGATGGCAGCGGAACACTAGGCGCTAGTGGTGGCACCGGCGATTTCCCCAATGTCGAAATCAATACTGCCGGGACCATCACCCTGCAAGACATCATTGAAACAGCTAACTGGACCTACACCACCGGTACTGTAAATGCTGGCACAAGCATAGTGCGCTTTGATTACAATGACTGCTGTAATTCAGAGATTAATTCAGGTGCCATGAATTTTAATGATGTCATCTTTGACCTACACGAAGTTAAAAACGCCAACGTTACCGGCACTATGAATATCAATGGTGATCTCACCATAAACGGCGCCAACGCAATAAACAGCGGCACTATTGCCGTCTCAGGAAGCGCTACCAGCACAGATACAAACGTATTGGGGGATGGCATCATCGAAATGGTTGGCACAGGCTCGATTGGCGCCAGCGGCGGCACAGGTGACTTTCCCAACATCACCATCAACACCAGCGGCACAATCACACTGCAAGATACGTTTAAAGTCTCGAACTGGATCTACACCAGCGGCACAGTGAATGCCGGTACTAGCACTGTTGTATTTGACGACACTGAAAGCGGTGATGCCAGCGTAAACTCTGGAGCTATGAGCTTTAACAACGTCGGCGTCGATATGCTTGCGTGGCGCAACCTCAGTATCACCGGCACTATGGACGTAAATGGCGATTTCTCCATTTCCGGTGTGCAAAACATCGACACTGGTACTATAAACGTGGCAGGCAATGTCACTAGCACTATTGATTCAACTGTCGGCGGTTCAGCCGCAATCACGCTTGATGGCACAGGTGCTCAAAGCATCAATGTCAGCACTGACCTGCCCAATGGTACGTTTACTATCAACAAAGCTTCCGGTAATGCTGAACTTGCTGCAGACCTGACCGCTGGACTGAACAATACTGGCCAGGATCTAACCATCACTCAGGGCACACTAGACTTAGCAAGTTTCAACTTGACCGTAAATGACACATTGACCGTGGGTGCAAGTGGCACCCTGCAGCTCCAGGGTGGCGAGACGGTTACTACAACCACAACAACCTTGGATAGTGGCTCTACTGTCACCTACAACGGCACAGGTAGTTATGGTCTGCCAGTTGGCAACGCCTACCATAACTTAGTGCTCAACGGTTCTAGCGGTATCTGGACCCAAACGGCAGCATTAGATGTAAATGGTGATTTAACCATCACCAACGGTACGTTGGATGCATCGACATCAAATTACGATATCAATATCGCGGGTAACTGGAGCAATGCCGACACCTACGCCGCACGCAGTGGTACGGTGACCTTTGATGGCGGTAATCAAACTATCAGCGGAGATACCACCTTCTATGACCTGACCAAATCGGTAGCAGCCGCTGATACCTTAACCATTGAAGCTAGCAAAACAATCAGCATCGCCACAGGTGGTACGGTGACATTGAACGGCGCCAGCGGCCAACTCCTCACACTGGCCTCCAGCACCGGCTCCAGCGCCTGGAACTTCAATGTAGACGCGGGTGCCACCAAGGCAATCAGCTATGTCAGCGTCTCCTGGTCTGATGCATCAGGCTCCCACGCTACGCAAAAGCCAATCGCACCAACCAATTCAAACGACGCTAATAACAACACAGATTGGTTTGTTGCTGCGGCACCCAATATCACTGTCACCAAGCTTAGCAGCGTGATCTCTGATCCTATCAGCACCAGCAATCCAAAGCGTATCCCCGGAGCAATCATCGAATATATTGTGACTGTTTCGAACTCTGGTACGGCGAGTCCTGACGTCAATACCATTATCGTCGCCAGCGATATTGATACCAGTGCCGAAGAGTTTGATTTCACAACCGGGGTTGTTTTTACAGACGGTACAACCACCTCTGCCCTGGCAATGGGGACGGTGCTCTATTCAAATGATTCAGGTTCAACTTACGTCTATAGCCCCAGTGCTGGCTATGACCCCAATATCACCAATGTAAAAGTCCCAACCACAGGAACATTCGCATTTGGCGGTACCCCTGCGGCAAGCTTTAGCGTCAAATTCTATACTCGAGTCAAATAGAATAATTGGCTGGTTCAGGGAGACGGGTTAATATGAGGGCATGCAAAACCCTCTAACTCCAGGCCTTTCAGGCGCAGCCAATCGTGACATTTTCAGCGTTTCCCGCCTGGTGCGTGAAACCAAGGCGGTGCTGGAAGGTAGCTTTCCCCTGCTCTGGCTTGAGGGTGAGGTTTCAAACTTTTCCCGCCCCTCCTCTGGCCATATGTATTTCTCACTCAAGGATGAAGCGGCACAGGTACGCTGCGCCATGTTCCGTGGCAAAAATATGCATCTGCGTTTTAAACCGTCAAATGGCATGCATGTACTGGTTAGAGCCAGGCTTACCCTATATGAGGCCCGGGGTGATTTTCAAATCATCATTGAACATATGGAAGAAGCTGGACAAGGGGCATTGCAACGGGCCTTTGAAGAACTTAAATCACGATTGGGCCAGGAAGGACTATTCGATACCCGGACTAAACAGGCCATCCCTGCCCTACCGAAAAAGATTGGTGTTATCACCTCACCAACCGGTGCTGCGATTCGCGATGTACTTAGCGTATTGAAACGGCGCTTTCCTGCCATTCCAGTCATCATCTATCCAGTACCGGTACAGGGTGACAAGGCTGCTGGCGAAATTGCCAAGATAATCATGCTGGCGGACAAGCGTAAGGACTGTGACGTGCTGCTGCTAACCCGTGGTGGCGGTTCACTCGAAGATCTGTGGGCCTTTAATGAAGAGGTGGTGGCTCGGGCCATTCACACCTGCAAAACGCCGTTGGTGTCAGCCATCGGCCATGAAGTAGATTTCACCATTGCCGATTTTGTCGCCGACCTGCGCGCGCCTACACCATCGGCAGCAGCAGAGCTGATCAGCCCTGATCAGGACGACATACAGCAGCAACTCAACAAACAGTTCAGTCGCCTGCAAGGCCAGCTCAGGACATTGCTACAACAATCGCAGCAAAGCCTGGGCTGGCTGGAGAAACGCCTGCAGCAACAACATCCAGGCCAGCAACTACAGGCCAAGGCCCAGCGCCTGGATGAGTTGGAACTACGGCTGGGGCGAGTAGTCAAACACAACATCAACAGACACTTTCATGTACTGACACAACTCAATAGTCGACTTCAGCGCCATGCACCTTTGCAACAACTCAGCCAGTTTGAGATACGCCAACAAAACCTGCAGCAGCGCCTACATCATGCCTGGGAGCGGATTATTGCCAACAAACAGCAGCGCCTGGCTATGACTGGCAGGACGTTAAACAGTGTAAGCCCCCTGGCGACCCTGCAACGCGGTTATGCCATCGTTCAGGATGAGGCCAATAAAACTGTTTTCACCAATGCCGACAAACTCAGCAAAGGTGACCGAATCTCGGCCCGTCTGGCCAAGGGCAGCCTGATCTGCATCGTTGATGAAATTAAAAAGTGATCTTATGAATTATTTTCTTAAATCAAAACTCATCACCTCAACGCTGTTTGGCTTTGCGCTGTTAGTATTTAGCGGTTTGAGTCAGGCACTTGAACTACCGCTACAAGATACCGTACCTGGTGGCATTGCCATTATTAAACTGAATGAAAATGGCGATACGACACCCAGGGTCAGCTATAAAAACAAGCCCGTCATGGTCGTGAAATATCAGCAGGCCTGGCATGCCTTGATTGGAATTCCGCTGACAGCAGAGATTGGTCAACACAGCATCACCAGCAAGCACGAAGGCAAAAACAACAACTACACATTCCAGGTCACTGACAAACAATACGAAACCCAGCACCTCACCATCAAGAACAAACGCAAGGTCAATCCTAATGCTGATGACATGAAGCGAATTGGCAAGGAAACAAAAAAGATCAATGCGGCCCTGGCCCATTGGGATGACAACTTTTACACCAACAGCCTGCAACTGGATCTACCGGTTCAGGGCCGACTCAGTAGCCCGTATGGACTGCGACGCTTTTTCAATGAGCAACCACGTAAACCACACAGTGGTATTGATATCGCTGCAGCTAAAGGCACCCCTATCAATGCACCGGCAAGCGGTAAAGTGATTCTAACCGGCAACTTTTTCTTCAATGGCAACACGGCTTTTGTCGACCATGGTCAGGGACTCATCACCATGTATTGCCACATGGACAGCATTAAGGTTAAGGATGGTCAGTTAATCAAACGGGGCGAACAGATAGGCAGCATAGGTATGACGGGACGAGTCACCGGCCCGCACCTGCATTGGAGCATAAGCATGAATAATGCCCGTATTGACCCAAGACTTGTGGTGCCGGCCCTGCAACATACGGCACAAACAGAACCCACCCCACCATCAATGTAATCATCATGAAATATCTAATTAGTGCCGTTATGCTGCTCAGTCTGATGATGTCAGGCTGCAGTCATGTCCCCCAGACAAAAACAGTGAATGGTGGAATTAACCACGTCATCCTTTTATGGCTAAAAGATCCGGGCAATCCACGCCAGCAGCAGCAAATTATTAGAGCAACAAAAGAGCTGGAAAAGATTCCCGGTGTTGTCAAAATACGCGTGGGCACTTCAATCGCAAGCAAACGCCAAATAATTGATGACAGCTTTGATATTGGTATACATATGCTTTTTGACAGCAAGATGGCTATGAATACCTATACCAAACACCCAGAGCACAATAGAACTGTAAATCAGGCAGTCATGCCCTTTGTCGAGAAAATAGTAATTTACGACTTTGAAGAGTAGTTTTTTTATTTGTTATCCAGGGCATTATCCAGCTCAGCTCTAACCTGTTCGAACTTGTCATAGATAACATCAGCACGTTTAAAGGCACGCTTAGACTTTTCACGCCCCTCTACCACAATTGCCCTAACCAGATCCTCTTGGGCTGATGTTAGGCCAAGGTCAAGCATGGCTTCATCCAGATCATCAAGCATGCTGTTGATGACATTGGTATTGGCGTCTTGCATTTCACCAAACTGCTTGTCGACCTCCGCCATCATACCAATGACGGCATTGATCACTTTTTCTTTCTGAATACTGGCATTTTCATACATCAGGAACTTAACCCTGGCTTCAATGGCATTACATAAGTTACCAAGTGAATCCTTCGTGATGCCATAGCGTTCTTCATCCTCAACAGGCATGTTTTTAATCAATAATGAGAACTCTGGATAATTAATTATGGTTCTGGCATTAAAATCAAAGAAACGTCCCTTGGGGCGAGACAACTCAATGACATTCTCTTCCAGGGGTGAAACCACGCCTTGACTGGAAAAGTTTAAGACACCATCACGAGTTATAATTTGCATACTACACTTAAGTCCATAGCCATTGGTTACATCAAACAATAAACCTGCGACCTCGTCAAAGTTGGCAGCATCCAGGGTGTTTTTATAAAACTCCAGCACTTGACCAAGATCACTGGAATAAGTCATGGCCTGCATGGCAACACTATTGGACTCGCTCAACTGCTGCTGTAAGCCCTTATTCTTTGCCCCCAACTCAAGCAGTTTTTTGATCTTTAGGCCCAGCTCTTCAGGACTAACGGGTTTGGCAATATAATCATCAGCCCCTACTTCAAAGCCCTTCAGTTTCTCTTCAAGGCTGCTAAGTGCCGAAACAAAAATCAGGGGAATATCCAGGGACTCCGGACCAGATTTTACTGCCTGACAAAAGGCATAACCTTCCATCACCGGCATCACAATATCTGACAGGATGATATCAATATCCTCTGCTGACTCTTTTACCAATTCAAGTGCTACCGCACCATTTTCAGCCTCAAGGACATCATAGCCAAGTGAAACCAGATGCAGCGAATGCATCGCCAGCAAATCAGCATCATCTTCAACGACCAATACACGATGAGT
>Ga0316192_10003712_pt1 | contig 11122 bp, 8 predicted proteins | sample MerIslwburrow_MG_FD_204931 | JGI IMG/M metagenome (GOLD analysis project Ga0316192, IMG submission 204931) | Coastal sediment microbial communities from Maine, United States - Merrow Island worm burrow | ecosystem: Environmental > Aquatic > Marine > Coastal > Sediment | place: USA: Maine...
TTCTGCTGTTGGGTGGTCTGCCGCGTTGGGTGTGGATCATGCTCATCCTGCTCGCTGTTCTTGGGATCCATGCGACCTGGCAATATGTGCTGAAACCGTACCAAAAGGACCGCGTGCTCACCGTCTTCGAGCCCGAGCGTGACCCGTTCGGCGCCGGCTACCAGGTGCGTCAATCGAAGATCGCGGTGGGTTCGGGTGGAACCGGCGGCCAGGGCCTCGGTCGCGGGAGCCAGTCACAGCTTCGTTTCCTCCCGGCCCAGCACACGGACTTTGCGTTTGCTGTGTGGGCGGAGGCGACCGGGTTTGTCGGTGGCACGGTGTTGTTGCTCGCCTATGCACTTCTGCTCTCAAGGATCGCCAAGGTAGCTCTCACCACCGACAGTCGCCACGGTTTGATTCTGGCGGTGTTGATCGGGGCGTGGTTGGTCTTCCAAGTTATCGTCAACCTCGGAATGGTCCTTGGGTGGCTGCCAACGACCGGTGTGACGCTACCTCTCTTTTCCTATGGGGGATCGTCTCTCATTTCGACATGCGCCGCCCTCGGTGTCGTTCAATCGGTATGGCGCCATCGGTTGGTGAATCAATGAGCGGTACCGTGCTCTTTCTCTCCGTGAATCCCTTCGAAACCCGGGTCGCGATGCTTGAAAGCTCTCGCCTGGTCTCATACCGCGCGGAAAGGCACCGTACATCGTCGGTCGTCGGCAACCTCTACACGGGCCGGGTCAACCGGGTTCTTCCGGGGATGCAGGCAGCATTCGTCGACATCGGCCTTGCTCGAAACGCATTCCTTTACGTCCGCGAAGCGGGCGGCATTCTCGATGATTTCACGGACATTTTTCTCGCCGAAGAAGGCGCGGCTCTGCAGCCCGATATGTCGAACACCGATATTTCCGACTTCCTCCGCCAAGGTCAGGAGATTTTGGTCCAGGTGGTCAAAGACCCGATCGGCACCAAGGGGGCGCGCTTGACAACTCATGTCAGCCTCCCCGGACGATTCCTCGTCTACCTACCCAATGTTCGCCACCATGGGATCTCACGCCGCATTACCGACGACGATGAGCGGGCAAGGCTGCGGGAGATTGTCGAAACCTTCGACGCGCCCGGCGGCTGGATCGTCCGCACGGCCGGAGAGGATCAGGGCACGACTGAACTCGATGCCGACCGCAAATACCTTCTGCAGATGTGGGACCGCATCCAGGGCATCGCCAATCAGGCGCGAGCTCCGAGCCTGATCCATCGCGAGCTGAGCACTGTGCTGCGTGCGATCAGGGACCTCTTCACCCACGCGATTTCAGAGGTGTGGATCGATGACGAGGAGAGCTTCGAGGAGGTCCTCGATTTTCTCGAGCAAAGCGACTCCAGCCTCGTGCCCAGGGTCAAGCTGTTTCGACAAGCAACCGATCTGATGAACTCCTTCGGTATTGACCGCGAGCTCGAAAAGGCGCTGCGACCCAAGGTTTGGCTCAAAAGCGGAGGATATCTGGTCATCAACCAGACTGAGGCGCTGGTGACGATCGATATCAACACCGGCAAGTACGTCGGTACTCAGACACTCGAAGACACGGTGTTCGCTCTCAACCTCGAAGCGGCGGTCGAGATCGTTCGCCAGCTCAGGCTCCGCGATCTCGGCGGTATCATCGTGATCGATTTCATAGACATGGAAGATCCCGAGCACCGGCAGCGGGTTTTTGACACCCTTGCTGAGGAGCTCGCCAACGACCCCGCGAGAACACAACTTCTGCCGATGAGCGACATCGGCCTGGTCCAACTGACCCGCAAGCGTACCCGCCCGAGCCTGGAACGCACCCTCAGCCGAGAGTGCCCCTACTGTCATGGGTCGGGCCGTATCAAGGCGTTACCGACTGTATGCCTCGAGATCCGCCGTGAGCTGCTTGCTGTGGCAGCGGCTGACATTGGCCAACAGGTCTCCCTCGTGGTCCACCCGGCAATCTCTCATTACCTTCAAGGTCCTTTTCGTGAGCTCATGCGTGAGCTTGACGAAACCCATGGCCTGCAAATCATCCTGCGCGAGAACCCGCTCTTCCACGAAGAGCAATTCGAGATCTCGGAATAGGCTGCCGCAGGCAGCCTCCGTTCCCAGTTCCGATCCCGAAGTCCCGGCGAAGCCCGATTGATGCCGGCGTAGTGCGAAGAACGAAGCCGCAAGGGCGAAGCCGGATCCGGCGGGCAGCATCGGACTGCCGCCCAGCGCTACAGTGGCTCGTACAACGTCCGCCGCTGTCGCGGTGAATACCCCGCCTCCCGAATGACCCGCTCCATATCGCTCTGGGTCATACGGTACTGCGCGCCGGCCGCTGCCACGACGTTCTCCTCGAGCATGATGGAGCCAAGGTCATCCGCGCCAAAGAAGAGAGAGACCTGTCCGATCTTGGGGCCTTGCGTCACCCACGAGCCCTGCACATGATCGATGTTGTCAAGGGCGAGGCGAGAGATGGCGAGCGTCCGCAGGTAATCATAGCCTCCAGAGGGCTCAACCTCATTTTCGAGATCGGTGCCGGAGTCCTGGAAAGTCCAGGGTATGAAGGCTGTGAATCCGCCGGTGGCGTCCTGCAATTGACGCACCCCGAGCAGGTGGGCAACCCGAGCCGAAATCAGCTCACCGACACCAAACATCATCGTCGCGGTGGTTCGAAGGCCGAGCTCATGGGCTTCTCGGTGAACCCCCAACCACTGGTCTGTCGAGGCTTTGGCTCGCGACCAGATCTGACGACGGGTCTCGTCCTCGAGGATTTCTGCTCCGCCGCCCGGGATGGAGTCGAGACCGGCAGCAACGAGGCGCTCCAGAACTTCGCGGACCGGCATCTTTTCGATTTTCGCCAGATACCAGATCTCGGGCACCGAAAACGCGTGGAGATGGATCTGTGGAAATGACTGTTTGAGATCGGCAAGTAACGACTCGTAGTATGCAATCCGGAGCTCCGGATGGACGCCTCCCTGGAGGAGGATGCCGGTGCCACCGTAGGCGACGGTTTCTGCAACCTTGGCCGCGATCTCGTCGAATGGCAGAACGTAGGCCTCGGCGTCCTTGGCGGTGCGGTAAAACGCACAGAAACGGCAGCGGTAGACGCACACGTTCGTGTAGTTGATGTTGCGATCAATGATGTATGAGGCGACGTCGCCAGAATTCTTGCGACGGCGCACCGCGTCCGCCGCCTGGCCGAGTTCGAGCAGGCCGCCATTTTCAAAGAGGGCCTGGATCTCGTTGGCGGCGAGGCGATCGCCGGCGATTGCTTTGTCGAGTATGAGATCTACTGAGGTTGGCATCACTTTTGTAACAGTCTCTCGAGGCATTCCGTTCCCGTCTCCGTCTCCGAAATCAAGATCGGCGCGAATTGGGCACGGGCACGGAAACGGAGACGGATACGGGAATCAGCCTTGCGACATCGACTCCAGGAAATCCTTGTTGCTCTCCGTCTTCGAAAGCCGTTCCAGGAGCAGCTCCATGGCCTCCACTGAAGACAGTGACGACAGGACTTTGCGCAGCACCCAGATGCGGCGCAGCTCCCACTCGTCGATCAACAGCTCCTCCTTGCGGGTGCCCGACTTGTGGATGTCGATAGAGGGAAAAACCCGGCGCTCGACGAGCTTGCGGTCGAGATGGACCTCCATGTTGCCGGTGCCCTTGAACTCCTCGAAGATCACGTCGTCCATTCGCGAACCGGTGTCGATGAGGGCGGTGCCGACGATGGTCAAGCTGCCGCCTTCCTCGATGTTCCGTGCCGCACCGAAGAACCGCTTCGGCTTCTGCAGGGCGTTGGAGTCGACCCCACCAGACAGGACCTTCCCGGACGGCGGAACCACGGTGTTGTACGCACGGGCAAGACGGGTGATGGAATCCAGGAGAATCACGACGTCGCGTTTGTGCTCGACCAGCCGCTTGGCTTTGTCGATCACCATCTCGGCGACCTGTACGTGACGGGTCGCCGGTTCGTCGAAGGTCGAGGAGATAACCTCGCCCGCCACCGATCGCTCCATGTCGGTGACCTCTTCCGGACGCTCGTCGATCAAAAGCACGATCAACGTCACCTCCGGGTCGTTGGTGGTGATGGAGTTCGCGATCGCCTGCAGCATCATGGTCTTACCGGTGCGCGGCGGCGCCACCAGGAGACCTCGCTGGCCCTTCCCGAGGGGTGTCACGAGATCCATAACCCTCGACGTCATATTGTCCGGGACCTCGAGTCTGAGCCAGTCCTCTGGATACAGCGGCGTCAGGTTGTCGAAATGGACCTTTTCCATCGCCACTTCCGGCGGCTCGAAATTGATCGCTTCGACCTTGATCAGAGCGAAGTAGCGCTCGCCCTCCTTGGGCGGTCTGATCTGCCCTGACACGGTGTCTCCGGTATGGAGATTGAAACGCCTGATCTGCGAAGGCGACACGTAGATGTCGTCCGGGCCGGGGAGATAGTTGTACTCCGGCGCTCGGAGAAAGCCGAAACCTTCGGGCAGCACCTCGAGCACACCTTCGCCGAAGATCAAGCCCTCCGCCTCCGTCTGGTGTTGGAGGACCGAAAAGATCAGATCCTGACGGCGCATTCCAGCCGGATTCTCGACCCCCAGGCCCTTGGCAGCCGAGCTCAGCTGATTGATGCTCATCTCCTTCAGCTGATTGAGGTCGAGACGCCCCGCGGCGCCTTCCCCGGCGGGCTGCTCGGGTGCCTGTTCATACTCCTCAATCTCCTCTTCGAGATCGAGCGGGATGACGACCGCTTCTTCGTCTTTTGTGTTGTTGTCTTTTTTCTTGGTTCCCATTTCAGTCACTCCGATGCTGAGATCTCCAGCGATTCACCATGTCATTGATGCCGGCGAGTAGCTCCCGTCGTCCTTCTCCGGTACGCACACTGACGGCCAACGGCGGCACGTGCAGGCCAAGCTCACGCTGAACGGCCTGGCACATTCGAGCGCGCTGACCACGGCCGACCTTGTCAGCCTTGGTGAGCACCACCTGCCGATCTCGATCCGATGCCAACAAAAGCTCCTGCAGGTCCCTGTCGCGCGCAGTCAGCCCGTGGCGGATGTCCACCAGCGACACAACGCCGGCCAGGCGCTCCTCTTCATGGAGATAGCGGCCGAGTTCGCGTCCCCAATCTTCGCGCAGCTTTTTGGCCACCTTTGCGTAACCGTAGCCGGGAAGATCGACGAGGTAGAACGAGCGGTTGATGAGGAAAAAATTCAAGGTTCGTGTTTTTCCCGGCGCTTTTGCGACCTTCGCCAGAGACTGTTTGAAGAGCCAGTTGAGGAGGCTTGATTTCCCCACATTCGATCTCCCGGCGACCGCCACGTGGGGAAAGAACTCCCCCGGCTGGTCGGCCGACTTGAGGGCCGAACCACGAAAACTGACCTCCGTTATTTCCAAAGAACTCAATGTGGCAAGGGCGGCGAATCGACCCTCGCCCCCGCGTCACCCGACTGGGCGGCAACATCTGATTCAATTGCGCCGACAAGGGCGTGACTGAGCACTTCGTCCATGTGTTTGACAAAGTGGAATGTCATTTCCTCGCGGACGTCTTCGAGGATGTCCTCGAGATCCTTCTCATTTTCTTCCGGCATGACGATTTCGCGGATCCCCGCTCGGTAGGCGGCGAGGATCTTTTCCTTGACACCACCGACTGGCAGAACGTGGCCTCGAAGGGTGATCTCGCCGGTCATCGCCAGATCCACCCGCACCGGGGTGTCGGTGAACGACGAAACCAGTGCGGTAGCGATTGTGATGCCCGCCGACGGCCCATCCTTGGGAATCGCACCCTCGGGCACATGAACATGCACATCGGTCTTCTCGAAGACCTCGGTATCGATGCCCAACCTCTCGGCTCGCGATCGGACAAAGCTGAGAGCGGCCCGTGCAGACTCCTGCATGACGTCCCCGAGTTGTCCGGTCAAAGTGAGCTGTCCCTTGCCCCGCATCAGCGTCGTCTCGGTCTGCAACAACTCCCCGCCGACCTGGGTCCAGGCGAGCCCTGACGCGGCGCCCACTTCGGGTTCCTGTTCGCGCCGTTGAGCGCGGTAACGCGGTTTGCCGAGCAGTTCGCCGATGGTGTCGGTCGAGACTTCAATCGTCGATCCCTTGGCGGTCTTATCCTTGAGCACCCGCCGCGCGAGCTTGCGGCATACGGAGGCGATCTCCCGCTCGAGATTTCGCACACCGGCTTCCCGGGTGTAGCGCTCGATGAGGAGCATGAGAGCCTCACTCGAAAATTCGATTTCGAATCGCTTGAGGCCGTGCTTTTCGACCTGGCGAGGAACCAGGAAGAGTCGCCCGATCTCCATCTTTTCCTGGTGGGTGTAGCCGGAGAGCTGGATGACCTCCATTCGATCGAGCAGTGCGGGTGGAATCGAATGGGTGACGTTGGCGGTACAGATGAAAAATACCTTCGAAAGATCGTATTCGATATCGAGATAGTGATCGTGGAAGGTGTGGTTCTGTTCGGGATCGAGGACCTCGAGCAGGGCGCCCGCGGGGTCACCTCGAAAGTCGGCCGCCATTTTGTCGACTTCGTCCAGGAGTAGCACCGGGTTGATCGTGCTGGCCTTGCGCATCATCTGGATGATCTGGCCGGGGAACGCGCCGATGTATGTTCGTCGATGGCCGCGAATCTCGGCCTCGTCGCGCACTCCACCGAGGGAGAGCCGAACGAACTTGCGTCCCGTCGCGCGGGCGATGGATTTCGCGAGTGATGTCTTACCAGTCCCGGGCGGACCGGTGAAGCACAGGATCGTGCCTGTGGTCTTCCGCACGAGCTGTCGCACGGCCAAAAACTCGAGTATCCGATCCTTGATCTTCTCCAACCCGTAGTGGTCCTCGTGCAGCACCTTCTCGGCGCGGCCGATGTCCCTGATTTCGCGCGAGGCCGTCTTCCACGGCATCGCGAGGAGCCAATCCACATAGTTGCGCGAGACTCCGGCTTCCGCAGAAACCGGCGGCATGCCTTCGAGCCGCCGAAGCTCGATATCTGCCTTCTCCTTGGCCTCCTCGCTCATCCCGGAATCTTCGATCTGCTTTTTAAGCTCCTCCAGCTCCTCGGTATTGTCGTTGCGGCCCAGCTCCTCGTTGATCGCCTTGATCTTCTCGGACAGGTAGTACTCCCGCTGGGCCTTCTCCATTTGTTTTTTGACCCGCGAAGAAATGCGGCGGTCGATATTCAGCTTCTCGATCTCCATATCGAGGAGATCGTGGAGGCGATTGAGGCGGTCCACCGGGCTGACGATCTCGAGAAGTTTCTGCTTTTCGGCAGTTGGCTGGGAGAGATGGGCGGCAAGAATGTCCGCGAACTGATCCGGGTCTTCGGTCTGCAACGAGGCAAGAACACCTTCTGCAGAAAGATGGTGGGAGAGTTTCGCGTACTCCTTGAAGAGTTCTACGAGCTGAACCATGTAGTTCGCGACGGTCTCATCCTGGGGCGCCTGGACCTGCACCCGCTCGACCCGAGCCATCAAACAGCCATCATCGTCCTCGATGTCGATCAGGCGGGCGCGACCGAGGCCCTCGACCATGACCTTGATGTTCCCCGATGCGAGCTGCAGGTGTTGGACCACTCTCGCGATGACGCCAAGGCGGTGGATGTCTTCTTCGGCGGGTTCGTCGACCTTCGGGTCACGTTGGGTGGCGAGGAAAATCTGCTTATCGGGCCTCCCAAGGGCACGCTCGAGGGCCACTACCGACGGCCGTCTTCCAACCACGAAGGGCGCCATCATGTGGGGATAGACCACCATGTCCCGCAGCGGAACGGCGGGAAGCTGAATGGTTGAGGATTGTGAAGTCATGTAAAACTCTTTTGTTGAGAGGATTTTCTCGTCCGGGTGGGGGCGACCCACCGCGGTTGATTCTAACTGACTTTGCGGACGACGGGCAGGGGCGGCACGCGACGTTCCACCACCTCCCGCGAGATGACCAGCTCCTTGAGCTCGGGCAGCGAGGGAATCTGATACATGATGTCGAGCATCAGCTCCTCGAGGATGATCCGCAGTCCGCGCGCGCCGACTTTGCGGGTGATCGCCTCCTCGGCGACGGAATCGAGCGCATCCGCGGTGAATGACAGATCGACGCCCTCGAACGAGAGAATGGTCTCGTATTGGCGGACGAGACAGTTGCGGGGTTCGGTGAGGATCCGCACCAACGCCTCGTGATCGAGCTCGTGCAAGTTGGCAACCACGGGAATCCGGCCAACGAACTCCGGGATCATTCCGTACCTGATGAGGTCCTCAGGGTGGACCTGGGACAGGAGCTCCGCCGAGCCCGGCTCGTTCCCACCGAGATCGACTCCGAATCCGAGGCGTTTCTGGTTGAGGCGATCAGCGATGATCTCGTCAAGCCCGACGAAAGCGCCACCGCAGATGAAGAGGATGTTGGTGGTATCGATCTGCAGGAATTCCTGGTGGGGGTGTTTGCGCCCACCCTGCGGCGGAACATTCGCCACCGTGCCCTCGAGGATCTTGAGCAGTGCCTGTTGGACCCCCTCGCCTGAAACGTCGCGGGTAATCGACGGGTTCTCGGCCTTCCGCGCCACCTTGTCGATCTCATCGACGTAGACAATGCCCCGCTCTGCCGCGTCCCGATCTCCACCCGCCGCCTGATAGAGACGGAGGAGAATGTTCTCGACGTCCTCTCCGACGTATCCCGCCTCGGTCAGGGTCGTCGCATCAACGATGGTGAACGGAACCTGGAGCTGACGGGCGAGGGTCTGGGCGAGCAGCGTCTTGCCGGTGCCGGTGGGACCAATGAGGAGGATGTTCGACTTGGCGAGTTCGACATCGTTGCGCCCACGGTCGTTCTGGTACTCGATTCGACGGTAGTGATTGTACACCGCGACCGAGAGCTTCCTCTTGGCCGACTCCTGGCCGATCACATATTCGTCAAGATGGCTCTTGACCTCATGGGGCTTCGGCAGCACCTGGTCGCGGGCCTTGGATTCGTGAACCCGATCCTCGGCGATGATGTCCAGGCAGACCTCAACGCACTCGTTGCAGATATAAACCGTCGGCCCGGCGATGAGCTTGCGCACCTCATGCTGGCTTTTGCCGCAAAAGCTGCACCGCAACATATCGCCATCGCGCTGGGACATCAGACCCTCCTCGTCCCATTGTATAACAAACGAACGCTTGACACAGCCGCCGCCTTTTCTCTATTCCCTGGAAACAATGATTTTGTCAACCAGCCCGTAGTCCAGGGCGTCCTCGGCCTCGAGGATAAAGTCGCGGTCCGAGTCCGCGTGAATTTTTTCGATCGGCTGGCCCGTATGCGTGGAGAGAATCTGGTTGAGCCGTTCCCGCACCCGCACGATGTCCTTGGCGTGAATATCGATGTCGGAGGCCTGTCCCTGAAGGCCGGCCATCAACGGCTGATGAAGGAGCACGCGGGAATGTGGCAGCGCGAACCGCTTCCCCTTGGCGCCGCCGGCCAGCAGCACCGCACCCATCGACGCCGCCTGGCCGAGGGCGATGGTCGCGACATCTGGCTTGACGTACTGCATGGTGTCGTAAATCGCCAGACCGGCGGTCGTCGATCCTCCGGGAGAATTGATGTAGAGGAATATGTCCTTCTCGGGTTTTTCGGCTTCAAGGAAGAGTAACTGCGCAATCACCAGTGACGCCACCTGGTCGTCGACGGCAGAGCCGAGGAAGATCACATTGTCCTTGAGAAGCCGCGAATAGATGTCATACGCGCGTTCACCACGACTCGTCTGCTCGACTACCATCGGTACCAGCATCACTCCACCTCCCCGCCGGCGCGGCGGATCATTTCGTCCACCGTGGCGGCGACACGTGCCGCGTGGCGGACCCGTTCCAGTTTCCTTTCGGCGGCAAGATTCGCCTTGTGCTCGGCGGGCGGCACGCCAAGGCGCGCGGCTTCCGCCGCAACGTAGGCATCAACCTCTGCCTCGGGGACCGGAGTTTCCCACGTCTCTGCAAGCTGTTCGAGTATGAGGGTGTCGAGAACTTCCTGACGTGCCGCCGGTTCCGCCTTCGCGGAAATCTCGTGCCAGTCAACCTTCTCGGGGTCAAACTCCACACCCTGCATGGCCATGGTGTAAGCATAGCGGTCGAGCTGCTCTTTGAGCGTCGATTGCACGAGCGACGACGGGAGCTCAGCCTGATCGATCTCCGTTTCGAGGTGATCGAGGACGAATCGCCGCCAGCTGTTGCGTCGCTCACCTCGTTTCTGCTGCTGGAGGACGTCATGGACCCGCTGCCGAAGCTCTTCGAGGTTTTCGAGTCCGATCGTGGTGGCCAGGTCGTCGTCGATCTCCGGCAAGACCTTCCGTTTGAGGCCCTTTACCGAGATGGTGTAGGTGACGGACTTTCCGGCCTTGTCTTTGTCTTCGAGCTCCTCGGGCAGCACCTTTGTGGCGACGCGTTCGTCACCGACCTTTGCGCCCTGGAGGGCCTCGTTGATCTCGGGCGGCACCGAGTCTGATCCGATAATCAGGCTCGCCCCATCCTCGGCATAGGGTTCGTCGTCGCTGTCCTCGACCTCGCCCCTGAGATCGACCTCGGCCAGCATCCCGTCTTCAGCCGTGTCGTCCTCGGCCGGCTCCCACACCGCCTGCTCCTCCTGAACTTTCGCGAGCTCCTCATCAATCTCAGGCTCGCTGACTTCTAACGAAATCTCGGGCAAGCCGAGCTCTCCGAGTTCGGCCAGCTCGTACCGGGGGCGCACCTCGAGCTCTGCAGTGAATGAAAAACCACCGTCCTGGGCAAACGAGAGGTCTCGAATCTGCGGATTGGTGATCGGCTCGATCTCGCTCTCGCCATCGAAGACCTCGCCCCAGAGGAGGCCGGTAAGGTGTTCTTGAAGCTCGTCTCGTATCTCGTCGGCGAAGCGGGCACGCACCGCCGCCACCGGCGCTTTGCCGGGGCGAAATCCAGGCACCTGGGCCTTGCTGCGGAATTTGCGGACAATCCCATCGCGCTCGAGATCAACTGCGGCTGGTTCAAGGTTGGCCGAAATTTCGACGGTGTGATTCGCTCGGTGGGTCAGTGTGTACGGCATTTAAAAGCTCCGGCGGGCCGGTCGATTCAGAAGGCTGGTGCGAAAGGGGGGACTCGAACCCCCATGGGGGGACCCCCACGAGATCCTAAGTCTCGCGCGTCTACCAATTCCGCCACT
>Ga0316192_10003713_pt1 | contig 11121 bp, 12 predicted proteins | sample MerIslwburrow_MG_FD_204931 | JGI IMG/M metagenome (GOLD analysis project Ga0316192, IMG submission 204931) | Coastal sediment microbial communities from Maine, United States - Merrow Island worm burrow | ecosystem: Environmental > Aquatic > Marine > Coastal > Sediment | place: USA: Maine...
ACCAATTTCGACCGGCGCATCGAGCAGGATGGTCAGGTCGGGCCACGTATCGCCATGAACCCAGTCAGCAACACGGTCGATAGTCTCCATCGGAAGACCGCGTCCACCGCTCTGGTAGGCGCGACTGGAGTCTGTGAATCGGTCACAAACAACCCAGGTTCCTGCCTCAATTGCCGGCACAATGACGTTGTTCACGTTGAATGACCGTGCCGCAAACATCAGGAGCAACTCGGCGATCTCCGGAACTGGCTCATCGCCCCGGTTCATGAGTATCTCCCGGATATCCTCGGCGAAAGGCGTCCCGCCCGGCTCTCTCGTGGTCAGGACCTTGTGGCCGGCCTGCTCAATACACCCCACGAGCACGTCAATGTTCGTCGACTTACCGACGCCTTCAATACCTTCCACTGAAATAAATCTGCCGCGTTCCATGTCAGCCGCCTTCCCTTCGTTTCTTTCGTAGTCGACGCAGGTACTCGGCCACGGCTGCGTCATGTTCAGCTTTGGTTACTGAAAACTGATGACTGCCGTCGTCAAGTCCGGTTGCCACGAAGTACAGTTCGTCGCCCTCCGCCGGATGCAGCACCGCGTTTATCGCCGCCCGGCCGGGCATTGCAATCGGGGTTGGCGGCAGGCCGCCGCGCCTGTAGGTGTTGTATGGCGTGTCAGTCTGCAAATGCTTGCGCGTCAGGTTGCCGTCAAATCCAGGTCCGACTCCGTAGATAACCGTGGGATCTGTCTGCAGGCGCATCCCCTTGTCCAGGCGGCGTGCGAAGACCCCGGCAATACGGGGTCGCTCGTCAGCGCGAGCCGTTTCCTTCTCAACAATTGAGGCAAGTATGAGTGCCTCATAGGGCGTCTTCACAGGTGCATCTGCGCCTCGGCCCTGCCACTCCTCGTCGAGCACGTCCTGCATCAACTTAAACGCCTGGCTGAGCAGTTGCCTGTCTGTCGTGTTACGAGGGAAGCGATACGTCTCGGGCAGGAACAAACCCTCCGGGTGCATAACTGGCGCGCCAATTTCCTCGAGCAGCGCGGGCCAGTCTTCATCCGTCATGGAGACGACGATCGCTTCGTGCCCTTGCAGGGCCTGTAACACATCTCTTTGATTCCATCCTTCGACAATCGTGAAGGAATACAACTGCACTGAGCCGCGAGTGAACTGTTCGAGCAGCGTTTGCGGCGTCGCGCCAGCCTCAATGAAATACTCGCCAGCCTGGATACCACTGGCCTCCCCGGTCAACCGGGCGTGCAGGCGAAACCAGAAATCGTCACCGATAATCCCCGCAGCGACGAGCTTCCCGGTGACGGCCGCGAACGAACTGCCCGGCGAAATCTCGAACAAGGTTCCGTCATCCGGGACGCTTACGGGTGAAGCCATGAACCGATTGGCTTGCCAGACAGCGGCACCGGCGGTCGCCGCGACAACCAGTGCGGCAATGGCGAGAACAAGGACAGTTCGCTTCATACCCGGCATTCGTTTACACCGTTCTTAGCAAGCAGCGCCATGACTTCCCTTGTTGTATTGCCGATGACCCATTTGTAGCCACCACAACGATGCACCGGGACAACCCCTATCTGGCTGTTACTGATGAACACCTCATCGGCGGCGGCAAGGTCATCTTCATTCAGGTCGGTCACGTCGACATCGCGCCCTTCCCCGCCGAGCGTTTCGATTACGTGACGGCGCATTGTTCCCGCGACCCCGCAGCGTTCGAGTGACGGGGTCCGCACAGCGTTGTTTTTGACGATGAACACGTTGCTCATGGTACCGCAGATCAAGCGGTCGTCAGCGTCGTAAGTGAGGCCTTCGAAAGCACCCGTTGCCAAACATTCAGAACGCGTCAGAACCTGCTCGATTCTGTTCAGGGTTTTTAGTCCCGCTACGGGAGAGCCGACGGCGAGCCGTGTCTCGCACATAATTGTAGCGACACCGTTGTTGTAGGCCTGTGGCTTAAGCGGCACACCTGGATAGAGCCCGAGATATATCGCCGCCTGTGTCGGCATACTCCGGCCATAGCCGCGTTGCGACGAGCCCGCGGTAACGATTATTTTCGCGGTGCAGAAATCGGTGTTGTGATCGCTTTCCCTGATCCCAACTTCAAGCCGTCGCCGTAGTGCCGGGGATCGTGGAATGTCCAGGCCGAGGCGCTTGCATCCAGCCAGGAGACGATCGATATGATGATCCCAAAGACGCGGTTCACTATCTCGAATCGCGATCGTCTCGAAAAGCCCGTCGCCATAATGAAACGCACGCTCACCGGATTCGATGACATGCTGATTTTCACCTAGTCTGTACCAGTCCGTCATCTGCCGATTGCGCGCAACATGCCCTTGGCCTTCGCGCGCGTCTCCTCAAGTTCTGCGCCCGGATCCGAGTCTGCGACAATGCCTGATCCGGCTCGAAACGTCACTCGGTCGCCCTGTTTCACGATCGTCCGGATAAGAATATTGAGATCCAGGCTGCCGTCCCGATTCAGGTACCCGAACGAGCCCGTGTAGGCGCCGCGCGGACCCTCCTCCAGTTCGCTGATAATCTCCATGCACCGGACCTTCGGGCAACCAGTGATCGTGCCGCCAGGAAATACGGCTGCAATGGCCTGCCCCGGCGTGACACCGTCGGACAGACGCCCCTGCACATTGGAGACGATGTGATGAACATGCGCATAACTCTCGAGCACCATCATCTCATTGACGTCAACGGTTCCGGCTTCGCACACACGGCCCAGGTCATTGCGTTCGAGATCGATCAGCATGATGTGCTCAGCACGTTCCTTCGGGTGAGCAAACAACTCTGCGGAAAGATCGTCGTCAGCATCGCTATCGGTGGAACGCGGTCGCGTTCCTGCGATCGGTCGGGTCGACGCGATCCCGTCTCGCACCTGAATCAGCCGTTCGGGCGACGACGAGATAATCTCGATGTCCTTCCAACGAGCCATGCCTGCGAACGGTCCCGGATTGGATGCGCACAAGGCCTCGTAGATGTCGCTTGCGTCGAGTCCCGCTGTTACCTCGGCATGCCATTCACGTGAGAGATTAGCCTGGTAGACGTCCCCCGCCTCGATGTAGGCCTTGGCCCGGACGACAGCGTCTGTGAAAATCGCGGGCTCCTGTTCCTCTACGGATACGACGGTCGACGTCGCTGCATGCTTATTGCGTTCAAGCGAAGAGATATCGGTGAGTAGTTGCTCCTCGTTGACGCACTCGGGCGTCTCGCAGATGAGATAGCACTGCTGGTCTGCGTGCTTGTATACCAGTGCTGTGGGGCAGCGCACTGCAAACGCGGCCGGGAGAATCGGGTCACCTTCAAGACGAAGGCCCGGCTCGATCTGTTGTGCAAGTTCGTAGCCCAGGTAGAGGAACCAGCCTCCGGTAAACGGCAGGTCGCCGTCAGTCGCGTTCTCCTTCTCGGCTTGCCAGCGCTCGTCGAGGTCGTCGAGAAAATACTCACCCGCTCGCGCGACTAGCGCGTCACCCGGGAATGCGAACAGGATATCGTAACGCCCGAGCTCTCCGCCTGGCGCCGTGCTTTGTAACAGGAATGGATAGCGCGACGGATTTTCGCGATGTAATCGACGCAGATCAGACGGACCTGCGATCTCGCGAATGCGCTTAGTCAACTGCTCGAAGAATCAAGCTTCCGTTTGTACCCCCAAAGCCGAAGGAGTTGGACAATACCGTCCGAACCTTCGTTTCCCGAGCGACATTGGGCGTGTAATCGAGGTCGCACTCCGGATCCTGATTTTCCAGGTTGATCGTGGGTGGGATGACCTGGTTATTGATGGCCTGAATGGAGAAGATGGCTTCGACAACGCCCGCAGCACCGAGCAGGTGGCCGGTCGTCGACTTGGTAGAACTGATCATTACGTCCTTCGCATGCGCACCAAGAGCGAGTTTGACGGCATTTGTCTCGCCGATGTCGCCTGCGGGCGTCGATGTCCCGTGCGTATTGACGTAATCGATGTCGGTCGGGTCAATGCCGGCGTCCTTAATAGCCGCCGCCATGCACTTGCGAGCGCCTTCGCCATCAGCCGGGGGCAACGTGATGTGGTAAGCGTCGCTGCTCATGCCGAAGCCGATCACCTCGCCGTATATCCTGGCGCCTCGCGCCTTGGCGTGTTCGTATTCTTCGAGCACTACCGTTCCGGCGCCGTTGCTCAGAACAAAGCCGTCACGGTCGACATCGTAGGGGCGACTCGCACCCTTTGGATCGTCATTTCGCGTCGACATTGCTCGTGCTGAACAGAACCCGGCCATCGCGAGCGGCGTTGTCGCATGCTCACCCCCACCGGCCAGCATCACGTCAGCGTCGCCGTGTTCAATGCTGCGGGCTGAAAGCCCGATGCAGTGTGTGGACGTCGCGCAGGCCGTAACGATTGAGATGTTTGGTCCCGTAATGTGCTCGAGGATGCTCACCTGCCCCGACGCCATATTGATGATGCTGCCCGGGATAAAGAATGGCGAAACCTTCCGCGCGCCTCCGGTAAACAGCTTGCTGCAGTTGTCTTCGATAGTCTTGATGCCGCCAATTCCGGCACCGAGTGCAACACCAATCCGATGACCGTTCTCTTCCGTGATCTCAAGTCCTGAGTCACGAATAGCGTCCACCGTTGCGCCCACGCAATAATGAATGAATGGGTCATTCTTGCGTTGGTCTTTCTTTGCGAGGTAGGAATCGACGTCGAAACCCTGAACGACACCGGCAATACGGGTCGCGTACGTACTCGCGTCGAAGTCCTCGATGAGCACCGTACCGGAATTGCCTTCGGAAACGTTACGCCAGGCATCATCCAAGGTGCTACCGACCGGTGAGACAATGCCCATCCCGGTTACTACGACGCGTCGTTTACTCAAGAATCTGTCCGTCCGTTGATGGCAGAACTGCCGTGCGGAACTGAAAAATGAGGCGCGGCGACAAGCGCCGCGCCTGCATGCTTACTAGCTAGCGGCCTGGCGGGCCTTGATGAAGTCGATGGCCAACTGAACCGTGGTGATTTTCTCGGCTTCCTCATCGGGGATTTCGGTTTCGAATTCCTCTTCGAGTGCCATTACCAGTTCGACGGTGTCGAGCGAATCAGCGCCCAGATCATCGACAAAAGAAGCATCGTTCGTTACCTCGTCTTCTTTGACGCCGAGTTGCTCTGCAACAATGCTTTTAACTTGTTCTTCGATACTGCTCATAGTGGTTGCTTCTCCCGAGAAGACTCAATATTCGTTTGTTCACAGCGCTGTATTACGCTGAATTCCCAGCCCTGCGTTGGGCTAAGTCCTTGATTTTTCAAGGTACACCCCGGACGTGGGCTGCCATTGTATGTTAATCGAATCGCCCAATCTACAGCTTTTAGTCCATCACCATGCCGCCGTTGACGTGCAGGGTCTCGCCCGTTATGTAGGCGCCTCCCGCCGATGCCAGAAACAGGACTGCATTGGCGATATCGTCGCTATCCCCGAGCCGGCCCAGCGGCACCTGGCTCAGCATGGCAGTACGATTCTCTTCGGGTAGCTCCTTGGTCATGTCCGTGTCGATAAAGCCGGGCGCAACAACGTTGACGGTAATCCCGCGAGAACCAATTTCCTTCGCCAGGGATTTCGAAAAGCCGATCATGCCCGCCTTGGTTGCTGCGTAGTTGGCCTGTCCCGGATTGCCCATGACGGCGACGACAGAGGCGATGTTGATGATCCGTCCTTTCTTCGCTTTCATCATGCCGCGCAGGCAGCCTTTGCTGAGGCGAAAAACCCCCGTCAGATTCGCGGCCATGACGTCATCCCATTCATCCTGTTTCATGCGCATCAGAAGGTTGTCGCGTGTAATTCCGGCATTGTTGACCAGGATCGACGGACTGCCCTCGCTTCCCTGGACATCCTTCAGCGCAGCGGCCACCGACTCTTCGTCAGAGACGTTGAGTACGATTCCCCGCCCCTTTTCCCCCAGGGCCGCCGAAATACCGTCCGCGCCCGCCTGGCTCGTTGCGGTGCCGATTACGCGGGCGCCCGCCGCGGCGAGCCCTGCGGCGATGGAAGCGCCAATGCCGCGCGATGCGCCGGTAACCAATGCGATTTCGCCCTCAAGTGCGGCGGCGTTGAAAAGCTGACTCATGTGCAATCCTCTATTTGAATTCGACCCGAACAGGCTGCGGCGCATTATATCGATGCATTCGACCTTACTCTACGCCACAGGATGGCGGCGGCAAGCAACCCTCCGGCAGCGCCGTAGATATGGGCATCAACAATTACAGCACCGCCCGAGGTCGAAACGGACCCGGGCATCGGGCCGACTGTCTGTTCCCAGGTCAGTTTGACAAGAACGATCAAAGCCAGCGCGATACTCTCACGCTCCCGGTCAGCGACCCCGACGACCAATCCTGCGGCGAGAATCCCGTTCAGGAAGCCTGAGATACCGACATACCAGTCGAGATCGGCATAAATGAACCAGAAGCCCGCATCAATCGCCACGATGCTCAGGAACAGGACGAATAGCCACTGCGACCAGGTGTAGGCATGGCCCACTATCCAGACGACGAGAGCGAGTCCTGCCAGGTTCAGGAGAAGGTGTTTCAGACTGAGATGTACGAAGTGACCCGTGAGCAGGCGCCAGAACTCCCCGGCCTCCAGCGCCGTTCGATTCCAGGCCATGGCTTCTCGCGCGTCATCGCCGCCGATCGCCAGCAGCAAGGTGATAAGCGCGAGGACGCCAAAACCGACCCAGCAGTGACGTAAATTGGTGCTTCTGCGAACTTTGTCTAACCCCATGTTTGGTATACTGACGTTTATATTAAATCAGAGTCAATGTAGCGATTCGCGGGCCACCGGGAATCGCATGGAGCACGAAAAGTGATGGAACATTCGCGAAGGTTCGCCCGCGCCTCTAGACAGGCCGGTTTTACGCTCATCGAAATTATGGTCGTCGTGATCATAATCGGCATACTTGCAGCAATCGTCGCGCCCAATGTCATTGGCCGGGTCGACGACGCGCAGATCACCAAGGCGAAGGCCGAAATCTCGAATATCGAAAATGCCCTCAAGTTTTATCGCCTCGATAATTTTGCCTATCCGAGCACCGAGCAGGGAATCGAGGCGCTCGTTACGCAACCGAACGACCCCACGATTCGGAACTGGAAGCCCGGTGGCTATCTCGACCGAATGCCAAAAGACCCTTGGGGGAACCCCTACCTGTACCTGAACCCGGGCAACAACGGTGAAATCGACATTTATACGCTGGGTCGCGATGGGCGGCCGGGCGGCGAAGGGCCGGATGCTGACATCGGGAACTGGGATCCCGAGTAGCCTGGCGCCACGAAACGCTCCTGCCCTGAAGTACTCTTCCTGATGCATTGTCGGCAACTGCAACGCGGATTTACCCTGATCGAGATCATGGTGGTCGTCATCATTGTGGCGACAGTGGTTTCCATTGCGCTGCTGTCGGTCAGCGTCGTTGGCGAAGACGATGAACTCGACAAGGAACGTCGACGCCTCGCGACACTCATCGAGATGGTACAGGACGACGCCATGATGCAAGGGCGTGAGTTCGGCATCGAACTGATGCGATCGTCCTATCGCTTTGTTGAGTTCGATCCACTAACTCGCCAGTGGGCACAGGTCCCTTTCGATGACCTGTACCGGCTTCGCTTCCTGCCGGAAGGTGTTGAATTCGCGTTGTACATCGACGATAAATTCATTCCCCTGGAAGAGGACCCGCAAGTCCTGGACGATGAATCCGATGGCATGGCAAGTGCCGGGATAAAGCCCTACCTGCCGCACCTTTTCGTTTTCGCCAGCGGTGAGTCGAGCGTGTACGAAATTCGCCTGCGCCGCCCGCTTACGGACAGTGAACTGGTCATGCGCGGGGACGTCCTTGGCCAGATACGCTTCGGTGAAGACGATGAGATCTAGATACTCGCGCTTAACGTCGCGTCGATTCGATCGAGGCTTCACCCTGATAGAGGTCATGGTTGCGCTCACTATTGTGGCATTTGCGCTGACTGCCGTTGCCTCGAGCATGAGCCAGATGATCGATGCGGCTAACGCGATGCGCGATCGCACCTACGCGAGCTGGATTGCACAGAACAAGCTTGCCGAGATGCGGCTCGAAGGCACGATGCCCGAGGTACGCACGACCAGTGGTGAGCTCGAATATGCGAGAACCAACTGGGCCTGGAGCGCGGTCGTGTCAGAAACCGGCATCGAGAACTTCAGGCGCATCGATGTTTCGATCACGCACGTCGATAGCGACTACGTCATTCGAACCGTGACCGGATTCATTGGCGAACCGGTGCGCCCTGGTCTGGCCAACGAGGCATGGCGCCCGACCCAGGCGCCGGGCGGGCCAACATCATGACGCGTTTGAGGCGATCCGGATTCACCCTTATCGAAGTGCTGGTCGCAATGGCTGTTTTCGGAGTGCTGTCTGCCCTCGCCTACATGACACTCGGCCAGACATTGAACAATTCGGACATGCTGACCGAACGCATGGATCGTCTGCAGGCCATTCAACGCACGATGAGTTACCTCTCCACTGAACTCATGCAGGCGGCGCCGCGGGCAATTCGCGCCGACCTTGGTGAGCCTGGAGCTGCATTGATCTCAGATTTTGGCGCCGAGTTCGCACTTCAACTTACCCATAACGGCTGGCCGAATTCGGCCGGTGTTCCGCGAAGCACCCAGCAGAGGTCTGCCTACCGAATCGAGGATGACGAGCTGATTCGCTATCACTGGAACGTGCTGGACCGGACAGTGAACAACATTCCCGTGGCAACGGTATTGCTCGACGACATTGAAAGCCTCACTTTCCTTTTCCTGCAACCGGACGGCGAATGGACCGAGCAATGGCCGCCCACGGGTGCCCAGTCGGCCGTGAACCCCAACCTGCTACCTCGCGCGGTTACGATTGTGCTGGTTCTCCCCGACGAGGGTGAACTGACCCGGGTCATTGAGGTATCGCCATGAAGAATGCTCGTGGCGTTGCCCTGATTACCGCGTTACTCATCACAGCGCTTGTAGGTTCGCTCGCGGCGACTCTCGCGTGGGACAATGCCCTGGATATTCGGCGCACGATGGTCATGTTGTACCGTGATCAGGCCATCCAGGTCGCCGTCGGTTCAGAGGGCTGGGTGCAGTCGATCCTGCGCGACGATCTGGCGCAGACGCAAACCGATCACCTCGATGAGATCTGGGCGACCGATATCCCGCCCTTGCCTATCGACTCGGAGAACGTGCAAGGAACCATTTACGGCAAGCTCGAGGATCTCCAGGGCCGCTTCAATGTGAACAACCTGATCGACGGGAATGGTGAAGGCGATCCGATCGTACAGGAGCAATTCGTCCGACTGCTCCAGGCGCTTGAGCTCGATCCGCGTATAGTTGCTGCTACCATCGACTGGCTCGACACGGATCAGCTCGAAGAACTGCCGGACGGTGCGGAAGATCCGCTGTACTCAGGGCTCGCGCCCTCCTACCGCACTCCCGACCAGCCCATTTCCAATATCACGGAACTATCGGCCATCAACGGCATGGATCTCGCAACTTTCGAGATACTGTTGCCCCACGTAGTCGCGTTGCCCCGCGGCACGCAGATTAACGTGAATACAGCGACCATTCCCGTGCTCCAGTCACTCGGGCCGAACATCACGCTTGGGGACGCTGAGGGGTTGGTCCAGCTGCGCGAGGGTGGCGGATTTGTCGATTTCCAGGACGTATTCGGGCCATTTATTGACGAGGACCTGAAAGGTACGGACCCTATTTCCGAAACTTCGAGCTATTTCCAATTGAAGGCCGTCGTTCAGATTGATACGGTGCGGGTTAGTCTCTTTACAACACTGTGGCGCACTCCCCAGGGGGATGTGGTGCCGATTCTCCGCAAGCTGGGAACTATCTGACATGGCAGAATTTCTCGTCATTCGCCTCGGGCGCGATCCACGCTACTCAGTTGAGTGGATCGTGGTCGATGACAATGGCACTCGGCACAGCGGGGCCCACCGGGGATCATTGGAGGAGGCCTCCCAGGCCGTGCAGGGACGGCCCGTTATTGTGCTGGTGTCGTCGACAGAAGTCCTCACAACAGCCGTTGACCTGCCTTTGCGCGGCGGAGCAAAGCTGTCTAGCACGCTTCCTTTTGCGCTCGAAGAGCAGGTCGCTGTCGATATTGAAACCATGCATTTTGCCGCGGGCGACAAGCGCGAATCCGGGCTACGACCGGTGGCTGCAGTGTCGCGAGACGTTCTCGATGCGTGGCTTGAGTTGCTCGCCGATGCCGGCATCCAAGCGTGGAAACTGATCCCCGAAGACTATGGCCTGGCGCGCATTCCGGGAACAATGAGCATTCTTGTCGATGGCGATGACCTGTTGTTCAACGACGGCGGCGATGTCGAGTTTAGTCTGGATGGGGCGAAACCGAGCGATGCGTTAGTCGTCGCGGGAAAGCTAACGGATCGTGAAGACGATGACCCGATGGCGGATCCGAAGGGACATCTTATCGTCTATTGTGACGCCGCTGATGAAGAGCGCTTCGCGCATGACTGGATAGCCCTGCGCCACGAATTGCACAGCGTTGACATCAATCTTCAGCCCGACGGTGCATTACCACGGATGGCCGTTACGGTAGCAAGCGGTCACGGTGTGAACCTGCTGCAAGGGCGCTATGGACCCAAGGCGGACTACGGTTCGTGGTTGCGTCCCTGGCGAACTGCGGCGGCCCTGCTTCTCACGCTGGTGCTTATCGGTTTTGCGGGCAAAGGCGTGGATTACTATCGGCTGACCCAGGAAGAGGCAGATCTGCGCGCGCAATTCTCCCAGGAGTTTCAGCAAATTCGACCCGGAGATACGCGTGAGGTCGTCGACCCCGTCGCCGCGGTCAATTCAATCAAACGTAGCCTCGGCGGCGGTACCGCTCAGCCAGTATTCCTGGATTCCCTGCGTGAACTCGCGGCTGCCATGCGGGCCACAGAAGATGCCAGCGTCGAATCCCTGAGCTATCGCGCAGGGGTCATCGACATACGTGTTAGTTCGTCGGACGTTGAAACCGTGGGCGAAATTCAGAAATTGATCGGGGCATCCGGACAATTCGTCGCGTCTATCCAGTCGACCGACCGCGTCGCGGATCGCATTAATAGCCGTATTCAGATTCGCGAG
>Ga0316192_10003715_pt1 | contig 11120 bp, 13 predicted proteins | sample MerIslwburrow_MG_FD_204931 | JGI IMG/M metagenome (GOLD analysis project Ga0316192, IMG submission 204931) | Coastal sediment microbial communities from Maine, United States - Merrow Island worm burrow | ecosystem: Environmental > Aquatic > Marine > Coastal > Sediment | place: USA: Maine...
TGTTGCATTTGCAGGACCTCGTGTTGTTAAAGATACAACAGGTAAAGATTTACCTGAAGGCTTTCAACGATCTGAATTTGTATTGGAACATGGATTTTTAGATAAAATCATAGAGCGAAAAAACCTTAAAAAACAAATTAATTTATACATCGATTTAATCCAAAATATTCCCATTAGAGCATAAAAAAAAGAGCGGTGAATTAACCGCTCTTTTTAATTTAATAATTCATTTATTACAAATTACTTAGATGTATTTCTCTTCTTTCACCACCATTGACACTAACTGTAGCTAGGTCATCACATTCACCATCTCCATAATCTAATATTGCAGTATCTAGATTTTTACTCAATTCTATAGTACCACTTACTAAAAACTTACAAGCTAATTCTCTTCTTAACTCTTTTATTATTTTAGCCGATAGTACATTACCGTTTCTCCGTGTAAAAGTCCAATTACCAGTAATTAAAAATACATTATCACCCCAGGCTGTTGTACTTTGACCTTCAATCATTTCACGTACTTTTTCACCTATCTTACTTGCAAACAAACCGTCTGGCCAAGTTACAGTAATATCAAATGTTTTTGTAGATTGAGGATTGCCGTTTTCGTTTGAACGCTCTCTAAGTATTGAACCCCCTCCTTCTACATTTTTACGATTAAAATAAAAACCCTCAAAAGAATAAGTAATCATTTTGCTTGCTGCTTCAGGGTCTCTTTCATATGTCATAATAATTTTCCCACTTACAAAATTGCCATTGCGCAATTCACAACCCTCACCAAAATCCAACGTTACTGTTTTCATATTTTGAACAATAACAACTGTTATTGTTACACAATCAGGTAAATATCTATCTGTAACATTGCTTTTAGTAATTGGGAATTCTTCCATTAAATAAGCTTCTTCAATTATTGCGCTGGATTCATCAGAAACCTTATCAATTTCTGCTTCAGTTTCTGCCGCTTTAAGATCAATTTCTTCGGTACTAAGTTCTTCCTGAATTGTATCAGATTCATTACAGCTAGTTAGAACCAGCCCAAATAGCGCTAAAGCTATTATTCCAAATGTGAGTTTTTGTCTTTTCATTATACTATTTTTTAAAAGTTATATATCTAAGACTTCATGAATTTAAAAAGGTTTAATACAATTGAATAAATATAAAACTACAACATTCAATTAGTTGTTAATCAAAATAATAGTTTTATATTTGCCGCCTGATAAGATATCAGTACATAAAAATTATTAATTAAAATTTAATGTTAGCATGTATTTAACAGCTGAAAAAAAAGCAGAAATTTTCAAAAAACATGGAAAATCTGCAAAAGACACAGGTTCTTCTGAAGGTCAAATAGCCTTATTTACTCACAGAATTAACCATTTAACAAAGCATTTAAAAAAGAATCAAAAAGATTTTAATACAGAGCGATCTTTAGTAAAATTAGTTGGTAAACGAAGAAATTTACTTGACTATTTAAACAAAACTGAAATTGAAAGATACCGTGCAATTGTTAAAGAATTAGGATTAAGAAAATAACAAAGAGAGGCTTTATGCCTCTTTTTTATTAAAAGAAGCTTTTTTACTTTTCATTGGTTAACACACAACTACAAAACCAATTGTTAAATCTTACCCGTTACTTCGGGTAAAAAAAACTAAAAAATTATGATGCCTAAGGTATTTAAAGAAATTATTGAACTAGGAGATGGAAGAACCATCTCATTAGAAACCGGAAAATTAGCAAAACAGGCACATGGTTCTGTTGTTGTCCAATCAGGAAAATGTATGTTGTTATGTACAGTTGTTTCCAATTACAAACAAAGTGATGTCGACTTTTTACCGTTAACGGTAGATTATCGTGAAAAATTTGCAGCTTCAGGGCGTTATCCTGGTGGTTTCTTCAAAAGAGAAGCAAGACCAAGTGACGGTGAAGTGTTAACGATGCGATTAGTGGACAGAGTTTTACGTCCATTATTCCCAAAAGATTATCATGCTGAAACACAAGTGATGATTCAATTAATGTCTCATGACGAAGACGTAATGCCAGAAGCAATGGCAGGATTAGCTGCATCTGCAGCAATTCAATTAAGCGACTTCCCATTCGAATGTGCCATTTCTGAGGCACGTGTAGGTAGGGTTAATGGCGAATTTATTATTAATCCAACACGTTCACAATTAGAAGAGTCAGATATCGAAATGATGATCGGAGCTTCAGCAGATTCAGTAATGATGGTTGAAGGTGAAATGGATGAAATTTCTGAAGAAGAAATGGCTGATGCGATTAAATTCGCACATGAGGCTATAAAAGTTCAGATTGCAGCTCAAATACGTTTAGCAGAAGCCTTTGGTAAAAAAGAAGTTCGTGAATATGAAACTGCTGAAGATAACGAAGACTTAGCAAAAAGGATACATGATTTAGCTTATGATAAATGTTATGCAATAGCAAAACAAGGAACGTCTAAAGCAGAACGTAGTGCGTCTTTTTCTGAAGTTAAAGAAGAGGTAAAAGCTTCATTTACAGAAGAAGAGATGGAAGAATTTGGCCATCTTGTTGGAGGTTATTACAGCAAAGCTGAAAAAGAAGCAGTTCGTGAATTAACATTAAGTGAAGGTTTACGATTAGATGGTAGAAAAACTGATGAAATTAGACCAATTTGGTGTGAAATAGACTACTTACCATCAACTCATGGTTCTGCTATTTTTACCAGAGGAGAAACTCAAGCATTAGCAACAGTTACTTTAGGAACATCGAGAGAAGCTAACAAAATAGATATGCCATCCTATGAGGGTGAAGAAACATTTTATTTACATTATAACTTTCCTCCTTTTTGTACTGGAGAAGCACGTCCTTTAAGAGGGACATCGCGTCGTGAAGTTGGTCACGGTAATTTAGCACAACGTGCATTAAAGGGTATGATTCCTGAGGATTGTCCTTATACTGTAAGGGTTGTTTCTGAAGTATTAGAATCTAATGGTTCATCTTCAATGGCCACTGTTTGTTCTGGTACAATGGCATTGATGGATGCTGGTGTACAAATGAAAAGACCTGTTTCTGGTATTGCTATGGGTTTAATTTCTGATGGAGATCGTTATGCAGTATTAAGTGATATCCTTGGTGATGAAGATCATTTGGGAGATATGGACTTTAAAGTTACAGGTACGGCAGATGGTATTACAGCTTGCCAGATGGATATTAAAATTAAAGGCTTACCGTATGAAATTTTAGTGAATGCACTAAAACAAGCACGAGATGGTCGTTTACATATCTTAGAAAAGTTAACAGATACAATCGCTCAACCAAATGCAGATGTAAAATCGCATGCACCAAAAATGGTTACACGAACAATTCCGAATGAATTTATTGGAGCCTTAATTGGTCCTGGTGGAAAAGTAATTCAAGAATTGCAAAAAGAAACCGGTTGTACTATCGTAATTAATGAAGACCCTATAACAGAAGAAGGCATTGTTGAAATTTTAGGAACCGGACAAGAAGGTATTGATGCTGTTTTAGCAAAAATAGATTCTTTAATGTTTAAACCAGTGGTTGGTAGCGTTTACGAAGTAAAAGTTATTAAGATGTTAGATTTTGGTGCTGTTGTAGAATATATGGATGCTCCTGGAAACGAAGTGTTGTTGCACGTTAGTGAACTGGCTTGGGAACGTACAGAAAATGTAAGTGATGTCGTAAATATGGGAGACGTTTTTGATGTGAAATATTTTGGACAAGATCCAAGAACACGTAAAGAAAAAGTTTCTCGTAAGGCTTTATTACCAAAACCAGAAGGATATGTAGCAAGACCGCCAAGAGATAATAGTAGAGATAATCGAGGTAGAGATAATAGAGGTAGAGACAATAGAGGAAGGGATAATCGCAGAGACGATAGAAAACCAAGAGAAGATAAGAAAGAAGATTAATTCTTTTTTAATCTCTTTTAAAATAAAAACCTCTCAAATTAATTTTTGAGAGGTTTTTTTATTCTTCTATTAGTTTATTCGGTAATATTTTTACTTGTAAGGGGGCTTTCTCAAATTTATTTATTTCACCATTAGTTAATTTATCCTGGATAAATTCCGGTAATATTTTTTCGAGTACTATAAAACATTTATTTATAAAGCCTGGAATAATAATTTTCTTTCCTGCCAACATACCATCTATAGACGTTTTTGCTACTGATTCAGGGGTCAAAACTGATTCCCTAGAGATCAACCCTACTATCCTATTTTGATAACATAATTTTGTTGTTGTATTTAATGGCCCGGGACAAACCGTTGTTACAGAAATATTATCTCTTTTTAATTCTTTTCTTAGGCTATTTGAAAATGAAAGTAAATAGGCCTTGGTTCCTCCATAAACTTGTTTTTTAGGTATTGCGAAAAAACTTGCTAAACTGCTCACATTCAAAATACCCGCAGGTGCGTTTTCCTTTAAGTTTTTTAACAAAAGTTTTATGAGTAATGTCGGTGCCGAAACATTAACTTCGATTTGATCTAAAATAAAACGATCATCTAAATCATCAAATAGCCCTCTACTAAGAATCCCTGCATTATTCACTAAATATTTTAAATGAATATCATTATCCTTAATATAATCTGAAATTATATAATAATTCTTTGTCATACTTAAATCAACTTCTAAATAAAATACCTCAACGTTGAAATTTTTTCTAATAAAATATGTGAGTTCTCCTAACCCTGAATTTGGTAGTGCCACCAAAACAAGATTCCTTCCTCTTTTTGCAAATTCTAGAGACATGGCTTTTCCCAATCCTTTACTTGCTCCTGTTACTAGTGAAAAATACTTCTTCATAATACTTAAGTCGATAAAAATTTAATGGTTTGCTCTAATCCCTTATTAAGTGGCGTTATTTTATAATTCATAGATGATACTGCTTTTTGTGAAGAAGCACTTCTATTCGTGAATAACGAGTCTAATACTTTTGGAGTAAGTGAAGAATTAATTCCAAAAAGCCAGTTTACGTTCGAAATAAAAGCTATGCCACTTCTTATCAAATCATAGTTTATTCTAAATATTGAGATCTTACTATTTGAAATATCAATGATCTTGTTAAATAAACCATCATAATCAGAATTTTCTCCTCCAATGATGTATTTTTCACCTGAAATTCCTTTTTCCAACGCAAGTAATTCAGCATTTACAACATCATCAATATAGACATAATTAGCCTCAATATTGAGTTTAGAAGGTACATAAAGAAATCTGTCATTCATTATTTTTGATATGATCGTATTTACGCCATTTGAATAGGTTTTTAACCCTGGCCCATAAACTCTTGTAACATTTAAAATGGTACATGAAAGTCCTTTTTTTACAAATTCTAAAACTACGTCTTCTGACATTTTCTTTGTCAATTCATAATCGTTTGAATATGACGCTATTCTAGGTTGATCTTCTGTTATTGGCACTCGGTACAAGGCTGGCCCAAAAACTGATAAGGTGCTTGTATAAATTACCTTCTTTATATTCACTGCCAATGCCGCTTTTAAAATATTTGATGTTCCAATAACATTTGTTTCATAAAAATTATCAATTTTATTATATTTTAAATCCGTATATGCTGCTGTATGAAAAACATAATCACAATTTGAAATTGCTTTTTGTATGGTTTCGTAATTACATATATCCCCTTTAAATATTTTTATGTTTTTATGTGTTGGAATTTTCTTTGAATTAAGATCTCTTACAAGTGCATTAACCTCATGATTTTGACTTGCCAATTTCAAAGCTAATTGATGACCTATATATCCCGTTGCGCCGGTTAAAAATATTTTCATAACTTTTGCCTTTTTAGGGTTAATTGATTGAATATTGAAACTTCATATACACCAGATAATGTAATATGAATAATAAATGCTGGCCAAATGCTGTTGGTAAAATAGCTAAAGAGGCATAAAATAATTCCAAAAGGAATGGCACCAATAATTTCATTTCTTGAGTCAAAAGCGTGTATGAGAACATACAAAGATGTACATACTATTATTGCTATTACTACATGATTTTTTTCTAACAAAGAAAAGAACAAGACACCTCTAAAAAAGAATTCATAAGATAGTAAAAATAAGATTCGAATTGTAAAATAAATCCATCCTTGATCAACATGATAACGGGATTTTTCAGTTTTATTTTTAAGATTATTTTTCGCCGAATAATAAGATATAAAAGCAGAGACTATAACAACAACAGTAAGTACCAATAAAATAGTTAGGTTTGGCACTTCAATAGTGGTAATTAATCTCCTGTAATCCGGAAGTAGTAGAAAAAACATAATTCCAAATAAAACAATTCCCAAAATGTGTCTCAGGTTGATCAGTAATAACCCTTTTTCTGTCAACAGGGATTTTTCAATATTATTGACATTTACTATCTTGTAGATATAACTAATTATGAAATATGCAAGAAAGGATGTTACTAATAAATAATATAGGTGAGAAGTATTTATCATTTATTCAATATTGATATTATTGTACTCTCTACCATAATCTATATTTAATAATAATTAAGCATGGAAAGTTATAAAATACAAAAACTAAATCACATGATAAAAATCAGTCGAGCTTAAAAGCTAGTCATAAAATTGTAGCCAACTCCGATTTATGAAACTTTAGTATTTTTTATTTTAATATCATTTCAGAAAATGCCTTCCATTTAACTAAATCTCCATCAATTATATAAGTACTTGAGTTTTTGAATAGGGCTGTTATTCCTCCAATTGCTGCTCCAGCAGGTGCCCCTAATATTACTCCCATTGCTGCTCCTTCACCGGCTGTCCATCCTAAAAAAGTGCCTGGATCAGCGGAAGCTACACCTAAAATTGCCATAGAAGATGCACCAATAACAGAACCAATAAGTACATTATTACCTTCCGATCGTTTTGTTTTTATATAACCAATGTCTGAAACATTTATTTTTGCTATTTTATTACCTTTTTTTAGTCCAAGTAATGTGTCAATTGCAAAGAGGACATGACCTTTACTAATTTTTTTTCCTTCCATATTATATACTCGAACGAATATATTATTATTATCAGTTGCACTTTGAGCATTAATATTAATGCTAAACGTCAATAAAAAGAACAACGCCATTGTTTTAATTTGATTTTTTATTGTTTTCATGAGTATAGTATTTAGTAATTATTTAATCAGCCAAATCATTTAAATTGACAGTGACTGTAATGGTTTTAGTATCATGAATTTCTTGACTAAAATCTAACTTATAGCTAACCGCATTAACCTTTATTGTCGCCATAATAACTGTATTGGTTTCAAAATCAAACACTGCCGCGTCATTAACATATATTGATATCATTTCCGTGGAAAAATAACCGCCATTTCCTAATATAATAGCTTTTTCAACAGATTGGGAAATTATAGTAAAAGAATAATACAACTCTCTATTACTATTTAATTCTGAAGGAATGGTTCCAATAAGCTGGTCGTTAATTGGGTTTTCATCAATAGTCGTGAAGTAATCTTCAATTACTAATACTGGTAAATCATCTTGCGAACATGAGCTATTTAACCAATAAATGCTTAAAAAACATAAAATAATTTTAAAAGTAGTTTTCATAATTATGTGATTTTAACTTGTTTTATTTATAATATTAATTTTAAAAAGAAGATTAATTACTACATAATGCCTCCGCTAAGAGCAATACCTGCAATACCAACAAGAATCCCTAATCCAATAAGAACTGATACCCCAATAGTTCCAATTACGGACAACGATTTATTTTCAAGTCGTACCTTGCTTAAATTAGCTTGATCTATAGGTATTTTAACAGTTTCACCATTAACTATTTTAATACCATAGTATTGGTCATTTTCAAAACTTATGCTTTGAAATTTATAAGTTTGTTTTGTAATGGTTTCAACCTTAGTCCGTTTATGTTCATTAACAGCTTGTTCTAAGGTAACAGAATCTTTATAGTAGACCTTACAACTTTGAAAGAGTATCAAGGCTCCAAAAATTAACGCAATTGATTTGATTTGTTTTTTTAGTGTTTTCATGATTATTAGTTTTTATAATCATGTGCTTTAATTTTTCCTGTAAACCACATAATTAATTAGTTTCTCAAATTTACTTTGTTATATTTGATAATCATTTGACCAAAATGTGAAAAATATTATTTATTTTTCTTACATTTCGCAAAATCTTTCAATAACCCGCTTGTAATTTTTCAAAAAATGCAAGAACAATTTATTCAGTATTTAAAGGCAAAATCTCAAAACAACACCTCGTTTGCAGACGAGGTAGCTTCGGTATTAGATATTGGTTATGATGCTGCTTACAGACGTATTAATTCAAAAACAAACTTAACTCTTGAAGAAAGTGTTAAGCTAGCTAGACACTATAAAATTTCACTCAATAAATTATTTGAAGTAGGAAGTCAAAACACCATTATTACAGAATTATCACCCCGTTTAAAAAACATTAACGGTATCGAAGATTGGTTTCAACAATCTCTTAATAGCATTACTCCATTAACAAAATTAAAAAGTGCTTCCATAATTTATTCTGCCAAGGATATTCCCATTTTTCATACACTAAAAGACTCACTTCTATCTCGTTATAAAATTTATGTATGGCTTAAAGATGTAGATCGAGATATGGCAAGAAATAAGATTCCTTTTGATGATTTTGTAACAACCATTCCCGAATCATTATTAGAAAGTGCTTTTAAACTCGGAGAGGTTTATAAGGATATAAATATTATAGAATTATGGAACGATAACACCATTATTGGTACGCTGCAACAAGTGCTGTATTATTTCGAATCACGACTACTTAGTATAGAAAAAGCCTTAATTATTTGCGACGATATTGAAGACATAATTAATCATATTGAAGAACAAACCATAAATCAAAGCCTAATCGGGTCAAAAAACCATTCCTCTTTTAATTTATATAAAACCGATCTCCATACATTGAATAATACCATTATGGTAAATACTCCTTATCAAAAAATGTTTTTTCAACCGTTTACGGTTTTAACCTATTTTAAAATTGATCACCAACCCACTTGCGAACTAATGTATAAGTTTTTCAAAAAACAAATGTCAAATTCCAAATTATTAGTGAATGCAGGTGAAAAAGATAGAAATTTATTTTTTAATAAAATGCGTCAAAAAATAGAAAGATTAAGAATGCAAATTAAAATTGATGAGCCTTTTGGTTTTGAGTAAAAATTCAAAAGCTCCCCATTGCTGGGAAGCTTTTTTTGATAAAACCAATCATTATAATAAACCCCTTTATTTATAAAAAAACCGACTGATCTATCAACTCAGAAGCACTGTCAAAAGCCTCTGTTTATTTAAATACTCTTGTGCTCAACCTATTCAAAGTTTTAGCTGTTTTTCTTTTCACAATCTTCCCGGTAAATCAGCAAGAGTATTTTATTTCTATTTATTATCAAATACCTGAATTATGGTATCATTGACTTCTTTAATGGGGAAAATGAATTTACCATCATCCGTTATTAATGTCAAGTAAATATTATCTATTGCATCTATAGTTCCTTTTATACTACCAATTTTTATTTTTTGCCCAACAGATAAATTTTTTCTCGAATAAAATCCAAATAATAACCGTTGTACTATTTCTTTGGAGCCCAATCCAAAAGCGATTGTAAAAGCTAGCAATAAAGACCCCAAAATTAAGGTAAGGTTACTAGTAATCATCTCTGTATCAATACCTGCTTGATTTAGTGCAGTTATTGCTACAATCACCACAATTGCAAAAAACACTATGCTACCAACAACATTAGATCCTCCAATATCCAGCGATTTAAATAAGGATTGAATTGCATTTTTAATAATATTAGCAATGTAAATTCCAATTATCAATATAGCTATAGCACTAAACAGCTTCGGTAAATACCCAATAAAACTGGCAATTCCTTCGGTAAGCATTTGCAACCCAAGAATCTCAGAAATTATGATAAACATGAATAGTACTAATATCCACTTCACCACTTTAACTACAATAATGGTTGGTTTAATAGATACATTTTTAAAAAGGTCTATTTCATTCAACTTTTCAGCCAATACGTCTATCTTAGAAAACTTTAATGCCTTTTTTATTAAGAAAGAAACTATCTTGATCAATAACCATCCAATGATCAATACCACAATAACAGCTATTAATTTCGGCATGAATTTTAATAATTCTTGCCACATATCTTCAAAAATTGATAAGTTAACTTGGTCTAATTGTATCGCTAATTTCATTTTTTAATAGGTTTAATTTACTTGTTTACTTATTTTTATCTTCTTTTAATCTTAAAAAATTTTCTATAGTCTCAGGGTATTTAATTACTAATAAATCAGCAACGTCGATGGTCAATTTTATGAATGATATATCGCTCATAATTTTTCCTTTCAACTTCTTAGGAAGTTCCTCCTGATGTAATATCTTTTTAAAAGGGTTCTCCATGATTACAATTTATTATAGGCTTCAACAACTTTTTCTTTTGCTCTTTTTAGTCTCATTTTTACGGCACTTTCTCCTATGCCCAATGCCACTTGTAATTCTCTAATTGAAAGATCGTCCTGATATTTCAACAACAAAATCATCTTATCATTTGGGTCAATTATTGACAATACCTTCTTTAATTTTTCTGATTTTAATTGAAAAATATCATTATCAGATATTTCATCAACAATAGATGCTCTTTTATTTATTGCACTTTCGTTGACCTCTTCTCTTTTTTTATAGGAATCTCGTTGAACAAAGTTTACACAGAAATTATAAGTGAAGGAATATAGCCAAGTTGAAAATTTTGAGTTTCCCTTAAATGAATTTAATTTCACATATAACTTAATAAAAATATCATGTGTTAAATCTTCTGCCTGTACTTTTGACTTTGCAAATCCTAAGCATTTATTATAAACTAAAGGAGCATACCTATCATATAACACAGCAAACAGCGTACTATCTTTAGTTTTAATTATTTCACTAACCAATTCTTCATCGCTGAGCTGGCCGATTTTGACAGGGGGTTTCAATTGGTTTTCTTTTACTTTATATACTAAAAACTTTAATTAAATAAATGTTTCTTTTTAGAGACTTTATAAAAAGTTTACTTTATGTTTCACTTATTTATTTATTC
>Ga0316192_10003716_pt1 | contig 11119 bp, 6 predicted proteins | sample MerIslwburrow_MG_FD_204931 | JGI IMG/M metagenome (GOLD analysis project Ga0316192, IMG submission 204931) | Coastal sediment microbial communities from Maine, United States - Merrow Island worm burrow | ecosystem: Environmental > Aquatic > Marine > Coastal > Sediment | place: USA: Maine...
ACAAGTCATTTCAAGGATTTTGTTCGAGAGCAAGTTGCTCTTGGCGGGTCTCAAGTTTCTTTGTTGATTAATATTTTGTCGCGTGATGGTAATGGTGTGGCTCGTATATCTTGGCTTGAAAGTTTATACGCAAATGAACATATGCGTCTAAGCGATCTTTCTGGTGTGCTTTTGAAAGAGATAGAAGCGGCAGCAGAGCTGGATGATTATGGTCGTGGAACTCGTTTATCCATTTACAAGGATTGTTTTGAGATGGCTTATAAAAATGACCTCAGACTGAACCGCGAGGCAAAAGTCACTGACGATGAGCGGATGATTCTAAATACCCTATCTGAGAGGCTAGGGTTATCTGCTGATGAAACCTTTGCTGTAGAACATATTGTTCTTCCTGTTCCTAAAGGGAATGTTCTGGAAGCATTAAACTCTCTTAGAGAAATGGGACTCATATTTGTAAACAAAAATCGCTCAGAGGTTTTTGTTGCCGATGAAGTTGTGTCCATTTTCCATGAAATACAAAATAGAGAGCTGTCGGATAAACACGTATTACGAATTTTACGCTCTTTAAGTGATCCGGAGTTGTCAAATGTGCTACGTCGGCATGATCAAAAATCACGCGGTGTTACACGCCAGGAGAAGATTCAATATATAACGCATACTGGGATACCGATTCGGAATGTTTTGTCTCGTGACATGTTTAGCTCTGATGAGACTCTAAGTCAGCGCAAAGATCGATTGAAATCACTGATTGATGATTTAGATATATCGACGTCTCGACTGGGTGTGACACTTGATGACCGTATCGACGTGGTGGTCGAGTCTTTAAAGGCCGGGGTGGAAGCGGAGTTTAATGCACTTAGTGCCAGCGGCTTTAAGGAGTTGGTTAATTCACTTTCAGAAACGGTTCCTACCGTAATTGATAGGTTGCGAGATGATTTCGAGATTGAGGAAATTGAAACAATAGACCCAGATAGCCTTAGGGCGCTTGGAATTTCTCCCCTCGATATTTTGTATCTTTATACAAATGACGAAGTTAAGAAAATTCGTGATTCTATGGGGCTTTCTAAACGAAACAATCCACGATCTTCTATTTTGGAGAGTTTTGCCAGCGCTAACGATCGATTGATAGAAAATTACGAAATGTTGGCGCGTAGAGATTTGTCTGGTCTGCACTCGGTGGGTATTGATATTAAAGAGTCAGAGATAGGGTTGAAATTTGAGGAAGTCACTCGGACGATATTTGAGCAATTAGGCCTTCAGGTTGATGAGGATTTGAGAAAGCAGATTAGTACTGCAAAAGATAAGGCCGATATCATCGTTTCGCTTGGTGGTGATGATGTGATCGTTGGTGAAGTAAAGTCATATAAGAATGGGGATTTCCCAAAATATTCGTCGACTTCGCGCCAGGTTAAAGCCTATGTCAATCGGTGTGAGGCAAATGGAAAGCGTGTTGCTCAGGCTTTGATTGTTGCGCCAAGTTTTTCCCAAGATTTTATCGATTCTGCAGAAATGGATACAGATATCAATATTTCGCTACTAGAAGCTGATGGACTCATGAAAATATTGGCGGCCTATAAATCGCGCCGGAACCCTAAGTTTTCCGAAAAGCTTCTTACCAAGGGTGGTTTGTTGAAGGCTGATTTGATTGCTAAGACTATTTGATATGGCATGGGAGTGGATTATCCGATGATTTTTATTGGCCATATAAGCTGCTAATCAATGGTGCATCTGGCGGGGTTGGCACCTTTGCCATTCAATTAGCCAAGCTTTGGGGGACTGAGATTACGGCAGTCTGCAGCGCTGGCAAAATGGATCTGGTACGCAAGCTGGGGGCAGGGCATGTCATTGACTATACCCAGCAAGATTTTACCCAAAGAGGCCAGCAGTATGATCTTATTCTCGATGTGCAAGGGCATCACTCTGTTTCGGATTACAAACATGCCCTTAAGCCAAATGGCCGTTACGTAATGGTTGGAGGAGAGACTCATCTTGCCAATCAGGTTATGTGGCAAGGTCTGCGATCTGCACTGCTTGGCGGTCCACAAATGGGATTGTTGTTACACAAAGCTAATAAGGGGCTTGACGAGCTGAATCAGCTACTGGAGAAGGGTGAAATCGAGCCGGTCGTTGATCGATGCTATCCACTGTGTGAATTACAAGAGGCCATGCGGTATTACTCAGAAGGAAGTGTGCGAGGAAAACTGGTGATCACCATTATGCTGGAGGGGACATCATGAAGGCCGTGATTTGGACAAAGTACGGTTCACCTGAAGTGTTAGAGATTCAAGAGGTGGAAAAGCCGACTCCCAAAGAGAATGAGGTGCTGATCAAGGTTCACGCCACCACCGTGGAGACCGGCGATTGTGAGCTACGCAGCTACCGGCTACATAACTATTTCTATATGTTGTTTCGACCCTATTTCGGTCTGTTCCGGCCACGTTTGGTTAAAACCCTCGGACAGCAACTCTCTGGTGAGATTGAGGTCGTAGGCAACGGCGTGACAAAATTCAAACCTGGGGATGCTGTCTTCGCCGGTGTTGAGAGGATGGGGGCTACAGCCGAATACATTTGTCTGCCGGAGAATAGCGCTATTGTTACCAAGCCGGACGACATCAGCTTTGAAGAGGCCGCTGCTGTATCGGTTGGTGGTATCAATGCACTACACTTTCTCAGAAAGGCCAAGATTCAGCCAGGACAGCATGTGTTGATATACGGCTCGACGGGTGCTATTGGCACCTTTGCCGTACAGCTTGCCAAACACTTTGGCGCCGAGGTAACCGCTGTTTGCAGCACAGGCAAAATTGAATTGGTAAAAAGCATTGGTGCTGATCACGTCATTGATTACACCCAACAATCTATCAGTAGTACTCATCAACAATTCGATGTCATCTTCGACACTATAGGAAAAAGTCCCTATTCAGAGAGTCTAAGTGTGCTCAAGCAAGGCGGCATCTACCTGCTGGCCAATCCCACACTGCGCCAGCAACTCAGATCTTATTGGACACATCTCACCAGTAGTAAACGCATCACCTGCCGACTGGCGCATAACAGCGTCGAAGCTCTTAACTACCTAAAACAGCTTATTGAACAGGGTGAACTCAAGGTGGTTGTGGACAGATGTTATCCCATGGAAAAGATTGTCGAAGCACATCACTACGTTGAACAGGGCCATAAAAATGGCAACGTGGTGATTACTACTGGAGGAGGATGAGATCTCACTTTTATGAAAATAATAAAGCTAAACGTGGATTTATAAATCTCAAAAATAAATGAGAAAAAAATATTGTTGAAATTAGGTCATCTTTCTTTCCTGCGTATATGGAACGAAATATCTACTATATTGAATCAAGGAAGAAGCAATAAAGGTCACAGTGAGTAGAGGGACGGGTTTGGCGGCCGTAGCTTTTTTTACCGGGTTTAAAGTCAATTTTCTGCCTTTCAAAATGTGTCCGATTGTATTGTCCTCGTCGGGTGATCTTAATAGCACTGAGGGGCTAATATTGGGCTAGTGCAGAATATATAGCAGGTGAATTAGTTTCATCTTATGTAATAGGCGGCCAGGGAGGGTTTGCAGTGAACACACACACATGGAAAACGAAATCCAGGCTAATTGGCATTGCTGCCATCGGTATTGCCGTGCTCGCCTCCCTTCTGACGTTAATAAAACCAACCGAACTCCCCGAGGGTTTTGTCTTTGCTAACGGCCGCACCGAATCCACCGAGGTGGATATTACTGCCAAGTTCGGTGGCAGGCTTGAACAGGTATCGGTGAAAGAGGGTGATCAGGTTGAGCTCGGTCAGATACTTGCCCGTATCGAAACAAGAGAACTTGAGGCTCAGTTGCGTCGCGCTGAGGCCGAAGTGCGACGCACCGAGCAGGAGAAATTTTTTGCGGTGGCGGTCATTGCCCAGCGTAAAAGTGAATTGTCTCTAAGCCGCAAAGACATGGAGCGTTCCAAGGGGCTTTATGAAAACGACAGTATCTCTTTGGAACAATTGCAACGTGATGAGACAGCGGTGGAAACTGCAAAGGCAACACTGGCAGCAGCGCAGGCCCAGCTCTCCAACGCTGAAGCGGCCATTGAAGCGGCGATTGCCAATACCGAACTTATTAAAACCCAGATTGATGACAGTGTGCTACGTGCACCTATCGGTGGTCGGGTGCTCTACCGTTTGGCTGAACCGGGTGAAGTCCTGCCCGGTGGGGGCAAGGTGCTTACAATACTTGACCCAATGGATATTTACATGACGCTTTTTCTGCCGACTCATGAGGCGGCCAGGGTGGCGATTGGCGCCGAAGCTCGCGTTGTGCTCGATGGTATTCCCGAAATGGTCATACCTGCTCACGTTTCTTATGTTGCTCCGCGGGCGCAGTTTACTCCGAAAGAGGTTGAGACCCGCACAGAACGTGAAAAACTGATGTTTCGCCTCAAGGTTCAACTTGATGCCGACTTCCTCAAAACACATACAGCCCTGGCAAAAACTGGTATTCCCGGTGTCGCTTATATCCGTCTCGATGCGGATGCTGTGTGGCCGGAGCTGTTGATTGTTGTGGAAGATGAATAATGATTTTCTCAGGAGTTGAACCGGAAGAGCGTTAACCAATGAAAACCATCGCCCGCCTTGTCGAAGTCAGCCACCGCTATAAAAACAGCGTGGCGCTGGACTGTGTCGATCTGGAGATCCCGGCGGGCAATATGGTGGGCTTGATCGGACCCGACGGCGTGGGCAAATCCACGTTATTGGCGTTGATTGCCGGTGTGCGCAAGATTCAGGATGGCTCGGTGCAGACGCTGGGGCGCGATATGCGCCGCGGCTTGAACCGTATGGCAACTGGGCCGCGCATCGCTTACATGCCCCAGGGTCTGGGCCGCAATCTCTATATGACGCTGTCGGTGTTCGAGAATGTGGACTTTTTCGGGCGACTGTTTGGCCATGACAAAGTGCAACGGGCCTGGCGCATTCAGGAGTTGCTTGAAGCGACCGGTCTTGCACCCTTCGCCAATCGTCCCGCAGGCAAACTCTCCGGTGGCATGAAACAGAAGCTGGGGCTGTGCTGTGCCCTGATCCACGATCCCGATTTACTGATCCTGGACGAGCCCACCACCGGGGTTGATCCCCTGTCACGGCGGCAGTTCTGGGAGCTGATCGACCGCATTCGCGGGCGCCAGGAAGGCATGAGCGTGATCGTGGCCACCGCCTATATGGACGAGGCTGAGCGCTTTGATTGGTTGGTAGCCATGGATGACGGCAAGGTGCTGTCGACTGGAAGTCCCGCAGAATTGAAATCCCGTACCAGCAGCCAGAGCCTGGAATCGGCTTTTATCTCACTGCTGCCCGTAGAAAAACGCCGCCGCCATCAGGCGGTGACGATTCCACCTCGTCCCATTCATCATGCGGAGACGGCCATAGAGGCTGATGACCTCACCCGCCGCTTTGGTGAATTTGTGGCTGTGGATAGCGTCAGTTTTCGTATCGAACGTGGGGAGATCTTCGGTTTTCTCGGCTCCAACGGTTGCGGCAAAACCACCACCATGAAAATGCTCACCGGGTTACTGCCCAGCTCAGCAGGGGAGGCGAAACTATTCGGCCATCCTGTTGATGCCAAAGAGATTGATTTACGCAGGCGGGTGGGGTATATGTCCCAGGCCTTCTCGCTCTACACCGAGCTGACGGTGCGTCAAAACCTGATCTTGCACGCCCGTATCTTCCAAATTCCCAAAACACAGATTGAACTGCGGGTGGCGGAAATGGTGGAGCGCTTCGGTCTCAGCCAATTCATCGATGAATCTACGGAAAAACTGCCCCTGGGTGTGCGCCAACGCTTATCCCTGGCAGTGGCGGTGATTCATGGCCCGGAGATGTTGATTCTCGATGAGCCGACGTCCGGGGTAGACCCCATTGCCCGCGATCAATTCTGGCAGCTGTTGGTGCAACTCTCCCGCGATGATGGCGTGACGATCTTTATCTCTACTCATTTCATGAACGAGGCGGAACGGTGTGATCGTATCTCGCTAATGCATGCCGGTCGGGTGTTGGCCCAGGATACGCCTGATGAATTGATAAAGGCCCGGGGGGCCGAGAATCTCGAAGAGGCGTTTATCGCCTATTTAGAGGAGGCCGCCAGCAAAAAAGAAGCTGCACCTGCCGATACGGAAAAACCAACAGGCCATAGCGCTCAAGCACCACAAGCCCAACACCGGCCGCGAAGCGCGCCGTTCGACCCGCGCCGTGGCTGGGCCTACGCCCGCCGCGAGAGTCTGGAGATTATTCGCGATCCGATTCGAATCGCCTTTGCCCTGTTGGGTCCCATCATCCTTATGATCGCCTTCGGTTACGGCATCACCTTTGACATGGAAGATATCTCCTACGCGGTGCTCGACCGTGATCAGAGCCCGGAAAGCCGCGGTTATCTGGAAAACTTCGCTGGTTCGCGTTATTTCGAGCAAGGCCCGCCGTTACAAAGTTACCGGGATTTGGATAAGCGCTTGCGCAACGCAGCGTTGACCTTTGCCATTGAAATCCCGCCGGGGTTTGGCAAGGACCTTAAGCGCAGCCGTCAACCGGAGGTGGGTATCTGGCTCGACGGCACCTTTCCTTTTGGCGCCGAAACCGCGCGCGGATATATCCTCGGTGTACACCAGTTCTATCTTGAACAGCGGCTACGTAGCGAGTTCGGCACTGCCCGGCAAGCTGCGCCCGTCAGCATTGAAACCCGTTTCCGCTATAACCAGGACTTCAAAAGCGTCTATTCCATCGTGCCCGGCACCATCATGATGTTGCTGATCTGGATCCCCGCCATGATGACGGCCGCCGGGGTGGTGCGTGAAAAAGAGATGGGTTCCATTACCAACCTCTACGCCACCCCGGTGAGCGGGCTGGAGTTTCTGTTGGGCAAACAGTTTCCCTATATAGTTATCGCCCTAATCAACTTCGCTACCCTGGTGCTGCTGGCAATTGTGCTGTTCCAGGTGCCCATCAAGGGCAGTGTCGCCGCCTTGGCGGTGGGTGGACTGCTCTATGTCATCGCCACCACTGGTTTGGGCTTGTTGATGTCGTCGTTTATGAAGACCCAGATCGCGGCGATTTTCGGCACCGCCATCGCCACAACAATGCCGGCTATCAGCTTTTCAGGTTTCTTTGCCCCGGTGGCCTCGCTCACACCCGGCGCCCAGGTGTTCAGTCACATAATCCCCAGCAGTTATTTCCAGCAGATCAGTTTGGGCACCTTCACCAAGTCCCTGGGGTTTGAGGTGTTGATGTTCAACTTTTTGATGTTGGCCCTGTTGATCCTCGTCTACCTGGTGCTGGGGCTGACCTTGTTGAAGACACAGGAGCAATAGCCCGCATTTCTCACCAGGCGGCCACTCGTGATTACACGTTAGAGAGGGAAACAAATACTATGCAACATTCAGCACTTACCTACTTTTCCAGTACTCGGCCTATCACGGTTCAGGCTTGTCTTCCTCTCCGTATGCTTGCGCTTCACTCAAAGCGTAGCCACCACTACACTCTTCGCTCCAGCGCGGCGCTTACGAATAGAAATCCTACGCCTGCTCCCGCGATCCTGGTGAGAAATGCGGGCTAATGATGAAACGCTTCCTTGCCAACATCTTTCAACTGGGCATTAAAGAGCTGTTCAGCCTGCGTTATGACCCGGTGATGTTATTCCTGATCGTTTATATGTTCAGCTTCTCCGTGATGGAGGAGGCGCAGAACGCCACCTCCGGCGTGGTCAATGCCGCAGTGGCCATTGTCGACGAAGACCGCTCCCAGCTTTCACAGCGTATTGGCGATGCCTTGCTGCAGCCTTACTTCCAGCCACCGGTGGCGATCACGATTGAAGAGATCGATGCCAATATGGAAGCGGCGCGTTTTGCCTTTGTCATCGATATCCCGCCGGGATTTCAAGCGGATCTGATGTCCGGGCGGCCGACGGTGATCCAGCTTAATGTGGATGCCACCGCCATGGGCCTGGCCGGGACCGGCGCCGGTTACATTCAACATATTATTTCCCGGGAACTAAGCGCATTTCTGAATAGTGGCCAGGCGGCGGAGGCCGTCAAGATTGTCACCCGCGCCAAGTTCAACCCCAACATGGAGACCAAAGGATTTCAGGGTGCGATGGCACTCACCAACAATATAACCATGATGGCCGTCCTGCTCACGGGTGCGGCCCTGATCCGTGAGCGTGAACACGGCACTATCGAGCATCTGCTGGTGATGCCGTTGCGGCCGATTGAGATCATGCTGGCCAAGGTATGGTCCAATGGTTTGGTGGTTGTGCTGGCCGCCGGCCTGTCACTCTATTTCATCATTAAGGGTGCCCTGGGTGCCACCATCATAGGCTCAATCCCGCTCTATATATTCGTCGTGGTCATCTATCTCTTTTCGGTGACCTCGCTGGGAATTTATCTGGCGACCTTGGCTCGCTCCATGCCACAGTTCGGTCTGTTGGCGATGATCGTGTTTGTGATGATGTTGTTGCTCTCCGGTGCCCATACCCCGCTGGAGAGTGCACCCATTGGATTGCAGGTCATTATGCAGTTAGTACCCTCCACCCATTTTGTCAGCATGGCTCAGGCGGTGCTGTTTCGTGATGCCGGGATGGATGTGATCTGGCCCAATTTGCTCGCCACGGCTTGTATTGGTGCGGTGTTTTTCTTTGCCGCGCTAATGCGTTTTCGCAAGACCGTGACGCTGACACAGGCGTGAATGTACAAGGTGAAACGATGATGAGACTCGGCTATCTACTTTTGTTGATGCTTTTATTTGTCCCTGCTGTTCAGGCGGCGAAGGTGATCAATATCGGCATTGTCAGTGATGGGCCGGTGGAGCATGGCAGTTGGTCGTCTGAATTATTCAAAAGTGAGTTGTTGTTGCTGACGGGGACCGATTTTGATGTACGTTTTCCTGAGGTAAAACAACTCGATGGCGCTTGGTCAGCCAAACGTATTGAGGCTGCCCACAGGCAGCTCCAGGAAGACCCCGAGGTGGATATGGTTCTGGCGGTGGGGTACGTCGCCAGCGCCATCGCCGCTCATCACAGGCCGTTGCGTAAACCAACCTTTGCCCCGTTTATCATGGATGCCGATTTTCAGGGGCTGCCGAGAAAAGGTAATGGCAGCGGTGTGAAGCATCTCAATTATTTAAGCAGCGGTGCCAATTTTATGCGTGATCTGCAAGTCATGCAGCGTGTTGCCGGGTGCAAAAACATCGCGGTGTTTTTGGGTGAGGCGGATTATGAAGCTCAACCGGGGTTGATTAGCCGCGCCCGCGAGGTGACGGCGGCGGTCGGGGTCAAGTTGCGGTTTGTGCAACAAAAGGCGCGCAATGAAAATCTGGCCAAACGCCTACCTCCAGAGATCGATTGTGTGGTGATGACCGGCCAGGGGTTGCTGAGTCCGGCGGCCATGGCTGAAGTTACCGCTACCCTGATCGAGAAAAAACTGCCCAGCTACAGCCTGTTGGATGCGCGTTTGGTAGAGCAGGGTCTGTTGATGGCGGAAGCACCACCCACCAACTGGCGGCGGTTGGCTCGGCGTAATGCGCTAAACATGCATGCCGTGTTGCATGGCGAGTTAGCGGAGAACCAGCCGGTGGTTATGGAGGGCAAGCGTCGCTTGATCATCAATATGGCCACCGCCCGCGCCATCGGCATCTCGCCCCGCTTTGACATCCTCAATGAGGCGGTGCTGATTCATGAACAACCCAGACCACAAGGCAGGTTGCTTTCGTTGGCGACTGTGGCGGAGGAGGCTATCGCGGTCAATCTCGACCTGAGCGCGGCGGCATTGGGGCTAGAGGCCGGGCAACACACAGTGGAACAGGCCGGGGCAGGGTTATGGCCCCAGCTTCACGCCCGCATAGGTAATACACGTCTGAATGACGATAGCACCGCGGTGGTCAGCGGTGCGGCGGCCGAGCAATCCACTTCGGCGGCCATCACCCTTAGCCAGCTGCTCTATTCTGACGCGGTATATGCCAACGTGGAGATTCAGCAATATCTGCAAAAAAATCGAACAGCTCTCAAGCAACAGTTGGAACTGGACATTATCCAGGAGGCCACGGTTACCTATCTCAACCTGCTTAAGGCTCAGACCTTTATCCAAATCCGTCGCGAAAATATGGGACTGAGCCGAACCAATCTGGAATTGGCCAGAGATCGGCTGCAGATTGGCGTAGCCAGTCCGGCGGAAGTCTATCGCTGGGAAAGCCAGCTCGCCACTTCGCGACAAGCTCTGCTTGAGTCGCAGGCGCAACTCCTACAGAGCCGAGACGCCGTCAATCGCTTGTTGCACCGGCCACTCAAAGAACCTTTCATTGCCATACCGGCCACCCTGGATGACCCCCGCCTCATCGTCAGCCGCAAAGAGCTGTTTGATTATGTGAGCAGTGATCGCGCCTTTGAACTCATGGGTGATTTCATGGTGCTGGAAGGGCTGAGAAATGCGCCGGAACTGGCCGCGCTGGAAGCCTTGACGTCAGCTACCCGGAGGGAGCTAAAAGCCAACCAGCGTGCCTATTGGTCACCCACGGTCTCGTTGCAAGGTGAAGTGACCCATGTGTTGGAGGAAGAACGCCTGGCCGGTTTGTCAGCAGAAGAGGATACCGACTGGTCTGTGGGAATCAATGTTTCTATACCCTTGTTCGAGGGTGGTGCCCGGAGTGCAAAAGTGTCTGGAAGCAGGTTGAGTTTAAAACAGCTCCACACTCAACGTGATGCCGTGCGCGAACGTATAAAACAGCGTATCCGCATTACCTTGCATGACATCAGTGCTTCTTATCCCTCCATACAGCTCTCCAGAGACGCGGCAGCAGCTGCAAAGAAAAATCTGAATTTAGTCACTGAGTCATACTCCCGTGGTGTGATTTCCATTCTCGATTTGTTGGACGCCCAGAACGCCGCACTGGTGGCCGAAGAGACTTCAGCTAATGCGGTGTTTGATTTTCTGATTGACTTGATGAATCTGCAACGCAGTGCCTGTGGCTTTGATTTTTTTCTTGATGAGAACGAATTGGACAGTTGGCTTGAACGTTTAAGAGAGTACATCTCAAGCCACGGCAAAGAATAATCTATTCAAAATCACTGCTGTCCCGTTAACTTCCGGAAAGATACTGT
>Ga0316192_10003718_pt1 | contig 11115 bp, 8 predicted proteins | sample MerIslwburrow_MG_FD_204931 | JGI IMG/M metagenome (GOLD analysis project Ga0316192, IMG submission 204931) | Coastal sediment microbial communities from Maine, United States - Merrow Island worm burrow | ecosystem: Environmental > Aquatic > Marine > Coastal > Sediment | place: USA: Maine...
TGGTGCGTGCAAGATTCTGCCATTGAGGTCGAAGATTATGCTGATGCTGCAGAATACAAACGATTCCTGGAACGGTTCTGCGACGATGAAAAACAGGGCCATCGCAGCAGACTACTGCTCGGAGAGGATGCCGCTGAATAACTCCCGAACAGGACACAGCAGAGCTTTGTTCATGTCGCCCCCGAGGAGACATCCAGCTTTGTTGCGAAAAGTCCGATCGGCTGATCTCCTCGCCAATCAGCGCGCTCTGAATAATCTGTGAATTTGTTGCGCGACTGAAATCTCGCATCAAGCAAAGCATCAAATCATCATTAACTGTTGGTGCAGAGTTTGCTCAGCCCCATCTCCCAGGAGTTGGGGCTTTTCGCTTTAACGCTTAGCTTTTGGACTCCGCAAGGAGGGATAACAAGACTCCGGTGTTTGCCTGTGAGTTCAAGGGCTGTTGAACCGGTGGATCGCCTGATTGATATCCTCCGCTCGATTGCTGATTTGTCAACCAAATGCTCTTCTTGCTGGCAAAGCGAGATGCGGCTAAACTGGACATCTCAAATGCCCGGTCGAGTGGCGAACCCTGTACAGCAAGAACCACCATGCAAGCTCATTTTCGACACCGTCGCGGCTGACGGATCCGGGCTCAATTCCACCATCGGATTCTTAACCATGCATCACGATTTCTCAGAGGTCTCGATGCAGTGGTCCCTGCCCTAATAAAATAGTTTCTCTTTGGGCTGTTTTCTGTTTCAATGCATTTGTTGCTGGCCGTTAGAAATCAACTGTTCAGTCATTTCAGATCCGACATTAAAGGAAGAACAAAGTGAAAAGCCCCAAACTCTTCAGATTATTTCTCTGCCTGCTGCTTGTAACCATTGCGGCAGCGTGCTCCCCGATCAAAAAGCTGGAAGTCTGGAAAGAAGAGACTTACTCGACTCATCCGCAGAAGATGCTCCTGATTGCTATAGCCAAACGGGATAGGACCCGCAGGCAGGCTGAAAACGTCCTCGCCAACCAGCTTGTCAAACGAGGTCTCGAAGCCATCCCCAGCTACAAGGTCCTGCCTCAGGAGGAAAAGCTCGACAGGCAAGCTGTCGAGAAAAAAGTCAGGGAACTCGGCTTTGACAGCGTATTGGTCGCACGCTCGATCAGTCAGAAAGAGATCACCAACCACCAGTATGGGGGAGTTGTCCTGGGCGGCACAGCAGTCTACAGCAACGGAGGCTGGCACGGTTACGCTTACGGTTATTCATACAACCGGGAATACGATTCAGATTATTTCATCATATCGACCAAGCTCTACGATGTGGACAGTGAAATGCCGGCCTGGTCTTATCTCGCACAGATCAAAGTTGATGGGTCCAGGGAGAGGGCAATCAATCAACTTATTCCGACCATCGTTGAGCAACTTGAGGCCAGCGAGATCATTCAATAGCATCGGCGCCGGGTTTCTGGAGACTGTTCAGACAGCATAACAACTTCGAGCGACCTTTCCCGGGTCGCTCTTGTTTTTGAACTCCGGTCACAGATGGCAGATTTTCCGGGCCGAGTCTTGATACTGGCCAGGCGAGTCGCCTCAAACAGGAATTGGCTATATGGATTTGGTTCTACAGGCATGGGGAGGCGGGCTTTACCTTCTCAACAAAGTCTTTTTTGCTCTCGCAGAAGGCAGACCGGAAGCGACCAAACGAAAACTGAGAATCATTGGTTGGACCGTCTACATCCTGGGTGCCCCGGCGTGGGTCATTATCCTTGTCAGCAAGCATGACTGGATAGCCGCCTCGATAGAGGCCGGCGGAGTCCCCGCAATGTTGTTTGGCCTGCTAAACGTTTGCCAGAATAGCGACTCGCCCAATAAAACCCTTGATTTGATTACCTCCCTCTTCACCTACGCCGCATTGCTCTTTGGCGTCGGTTACAGTCTGTACGATTACGGAGGCATTACCTCCGGGACCCAGGTGCTGGAAATCGGGGTCATGATCGGCTTCCTTATCGGCACTTACCTGCTGGCGAAGAAAAAATTATACGGATGGCTTTTCTTTATGTTGATGAACGGCAGCATGGCTGCCCTGATGTTTCTTCAGCACAAACCGTTGCTGTCAATGCAACAGCTGGTTTCGTTATGTTTTGTGATTTACGGTTTCAGGGTTGCCCTGAGACTTCGAAAGGTTTGAGGGGAGCATCCAGAACTTGCAACTCGGCATAACCTGCATACTTTGACGCTTGTTGCTATCACCTGGCCCGGTCACAGCAGAGTGTTGGCCGCCATTGGACACGTGGATATTTGTGAGCCATGGTCCGGCCTCCCAGAAAAGTCTCTCAATCGACAGAACGCCTCCTGACGCGTAAAATGTAAATGTTCACTCCGCTTCTTACGAAGAGGTCTCATGTCATTTCGATTACGTCATCTCCTGCCAATTCTTCTCGTCGCCGCTGCATTGCTGACAACCGTAACTTGGGTGGCCAGAGAACCTTTGGCCAGCAACGTTCTGCACCCCTGGCTGGAGAAAAGGATCGGCCAGGCCCTGGATGGCAAGGCTTCTCTTGCTCAATTGTCTCTGTCCTGGGGACAGGTAGATGTCAGAGGAATCCGCTTCGTCCGACCGGACGTGGAAGCGAGTGCAGCCAACCTGAAGATACAGTTCACGATAGGTGGCCTGTTGCAGCGACGCATCGAAAAAATCGATATACAGCATCCAGAAGTATTATTGAGGATCGACCCAACCAAAGAGCGCGATGAGTCACAAGGGTTGTCTCTGCCAAGCCGCATACCACTCTGCGTTACGGCCTGGTCGCTTCAGGACGGCGGACTGAAGATAGACTCCGGGGAGCGGAGTTATGTCGTGCAGGAGCTCTCTGCCACCGGGAGCATTGATGAGATCATGCATTACTCCGCCTCTGCAAAAGTCGGCAAAGGCGACGGGGTTAACATCAGTCTGGCAGGGAAGGGCCGTTGGCAAAACGGCCTGGAAGTAACACTCGAAGAACTTGTCTGGGACAAGGCCCCATTACTGCAGGAAGCCGTGACGATACGTCCCGGCAGATCGAATGACCTGGCGATTGAAATAGCCTTGCAGAATTTCTCCGGAAGCGATGCGGCAAAGCTTCTGCAGGCTTTTGACCAACCGCGTCCCTGGCCAGAGGAACTGAAGTGGCGGGTGAGCGAACCGGTCGTCAGCCTGCACCTTGCTGACGAAGAGTTGACCCTGACGTTACAGACAGGCACTGGGGAGCTTCTTCTCTCCGGGCGCCAATGGCCGTGGCAATCTGCCGAAGTTACTCTGGAACAGGTCAACGGCACATGGCGAATTGATTCCCGTCTCATCCTGATGGCGGCAGGTCGGATCGATGTCCAGGGGGCATGGGAGAAAGATCTCTTTACAGGGCACTTCGGGATTACGGCACCACATCCTGCCTCCTTGGCCGGGGCTTACGGATTCGTCCTTCCCGAGCAGTTAGCGCAATCGCGCGACCTCAGCATCTCGGCCCGTACCCTTGCCGGCGCGGACCGCAGTACGGTCACTAACGGGCGCTTCAGCTTTGACTGGAAGGAAACAGGGAATCTCTCGGGAGGCTTTCATGGGGATTGGCAGAGCCAGTCGGCCAAAGCGACACTGGAGGATATCAAGCTGACCAGCAAACGAGGAACCGTACCTCTGGCGACAGCATCGCTTGATATCACGGGAGATCCGGCCACCAGCACCTGGCAGGGCAAGTGGCAAATACTTTGCGATGACCTGAATGCGCTCATGAGCGAATCAGGCTTGACTGCAGGTGAACAAATTCCGAATCTGCGCACGGGGAGGCTTGCCGGACGGCTGAGGGTTCAGGGCAAGCATGTGCTGCTCCCAGGCATGGAGCTGTCCGGAAGCCTGGACGGGCAAGGTGTTGCCGGAAAGCTCCAGGCCCGGCTGGCCTTGGATCTGAACGATCCGGCAACCCCGCTGCTCGGAATCCAGGACCTGTCACTCAAAGATATCGAATACAGCAACAACGAGGGCACCCTCGTTGCAGTCGGCGGCCAACTGTCGTTCAAAGGCCAATTTCGCTTGGCGGAGGAGAGCATCGCGCTCGACCTGGGCGGGCAGGCGTCACTCGACGAGGCGCTTGCGGGAAGCTGGTATGGCAATCTCAAGGGGCTGCCACTGGCCTTCACTGTACGGGGCCACTGGCTGCACAAGGAGAAGTCTCTGCAACTGGAACGGGCCGACATTGACCTGGCGGGCCTTGCAAACAGTGAACTGGTGGGTCGGCTTTCGGCACGTACCGCTGATGTCAATGGCCGACTGGCCTTGCCTCAACTATCGGGGCGATTCCTCGAGACTTTACACCGACTGGGTGGGGAGCTCGCCCCGGGACTCAAGAAAGTTGGCCTGGCCGGCGCGCTCAAGGTGCAAGCCAGGATTGTCTGGAAAGAGCATGGCTGGCGTCTCGAAGCAGACCTTCAACCCGAAAGGCTCGCCGCCGAATTCAACCAGGCTCTCACCCTGTCCGGGTTGAACGGCAACCTGCCCATTGTCCTGCAGTCCGGAACACTTCCTGAAACAGTGGCCACGCAGCACACCGGCCATCTGTCATGGGATGAGATGAGCGCTCCGCTGATCCCCACGGCGGCCGGCAACATGGAGCTTCTTGCCGGAGTCAACAGTTGGCGTTCGACCCGTCCTCTAGAAATCGCCGTCGCCGGTGGAAGGGCTCACCTCAGCACCCTGAGACTCTCCTGGCAGGACTTTATTCCTCAAGGCGAGGCTGCCCTGAGCATCACGGATGTTGACCTGTACGAAGTTTCCCGGGCTTTTGGCTGGCCCGAACTGGACGGGCTCCTCAGCGCCTCCCTCGACGGCATCCGTTTCAGTGAAGAGGAAATCACCTCGTCCGGCGAGGCTTCTGCACAGGTCTTCGGCGGGACACTGCGCCTGCAAAACCTCAAGGTGATCAAGCCTCTTTCTCGCTACCCGACCTACCACGCCGATATCGATTTCAAAGACATTGACCTGCACGCCCTGACCCACACCTTTGCCTTTGGCGAAATTAACGGCGTCGCATCGGGCCATGTGCATAAGCTGCGCCTGTTCGATGGCATCCCCTCGGCTTTCGAAGCCAGCTTCGAAACTGCTGAGTCCGGCAACCGCAATATCAGCGTCAAGGCTATCCGCAACCTCAACACCCTCAGCCAGGGGGGCCTTTCAGCGGCACTCTCCCAAGGGGTCTATCGCTTTATCGATTTTTACCGCTACCGGAAGATCGGCATGACGTGTTCGCTGCACAACGACGCTTTTTACTTGCGCGGCACAGCAAGAACAGCTTCCGATCAGTACTTGATTGATGGTGGCCTGTTGCCACCCAGGATTGACGTCATCATTTCCTCACCGGCTATATCCTTCAAGGAAATGATGCGGCGACTCAAGCGTATCGAACGGACTGACCATTGATTTTAATTACTGATCAAGTATAGTCGAAGTCGAGTAGGTTCCTATCCAGAAGGAGGATAACATGAGCAACATCCTGAGAAGTCTGACCCTGTTTGTTATCGTTGCGACCGTATCATGCGTGACGATCAACATTTATTTCCCTGCCGAGGAACTTCGCGGAGCCGCCGACCGGATCGTCGATGAGGTCTATGGAGAAAAACCGGAACCTGTCAAAAAAGCCCCTGAGACACCCGGAAGCAGCTTCCTGCCAAGGTTAGGGGTAAGCTCTGCCTACGCGGCCCAGGACATCAACGTCAGCACCCCCGAGATACGGGCCTTGCGTGCAGACATGAAGGATCGTTTCGATCAATTGGCCCCTTCACTCGACTCCGGACACGTCGGCATTGACGCCAGTGGTTATCTCGAACTGCACTCCACAGATGGACTCGGTCTCAAACAACGTGCCGAAATCAAGCGCCTGGTAGACGCCGAGAACCAGGACCGCAAACGCCTTTACCAGGAGATCGCCAAGGCCAACGACTTGCCCGACAAGGCCAGCGAAATTGAGGCGATCTTCTCCGAATCGTGGCGTGACAAAGCCGCCAAGGGCTGGTATCTTCAGGATGCCAAGGGCAACTGGTCACAGAAATAAGTTCTCGGCAACCCACATACCATTTGCGTTATCCCACTGAGTGATGCCATTTTGCTCGAGAATGCCGCCCTGTCGCGATTCGACCTTTCAGCTTGTTGCTCCAGTGAATATTCGATATGGCCATGAGACGCTGCTGCCAGGTCAGGATGATAGTTTTTACCGGGACATGAGCCCTAAGAAAAGGATGGGATATGAACAGAAATAGCTGGGCATTGATCGCCGCGTGCTGCGTTCTGATCTGGCCGACGATAGCCATGTCGGCAACGGCTGCCGACCCTGCGGTGCCAGACGCGACGGTGGCCGAAGATCGGGCCGTTAACGCTGAGGATCCGAGAGACCTAGAAGCCCTATCAGAATTGAAAAAAGCGACGGATTTTCTGGTCGCGCAGCCGAGATTCAAGTTCAAGGCAAGGATCTTCTACGATGTGATCCAGGACGACGGCAGGCGCCTGCAATTCGAGAAGAGCGGCGAAATCTCCCTGCAGCGCCCGGACCGCCTGTATGTCGAATCCCATCGTGATGACGGCCGCTGGCGCAAGCTCTGGTACCAGGGGGAAACGCTCAGCATTGCCGACCTGATTCAGAACCTGCACACCCAGGTCAAGGCCCCGCCGACTATCGACGCGACCCTGGATATGCTGGAGGCGCTGGTCAAGGAACCGCAGCCTCTTGCCGATCTCCTCTACAACGATCTCAGTCCTCTTGAAGAACAGGCCATTGAAGCCGACCTGGTCGGGGACAGTCTCCTGGACGGCGTGCCCTGCAAGCAACTGTCCTTCCGCGGTGAAACGATCGACTGGCAGCTCTGGGTCGAGCAGGGAGAAAAGCCCTTCATCCGCAAGGTCGCTATCAGCTATCGTGAAGCTCCGGGAAGCCCACAGTATATGGCCCTGATCAATGACTGGGAGACCCCTGAACGCTTCAGCGATGATTTGTTCACCTTCATTGTCCCGAAAGGCTCGGAATGGATCAAGATTTTAAGCCCGCCGCGCAAGACCGTGGAAGGAGGCCAGCCATGAAGATGGGAAGTTTTGCACTTCTACTGATCTGTGTTTGCCTGGCCGCCTGGATTCTTCCCGATTTTGCCGAAGCCCGCAGAGGTGGCGGTGGCGGTCGCGGTGGTCATCGAGGCGGTGGTGGAGGGCGACACTTCTCCAGGGGGGGAGGCGGAAGCTTCAAGTCCATTCGCAACAGCCCTCGTCCGTCACAAGGCCGTGTAGCCCGCCCATCGCAGGGTCGCGTAGCCCGTCCATCGCAGGGCGCAATCTCGCGTCCGTCACAGGGCAGCCTGGCCCGCCCGTCTCAAGGTGCTGTCTCACGCCCTACAGAGGTCAAACTGAATCGTCCTTCACAAGGCGCGGCCTCTCGTCCGTCTCAGGGGCAGTTGCCCGACCGGCTCCCCGCCCAGGGCGGTAAGGGAGGATTATCCTCCGAGCAGAAGCAGAGCGTTCAGGACTTCAAGGCAAATATGAGCCCAGAGCAAAAGCAGCGGGTCAAAGACTGGGAGTCAAGCAAAACCCCTGAGCAGAAGCAGCAGCTCAAGGATAAAGCCGCCGATCTTACTCCGGAGCAGAAGCAGAAAGCCAAAGACAAAGTGGCTAACATGACTCCGGAGCAGAAGCAAAAAGCTAAAGACAGGATGGAAAATCTTTCTCCCGAGCAGAAGGACCAGTTGCGGGAGAAATTCGAGAATTCCGGGCTCAAACCGGACGATTTGCCCGACCGTGATGAAATCCGTGAAGACTGGCAGGACTATCGAGACGATGCACGTGAAGACTGGCAGGACTGGTACGAGGATCGCTACGACGACTACTGGGACGATCATTGGCACTCGAGCTGGTGGTACGGTTACCCGGTGAGCACGGTGTCCTACTCCTTCTATATCTATGATCAGAAGCCCTGCCAGGACACGGTGGTCATCAACCAGACGACCGGCAGCTCCACCTACTACTATTGCGACTCGATCTGGTATCAGCAGGCCTACACCTCCGGCAGCGTCAAGTACATTGTCACAGCACCACCTGCGGGAGCCGAACTGACCACGATCTCCGACCCGCACCAGGTGACGGTCAACGGTCAGGACTACTATGTCAGCAACCACATCTTCTACCAGAAGATCGTCCGCCAAGGGAAAACCCTTTACACGACGGTCGACGCCCCGATCGGAGCAGTGGTGCCGACCATCCCCGAATATGCCGTGGCGATTGAAGATAAAGGCGAACCTTACTACCGGTTTGACAGTATCTTCTATCAGAAACGGGGGGACGGGTTTGTCGTGGTTGCCAATCCTGGCGTCTGAGAACTTATGAATACTCTGCTCTTTATTTTCATATTGATCGTTATCTACCTGATCGCCGCTGTTCCGACCGGCATCGTCCTGGCCAAGGTTATGGGCTATGAAGATGTGCGCGACAAGGGCAGCGGCAACATCGGTGCGACCAACGTCTACCGGGTCGCCGGCAAGCTGGCCGGCGTCCTGACGTTGGCCGGCGACATCCTGAAAGGCTTTCTGCCGCTGCTGGCCTGTAAAACCTGGCTGGCACCGACTCCGACTCAGCTCGGCATCGCATGCGCCATGGCGATTGTCGGCCACTGTTACCCGGTTTACCTGAAATTCAGGGGCGGCAAGGGGATCGCCACGGCCCTCGGTATTTTCCTGATCATGTCGCCGATCGCTGTACTCGGCGCGGCGATTGTTTTCGGCATCACGGTCGCCACCACCCGTTTCATCTCTCTCGGCTCGGTACTGGCGGCCATGTCGGCTCCCCTGTTGGTCCTGATGCTCAACCAACCGCAGCCGATTTTCCTGGCCACACTCTTTATTGCCGCGCTGATCGTCTGGCGTCACCGCAGCAACATCAAACGGTTGATGGACGGCGCGGAAGATCGTTTTAAAGCATGACATCCCGCACCAGGAATCTTGTTCTTGCAGGCTTTGCCCTGATCATTATTCCGATCTTGTGCGTCGGATTCTGGGCGGAGAGTTTTATCCGGACTGAAGTGACTCCACCGACGCTGCGGGTTATCGAAATCAAGGCCGGGAGTTCCTTCACGCGTATTGCCAACCAGCTTGCAGAAGCCGATGTGATCAGCGATGCAACCCGCTTCACCTGGCTGGCCCGCTGGCGTGGTGCTACGGCACAGGTCCATGCCGGAGAGTATCTCTTCGAAACTAAGGCACGCCCCGACGAGGTTCTCGCCCGCCTGGTTGCCGGTGATATCCGCAAGTTCCAGGTCACCATCCCCGAAGGGTTCAATCTCAGGGAAATTTCTGCCCGCCTGGCCAAAACCGAAGTCGGTTCAGCGAATGACTTCCTCACGCTCTGCTACGATGCCGGGTTCATCAGGGAACTTGATATTGAGGCTGACTCTCTGGAAGGCTACCTGTTTCCGGAGACCTACACTTACACTTCTTCGACAACGGCACGTCAGTTATTGCGCACCATGGTTGATCAGCTGAAGAAGCATCTTTCACCGGCCATACTGGTCAAAGCTGACGAGTTGGGCATGGATCGGCATGAATTACTCACCCTGGCCTCAATCATCCAGAAGGAAGCCGGCAATGTCATGGAGATGCCGCTGATTTCGGCCGTGTTCCATAACCGTCTCAAGCGCGGCATTGCCCTGCAGGCAGACCCGACAGTGATCTACGGGATTGCTGATTTTGACGGCAACCTCACCCGCAAACACCTGAAGACGCCAACACCCTACAATACCTACCGGAAAAGAGGCCTGCCGCCCGGCCCGATTGCCAGCCCGGGGCAGTTTGCCCTGCATGCAGCAGCCAACCCGGCCGACACAAAGGCCCTCTATTTTGTGGCAAAGGGCGATGGCACCCATGAATTTACTGCGACGCTGAAAGAGCATAACCGGGCAGTGCGACGCTACCAGCTGCGACGTTGAGACAAACTGAAGAGGGTTTAACGGCGCTGCGTAAGCTTCCCTGTCGAGTAAACAAATCATCGAAGCGCGAAGTGAGAGGCGCGAAAAGACAAAAATGAAGGGATCAGAATTATAATTCTGATCCCTTCAGGCTGCTGACAAAGTTCAGCCAGACTTCATGATAGAGAGGACAATAGATGGTTCATCTGTTGCCCTTCAACTTTTTTTAAAAGCAAAACCGGCGGCTCGCGTCCCGCCCGACGCCATACTTTTGTCCGGCAACAAAAGTATGTAAAAGTGCCTTATCCTTGCGGAGGGCATCTCCTCTGCCAGGTTTCTGAGACATCCAATAACGACGGAGCATAATAAGCCGGCCCGTTACAGGGGGCCTTCCTTGCAGTGTGATCTAGAAGGGAAAAGCCTAAGAAAATGACGACCGTTGCAACCCTCCACAAGTGGAGAGGCTCTCAAGAGCCTCGGATCCTGCGAGGGAAATGTAGACATGTGGTCAATGAGAATAATCCGAATTGATGTTGCCGCCTTGACGAGCCAGACATGCCCAGCGCAGCGCAGGCCCTTTTCTGCTTACTCTTTTGGGCCAGCAAAAGAGTAAGGCGCAGTCGGGGGGCGCAACCCCCGGGTTTTGATTTTGTTTTTGAATTACGGAGTTCAACAAAAAAGGGCAAAAGATAAATCCTCTGTTACCCTAAGCTTCATAGAAGCTCCACCTGCCAAATAAAAAAACACATCACCTGCGGGGTATGTCAACAATCTGAAGGGATCAGAATTGTAATTCTGATCCCTTTTTTCGATTCCTTGTTCGCTCCCTGCATTCTCGATTTAACCGTAAGGGCAAGTGGTTTGTGCAGAAGAAAGTGTCAGATTAAATGATTCGGACCCGGGCAAAACCGCCCCCCGGCGTACGCAGGTTGGTGACCTGCCCGCGGTACAGGCGGGCGGTCACACCGAGCACCCGGTTGCGATAAGAGTATACGCGCAGGTCGGTTTTCATCGGGCCTTCATCGGCCGTCTCGCTCATCGAGGGCGGGACCAGCTCCTGCACCAGGGTTCGCTCCGCCGGTAATTGGTCAAACCGTTTGCGGGAGAGCTTCTCACCGACCAGCACCCCTTTGCTGCCGAAGCTGTCCACCGGTTTAAAGACGAGCTGCTTGCGATCTG
>Ga0316192_10003721_pt1 | contig 11110 bp, 7 predicted proteins | sample MerIslwburrow_MG_FD_204931 | JGI IMG/M metagenome (GOLD analysis project Ga0316192, IMG submission 204931) | Coastal sediment microbial communities from Maine, United States - Merrow Island worm burrow | ecosystem: Environmental > Aquatic > Marine > Coastal > Sediment | place: USA: Maine...
GCAATTGTCATTCGAAATGCTGCCGATCGCGGTATTAATTGGTGCATTGCTCGGACTCGGTGGCCTCGCAAGTAACAGTGAGCTGGTTGTCATGCGCACTGCAGGATTGTCGGTTGCGCGACTGGCTGGGATGGTGGCACTCAGCGGTTTGGTGCTCATGATTTTTACCGGTCTGGTAGGTGAATACATCGGCCCGCCACTCGACTATTACGCGAGAACGATGCGAAATGAAGCGCGATTCGGCCAGGAAAATCGCAATATGGGCAAAGCGGCCTGGGTAAAAGACGGACCGATGATTTTTCATCTGGAGCACGTCAACTCAGATTACGAATTCGGCGGAATATACCTGTTCCGATTCGGCGATGACGATACGATTAAATCAATCGGGCGGGCAGAAAACGCATTCATCGATGAGTCTGACAAGTGGCTGCTGGAAAACTATCGCGAGACTCAGTTTGATAATGGCGCCGTACAAGCGATTGAATCATCGAACACTGTGGAGTCCTTTAACATTGATAGTGGATTACTGGGCGTCACGATGGTCAAGCCAATCAGTCTTTCCGGTCGAGGCTTGTTGGGTTACATCCGCTATTTGAAACGTAACGATTTGTCCGCCGACCGATATGAAACGGAATTGTGGTCGCGCATATCATCGACAGTGACCGTTGTCCTGATGCCGGTGCTGGCACTGGCATTCGTTTTCGGTTCTTTGCGTTCCGCCGGTTCAGGCAGCCGCCTGATGATTGGCGTCCTGATCGGGCTGGGCTATTTCCTCGCGAGCGAAATGACAGCAAATTCCGGTGTGGTCTTCGGTTTTGATCCGGCGATTGTGACCTGGATGCCATCAATCGTGCTGCTTCTCGTTACGTCGTTCGCGCTCAGTCGCGTCCGATAGCGCGGTGACTAACTCTTGGGATAGCGAATCAGGCGTGTGCCCGATATCCGATCGTGCCAGGTAAGGCGGTCTTTGTCCCAAAGTTGCCACAGGAAACCAAGGCCGAGCGGCAACCAGGAAAGAATAGCAGCGAAAAACCGAATGCTGGCAGCCGCAATGCCGGGCGTATTGCCATTTTTATCTTCCACGCGTAAACGCCATGACTGCATGCCGAGCGTGCGTCCGGATGTCGTCCAGAAACCGACGAAAAACAGCCAGTTAACGCCGATCAGTGTCAGTTGATAGGGCAGGAATCCGGGATCAACTGGCTCGCCAGCGCGAATAGCGATGAACGGTAACGTCGCCAGGAACATCAATGCGAGAAGTAGCAGCGAGTCATACAGAATCGCAAACAGTCGTTGGAATAAAGACGCATTAGACATTTCAGGAACCGGCTGAATTGATTGATTCATCAAGATGATGATATTCGCGGCCTATGCGGAAGGAAAGTACCGCCCACGCGATGGCAACCGGTATGCATATGATAGCTATACCCGTGATGCCAATGCCGCTCAGAAGACGGATGGTCCATGCGCCGATCACATCGCCTGATCGGTAGATCGCAGTTTCGATAAAACTTTTGACCTTGTATTTTTCCTCTGCCGTTACCACGGAGTAAAGCATGTCGCTGGCAGGCTTTGAGAATCCGAATGTGAGTGATCGACGCAGAACCTGCAGCCCGGCCATGATGGCAAATGCCGGGTTAATGGCGAGCAGCGTAAACCCGATAGCCGAGACAATTGGCAAAAACGCCAGGGTTGTCCCAATGCCGAGCTTACGTACCGAGTGCTTGACGAGGATTAGCTGACCGACGAACGAAAATACATTAATCGCCGCATCGATCCAGGCAAAAACCTGGGTTTGTCGATCAGTACTGTCAAAGGTGATGCTAATAAGCTCTGCGAGGTACGTGTACGTGAACACGCCAACGATATTGGCGAGCATTAGCGCGACTGCGATCATGCGAAAGTAGGGCTTTGCGAATACCAGGTGCATCCCCCCGAGCGCGCTGCCGCCAAGGGCCGCTCCGCTTTCGACAGTGTCTGGATTGCCATCGTCGTCATGCTCGCGTACCCAGCGTCGGAGTTGGTAAATGCAGGCTACGCCCGCTAACAACAGCAGGGCAGAAAAAGGTAGCAGGTTCTGAAAGCCGAACGGGACGACGAGTGCGCCGGTCACCATCGGGCCAACAATTGCTCCGGTACTACCACCGGCGGCGATCACGCCGAACAGTCGCCGGCTTTGACTGGTGGTGTAGATATCGGCCATGAAACTCCAGAAGACCGTGACAACGAAGAGATTAAAGACACTCAGCCAGACAAAAAACGCACGACTTATCCAGACGTCATCAATGAGCTGTTCCTGTGCCACGGAGAAAGCTGCAAAGAAGACGAGGATGTTGGCGACAAAAAAGTAATAGACCCAAGGCAGGAATTGCTTACGAGGAAAGCGGGATGCGATCCAGCCATATATCGGGGCCACAATAACCATAACGACGAAGGTGCCGGTGAATAACCAGGGAATGGTGGATACGCCACTATCGATCGCCATTGCATCGCGAACCGGTCGAAGCATGTAATACGCGGATAGAATGCAAAAAAAGTACGCGAACGACCAGGTTACGGCAGCTATTTCATCTCGCCGAATACCGAGAATGGTCATCAATTTGCTGGGAATGCCAGTGGGTTCAGTTTCCTGGCTCATCGTGTGGCGGGATTCTCCGGTACTCAGATGTTCGCAACGCGAATGATGTACTATCCGGAGGGGTAGTTGAAGGCCGAATCGACAAACATTCCCAATTCATTCAAATAACTATAAAGGAGCAAACCATGGAAGCTCTGGCAATCGTTACAACGCTGTCCCTGTTGCAGCTCGTATATTTTGGTCTCCAGGTTGGCTCAGCCCGACAAAAACATGGCGTTAGCGCTCCGACCACGAGCGGTCACGATATATTCGAACGCTATCATCGAGTTCACCAGAATACGGTGGAACAGCTTATCGTGTTCCTGCCTGCATTGTGGATGTTTGGATATTTCATTGAACCGTATTGGGCATCGTTGATCGGACTGGTGTTCGTGCTGTCCCGCCTGGTGTATGGCAGAGCCTACATCAAAGATCCCAAGTCACGTTCCGGCGCATTCGGAGTCGGGTTCATGGCAATGGCAATTCTTCTCGCCGGTTCCGTTGTTGGTGCAGTGATGCACTGGATGGATTGATCCCCGGCAACTTCTGCATGTTTTGCAGAGAAATCCGAATACCTCTTACACCTGATTTACTGGATGCTTTGATTGCGATAACTCAGTAGAGAGATCGCAATTCACAGGCAACCGCATGGTGTATCGTGGCAAAAATATTCATTGCGTTCGTGTTGTTGGCGATGCAATCGCACGCCTTCGCGGCTACTGAAGACAATAGCGCCGATAATTGTGCGAGTCTCGCTGGTGTAATTCGCGCAGTGGTCCTGAGCGAGTCCGCGCAACTGGTCGCTTCAGCAGACATGGCGAGAAAACAAGCTCTGCTCACCCGTCTGACCGAAATCCGGCTGCCACCTGGCGACGATTCAATTCCGCCCGATTCCCGAAAGTCCTGCTTTAGCCTATATCTTTCAATATGTTACCCACGTTCCGCGAGCGACTGCTCTGCGTCGAGCGCGCGGCAGCTTTGACAGAGCGGCTTTCTGACATGTCGATGACGGGCAGGGATAAGTACGAAGGACCGGCCCGTTGATATCGTGTTTGCATGAACCGCGCAATGCAAAAGCCAACCCGACTAAGCCAGGTATTGAAGCGCATGGACCATGGAGTCTTGCGCGCATATGTGGGCCTTTGTCCCTTCGCATCGCATATCAACCTGACGTCGCCGGGCATCGTCGGCCTTGTTGCCCTGATATTTCTTCCGCGCTAGTTGAGCGAAAAATAAATTAGATTGTTGGAGAGCGAGAATGAAAAAAACATCACTAACGACAATCACCCGGGCTTACTTTTTTCTGGGTGCTGTTTTGGTTATTTCATTTCTGATGACGGTAGGGCCGTATCTCGCTGAACAAACGATAAACATCTGGATGGCATTTGGCGCCGGTCTTGCGTTGATCGCTTATGGCCGCAGCAACATCAAATGTCACTGGGTTTCCATCTGTTCGATAGTGCTCGGCACAATCTGGATCGCCGCACTAATTTTTATCATTTTCGGCGTCGCCGATCTCTAATCAAGGAAGGTAGTAGTGCGTAAGGAGCTTGCCCGGTGCTGTAAAGCACCGGGAATTTTTTAACAGGCAGGAAGGTGCAATATGCTGAGACGTCTCACACTGTTATTCATAATCGGGCTGCTGGTCATTGCAGCCTACGCCAACGCGACGCTGGTGATTGCCTAAACCGCAAATGGTTTGACGCCAATCAGCCACTCGTGGGCCCAGAAAACGAACGCGATATAGAGGCCCAGTCCGGCGACAATCAGAATAACGTCGTTTGCAGGTGATTCTGGTGCCCCCATTAACGGTCGCGAAGCCCGGTTTTTCATCGACAGTAGATCGGCTACCGCCCATACCAGGAACGAACCAAACAATAAGACATCCGCTATCGTGCCGTTGACCAGCAGATGCGCGAATGCCCAGATCTTGACGGCCAACAATTGCGGCTGCCTGAATGTACTCTTGATGCGCCCGGGAAAATACGGGGCAAGAAAAAGAACAAAGACGGGCAGCAGCAGTAAAGAAGCGACATGGCGCAGCCACACAGGAAGAACATAAAGATAGGTTGGTGACAGTCGAAGTTCGGCATAACCTTTCGAAATCAGGACAATACCGACCAGGGAAACCAGCCCGAAAAACGCCTTCCAGCCAAGCTCACTTTTGGCCGCGAGACGGTCTCTTAACGGTAGTGCCACGATTGCGATCGAGTGCATGCCAAAGAACAGAATCAGGCCGAGAATCATTTGGGTCATAGCGATTGTCCTGGTGTGTCAAGCCTTGATCGTGCCAAAGACGCGCAATTGCCGCAACCCGACAACGACATACATACCTGCCGTTCGAAAGATTCTTCTTCGCCGCAGTTCCGCAATTAACTGCTGAAGTCGTGCTATCAACGCCGTCTGGCATGCCCGATTCACTGACAAACGCGCATTGCCTGGGCTATTATTGCTGTAGGGCATACAGATAGACAAAAAAGAAGCAGTCAACATGGAAAATATCAAAGCGTTTCTCGCGCAGCTCAGCAGAGAGTTGCAGCGCGGAGAAGATTTCGACATCGAAGCTCGTCAGATACTCGAAGACCTGAACAAGGACGTTGAACGGCTCGAGGAGGCTGGCGACGCTGAGGTCGAGTCGATGGAGGATCGTGCCAGGAAACTGGAATCGAAGTTTGCAGCAAATCACCCGGTGCTGGAGCGAATAGCTCGGGAACTCGCAGACGCGCTGGCTAAAATGGGCATTTAGAGCGAAAAGACCCTCGCAGCGCGCTTGGCCGAGCGCCTTGAATAATTCCGAAATCGGCAAACCAAACAGGCCGGTGGCGCATCTAAGTTAATGAAGTTTCGATGAAATTGGTCATCGAATTTGGTGTAGTCTAATCTAATCTGAATCCTGTGTAGACCCAGCATGTCCCTGGTCAAAGAACTCAAGCGTCGTAATGTCCTTCGAGTAGCTGCCGCCTACCTTGTTGTCGGCTGGTTGCTCACGGAAGTGCTGACCACGATTTTGCCAACCCTGGGTGCGCCTGCCTGGGTCGCGAAAGCGGTCATCCTGACCTTTGCGTTTGGATTCGTCCCGACAGTGATTCTGTCGTGGGTTTACGAAGTCACACCGGATGGCATCAAAAGGGATCATGACATTGAGCGCGATGGCACGGACGAACGTGTTGCCATCAAAAAGCTCGATTACGTGACAATCCTGGCGGTTATCCTTGCGATCGTTTTCTTTGGTTTTTTTAGCGCCCGCCAGTTACCGGAAGAAACAGCACCCGTTGAAGCGGCGATCAGCAACGAGTCTGTTGCCGTCTTGCCGTTTGTCAATATGTCGAAAGATGAAGACAACGAATATTTTTCGGACGGATTGACCGAAACCTTATTGCATATGCTGGCTCAGTTTCCTGAGTTGAAAGTTGCGGCGCGAACATCCAGTTTTGCGTTTAAAGATCAAAACATAGACATCCGGGAAATCGCGGATGCGTTGCAGGTCGCACACGTTCTGGAAGGCAGTGTGCAGCAGGCCGGTGGTCGCGTACGAATTACGGTACAGCTTATTCGGGCTGCAGACGGCTTTCACGTCTGGTCAGAGATCTACGATCGGACGATCGATGATATTTTTGCGATTCAAGATGAAATCGCAGTCAAGGTTGGCGGCGCGTTATCGGCATCGTTACTTGGAACTGGTGGCGGCAGCAAAGTAGCGGGCGTTGGCACCGAGAACCTGGATGCTTACGACCTGTACTTGCAGGCGCTTCGGGAGCGTGCCACTTTTTCGTATGGTGGCCTGTTGGCTTCCGAGGAACTGCTTAAAGGCGCGCTAACGATTGACTCTAATTTCCTGGACGCAAAAAACGAGCTTTCGAGCATTTACCTGAGCCAGTACGAAACGGGATTAATGGATCAGGATGACGCATTTTCGACAGCGCTCGCAATTTCCGATCAGGTCTTGTTGCAGAGTCCGACGAATGCTGCGGCCCGGGCGACCAGACTCTTCGTAAACGCCGCGTTGTTTACGGGTGACGCCGCTGCAAACAATGTATTCCAGACCATAAGCGAGCTTGAAAGCCTGATAGCCGAGCATCCTGACGAGTACCAGGCACGTATATTCCTGACCCGCCTGTTGCAGGGGACGCAGCAATACGACAAAGCATTGCAGTTACAGCTGGACGCTCTGGAGCGTGATCCTTACAACGCACGCATCCTGTACGAAATTGGTTCGCTGTATCTGGATCTGGATCAGCTTGAAGATGCCCGGAATTTTCTGGATAAATCCATAGAAATCGAGTCCGTTCAGCCGAACGCCTATTTACGCCTGGCATTTTTGGCATTGCGCGATGGGGACGGAGTCGATTTTCTCCGACAGAATTTAAAGGCAATGGAGGCCGATCCACGGGATCATGAAATTCCAGGTTTTATTGCCGGATTCCTGTATCAATTGGGATTGATTTCTGAGGGCGACGATTTCCAGAGTCGCGTAAATGCGATCGCCCCAACCAGTGAGGTTGCATATCGCATTGAACTATTGCGGGCGATGAACTCCCATGACGAGGAAGCCTGTATTGCATCTGCCAGGCGCGCGATCGAAGATGATATTGAGGATCGCCAGTTTGCGTTTGGTGGTGCAGTTCAGTATTTGCTGCGAATGGCGGCACGACGCGGAACGGTGGCCGAGGAAAGCGCTTACCTTGAACAACATGCGCCAGGAATTCTTGATATCGATGCAACCGATATCCCGAGTAAATACCGAAACGCACAATTCGCTGCGTTTGATGCCTGGTACACGACACTGTCACCAGAGGAATTAGCGCGGCGTGCCGAGAAACTTTATGGAATTGCGGCAGCCTTCGGCGTTGATCCGCTGGCAAACCCCCGAACGCAGATAACGGCATTGGCAATGCAAGGCGAGATTGAACAGGCGATCCAAATTGCGCTTGAAAAGTGGTTTTCGGAATCTGTGGCACAGCACCTGGGTTGGCGCGACAATCTCAGTCAGGCGCATTTCGCAGAATTCGTTAAGGATCCGCGCATCGTGGCGGCGATGCAAAAGTGGGAGAATGAAGAAGAGGTCTTACGAGACCGAGTTCGAAGCTACCTGATGGACTTGAGCACGGCGTAGTTATTTATGCGGTGTTTCGGCTCTGTCGTCCGGAGCTGCGAAGACGATATTTCCGTCGATCGGCACTACATAGTTACGCAGATATAACGTCCAATCGGGTGCAGGACGAGTTGCCGTGGCGCAACTGACAACCTGCCAATCCACATAATTCCTGGCACCGGGCGTGGTGCTCGCGCTCGCTTTAGCCACTTCTAATTCTCCAGATTCGACTTGGTCAGGTAGTTCGTATAGAGAAGCTACCGGGCCATCGGATCCGGGTCTTGTCCCGCACCGTCCCTGCGTTATCCTTTTGAGCCAGCAACAGTGGATTCGGACCGAGGATTGAGTTGTCGTTGGATTGTCCGATAGGCGAATTATGTTGAGTACCAGCATCGCTAAAATGAGAGACCTATCTAAATTCTTGCCCCCCCCCGCAGTCAACTACGAAATAATTGTATGCTGACCACGATTATTGGACAGATTTAGGCCTCTGTCGATACAGATCATGATCCGGCCGCTCCCAAAAAACAGTTTGGTTAGCGGACAAAACGGGCCTAACATCATATGGCCGCTTATGGCCATTGAATGCAGTTATTGGGGAGTCGTATCATTCCATAGTGTGCGACATAGTCGAGTCGCCAATGTGAACGCAGGAAGGGATACCGCGAAAATGATAATGAGATCTAACCGAACTATTCTGTCGCTCTTCTACATGGGTTTGTTGGCAATGTCGTCAACCGCAACCGCGCAGACCTGCAACGACATGCAATTTACCGATGTCACTCTGAGTGCAGGAATCAATCACCTGTATGCTCGGCCACCGACCGCCAGTCCTTCAACGCCGGGTGGCGCGACGGTCGCCGATGTTAATGGCGATGGTTGGATGGATATTTACGCGGTGCAGGGTGACGCCGGGGCAAGCTTCCTGTACATCAACGACCAGAACGGTGGCTTCACCGAGGAAGCCGCAACGAGAGGGGCGGAATTAGTCGGGCACTATGGTACGGCCGCCTCCGCAGCGGATTTCGACAACGACGGTGACATCGATCTTGGTGTATCCGTGTACTACGGAAACTCCCGGGTGCTAATCAATAACGGCAGCGGAAATTTCACCGCGGAAATCGTCCTGCCGTTTCCGGTTGACCAGAGAACCTTTAGTTCAAGCTGGGGAGATGTAGACAATGATGGATTGCTGGAACTGGCTATCGGCATGTGGGTCGGTAGAAATGGAACCCATAACGTGCAGGGGCTGCATCTATATAAGAACAACTCCGGCACGCTCCAGGACTATGAGTTCAGAACAAGCCCGCAGATCGATTCGCACATTTTTGCGCCACGCTTTGCTGATCTGAACGGCGATCGGCTCTCGGATTTACACGTGATCGCGGACTACGGCGAATCGAAGCTGTTCATGAACGTCGGCGGCGGAATGTTCGACCCATCTGCCGGTGCTGGTGGCGAAAATGATATGGGCCACACGATCGGAGACTACGACAAAGACGGCGATCTCGACATATTTACCACCGATATTACGACCAATAACGGCAACACGCTCTGGAATAACAACGGTCAAGCCTCGTTCACTAACGTGTCGGCATCCGCTGGCATCGCCGACGGCGGCTGGGCCTGGGGCGGAAGTTTTGGCGACCTCGACAATGACGCTGATCTCGACATCTATCACGTGAACGGATTCCTGGGTGATGGGGGTATATGGCAGGACGATCCCGGCCGTTTGTTTATGAACAACGACGATGGAACGTTTGACGAAGTCGCGGCATGCGCTGGCGCCGAGGCAGCTATTGGCAGTATGGGTCGCGGCGTCTCCCTGTTCGACTACGATAACGATGGCGACCTCGACATATTCATCGTCAACAATCGATATTCACCTCTGAGTGGTGGGGCTGGGGACGGAAGACCGGTACTGCTGCGCAACGATACACCAGCAAATGGCAGGCACTGGCTGCAAGTCACGCTGGACGGGACACCGCCTATGCATCGAGATGGCATCGGCTCGCGAGTCTACGTGCAAACCGGCGGTACGACCCAGTTGCACGAGATGCACGCCTCTACCAATTATGTATCGCAGGATGCCGGCCATATCGCGCATTTCGGTCTCAACTCGGCAACAGTTGCGGACGAGGTTCGGGCGGAATGGGTCACGGGTGATGCGACCGTATTTACCAACGTAAACGGGGATCAACGGATCTCGGTGCCCAGCCCGACGGCGACGTTATCGACCCGGACGCCGGTTATCGGCCAGAACGTTACGGCGACGTCCAACGAGTCGGATCCGGTAGAATGGAAAGTCGGTGGCAATACATTCGCCGATCCGGTGACGACCTCGTTCAGTACCGGTGGCACCCAGGAGATGACGCTGCTGGTTTACAACTCCGCGATGACGCAGGTCGTGCGTACAGAACTGATTCGCATAGACGTTGACGGCGCAGCCGGCGAGCCCGACATCACGTCACCTGCGAACGGATCGACATTAGCAATCGGCGACGTATCTTTCGCCTGGAACGACAACGGCGCGAACGTCGATGACTGGCAGTTGCTGGTCGGCACCAGCGTTGGTGATAACAGCCTGCATGACAGCGGTGTGCTGCCTGTCACGACGACGGGTGCCGTTGTATCCGGCCTGCCCGAAGATGGCAGCACGATTCACGTCACCTTGCGCTGGACTGATGGTGGCAATGCCAGCGACAAGAATTACACGTATGTCGCGGCGACCGGAGTCCCTGCGGATACAACGGCGCCGTTGATAACCCTGGTCGGCTCCGCCGCGGTGACGCTGACTGTCGGCGATGCGTACGTCGACGAGGGCGCAACCGCAACCGATGACGTTGACGGTGACATCACGGCGAATATCGTGACAGTCAATCCGGTCAATACCGGCACCGCGGGAACTTACACGGTAACTTATGACGTCTCTGACGCCGCCGGTAATGCGGCGACAGAAGTAACGCGAACGGTGATCGTAGACGTTCCGGTAGTGCCTGACACTACAGCACCGGTCATTACGTTAATCGGGGGTGCCGTGACCCTGACTGTCGGCGATGCCTATATTGACGAGGGCGCAACCGCAACCGATGACGTTGACGGTGACATCACGGCGAAGATCGTGACAGTCAACCCGGTCGATACCGGCACGGCGGGAACTTACACGGTAACTTACAACGTCTCTGACGACGCCGGTAATGCGGCGACGGAAGTAACGCGAACGGTGATCGTAGACGTTCCGGTAGTGCCTGACACTACAGCACCAGTGATTACGCTAATCGGGGGTGCGGTGACCCTGACTGTCGGCGATGCCCATAACGACGAGGGCGCAACCGCAACCGATGACGTTGACGGTGACATCACGGCGAAGATCGTGACAGTCAACCCGGTCGATACCGGCA
>Ga0316192_10003722_pt1 | contig 11108 bp, 13 predicted proteins | sample MerIslwburrow_MG_FD_204931 | JGI IMG/M metagenome (GOLD analysis project Ga0316192, IMG submission 204931) | Coastal sediment microbial communities from Maine, United States - Merrow Island worm burrow | ecosystem: Environmental > Aquatic > Marine > Coastal > Sediment | place: USA: Maine...
GGTCGAGGCAATGGATGCGCGCGAGCCGGATGACGTGGAAAAGCTCCGGCCGTGGTGCGGCCCGGGGCAGACGGTCGCGGTGCTGGGCTCCTCCGGCGTCGGTAAATCGACGCTGATCAACACGCTTGCCGGAGCCGGCCAGGACACCCGTGATGTTCGCGAGGACGACCAGCGCGGACGTCATACCACGACGTCCCGGTCGATGCACGGACTGCCGCAGGGAGGGTGGCTGGTCGACACGCCCGGCATGCGTGAACTGCGCCTCGTCGACAGTGGCGACGCGCTCGACGACGTGTTCAGCGAAATTACGACGCTCGCGGCGGACTGTCGTTTCTCGGACTGCCGCCACGAAGCCGAGCCGGGCTGCGCGGTGCGCGCGGCGATCGACGCCGGCGAACTCGATCAACGGCGGCTGGAGCGGTTTCGCAAGCTGCAGGCGGAAGACCGGCGCAATTCCGAGACGGTCGCCGAGCGCCGGGCACGGGACCGGAACCTGGGGCAGCTGTACAAGTCCATCCAGTCGGGGAAAAGGCGCATTAAAGGCGGGGACGAATAGATGACGACGATCGACCTGAACGCGGACCTCGGTGAAGGCGACGCGTATGACGCGGAACTCCTGCAGGTGGTTTCGAGCTGCAACATCGCCAGCGGCGGGCACGCCGGAGATGCGGCCAGCATTGCCGCGACGGTACGCGAGGCGCTCGCCAACCGCGTGAGCGTGGGCGCACACCCCTCGTACCCGGATCGCGACGGTTTCGGCCGGCGCAGCCGCTTCATGTCCGGCGACCCACTGCGCGAGGCATTGCGCGCGCAGCTCGAGGTTTTCGGCCGAATCGTGACCGAACTCGGCGCAACGATCACGCACGTGAAACCGCACGGCGCCCTGTATACGGACGCGGTCACCGACGCGGAGCTTGCCGACATCATCGCCGGCGCCGTGGAGGGTATGCCGGACAAGCCGCTGCTCGTCGGGCAGCCGGACACGGAACTCGAGTCGGCGGCGGTCATGCACGGGCTCGGCTTCGTCGCGGAGGCTTTTGTCGATCGCGCGTACCAGCCGGACGGTCAGCTGGTACCTCGCTCCCGGCCCGGTGCGGTCCACGACGATATCGGGCAGATCCAGCGCCAGGCCGTGTCGCTGGCGCGTGACGGCAGCGTGCAATGCCAGGACGGCAGCACTATCGCCGTGCGTGCAGATACCCTGTGCATTCACGGCGACACGCCGGGCGCCGCGGCGGCTGCGCGGGCCGTCCGCGAGGCGCTCGAAATGGAAGGGGTGGACATCCGTGCCGTCGAGCGATGACTCTGCCGCGCTGACCCCGCCCGTTTTCCCCTGCGGCGACGACCTGGTTGCCGCCGAGTGCGCCGATACGCGTTCGGCGCAGGCGCTCGCCGATCATCTGCGCGAGTCCGGGCAGTGGCTCGAATGTGTCGCCGGGATTGCAAGCTGCGTGGCGCGGTTCGATCTCGCGACAATCAGCCCGGCGGATGCCGGGGAGCGGATGCTGTCCGCATTGCGCACCGTGCCCGCAGCCCTCGAGGCCGGCAAGGATGTCGTCGAAGTGCCGGTTTGTTACGGCGGCGATCACGGTCCCGACCTCGACGACGTCTGCGCGCTGCTCGGCATGGACCGCGATACCTTCATCGAGCGCCATACCGGGGAGGCGTACAGGGTGGACATGCTCGGTTTCACCCCGGGCTTTGCTTTCATCGGCGGATTCGACGCGGCGCGGGAGGTGCCGCGCAGGCCGGAACCCCGCGTTCGCCTGCAGCCCGGCTCTATCGGTATCGCGGGCGGGCGGACGGGCATTTATACGCTGCCCGGACCCGGCGGCTGGCAAATCGTCGGCAGGACGCCGATGCGGCTATTCGATGCCGGCGCCGAACAACCGTTCCGGTTGCGTGCAGGCATGCTGGTCCGTTTCGTCGCAATCGGCGAGGAGGAATTCGCCGCAGAGTGCGCAACGTGACGGTCCGGATCCTTAAGCCCGGCCTGCAGACTACCGTCCAGGCGGGACCGAGAACCGGCCAGCGTCACCTCGGCGTGCCCGCGTCGGGCGCGGCCGACCCGCTGTCGCTCGCGCTGGCCAATCGCCTCGTCGGCAACGCATTGTTGGCGCCGGCGCTCGAGACGACACTGACGGGCGTGTCGGTTCGATTCGAACGCGACGGTTTTGCGGCCGTTACGGGCGCCAGGGCGAAGGTCTGGCTGAACGGGGAGCGCGTGAAGCGGCACCGGACGCTGTTTGCCGCGGAGGGTGACGAGCTGGAGATCGGCCCCGCGAAAGCGGGCGCACGCAATTACCTGGCATTTGCGGGCGGCGTGGACGTGGATGAGGTACTGGATTCGGCATCGACGTACCTGCCCGCGGGATTCGGCGGCTTTCGGGGCCGGGCACTGCGTGCCGGGGACGTGCTGGCCGTTGCGCCCGTCGAGGAAGCGCCTGAGAGGTTGAAAACGCCGAAGGACTTTCGGCCGCCGGCAGGCAGCAGCTGGGCACTGCGGGCGTGTTACGGGGCGGAAGTGGACCTCCTGGACAAGGAGAGCCGCTTCGACCTGTTCGACACCAATTTTTCCGTCGGCCGCCGGGCGGACCGCATGGGCCTGCAGCTCGAAGGCGCGAGGTTCGCGGTGAAATCCGGGGGCCGGCTTGCGAGTGCGCCGGTATTTCCCGGCACCATCCAGTGTCCCGAGGACGGCAGGCCGTTCCTGCTATCGATCGATGCGCAGACGATCGGCGGCTATCCGCGTGTCGCGCAGGTGGCACGCGCGGACCGGCACCTTATCGGCCAGCTCAGGCCGGGCGATCATGTGCGCCTGCTGTGGCGCGACATCGACAGCGCCCGCGAAGAGCTGCTGGCCAAGCACGTGTACTGGCGGGAGTGGCTGCCGGACATCAGCACCATCATCTGAAATACTTATCCGGTTACATATTACAGGTTATTGATGTCCGGTAATGCATAGCGTAAGATCGCCGTCCCGGAAACAGATGGGACAGCGGCGAAGGCGTGAAAGACCCGGACTGGACATTCCTCAGCAACTACGCGCACGTTCTCGTGTGCCTGGCGGAAAACCCCGAGGCACGGCTGCGAGATGTGGCCGAGCGCGTCGGGATTACCGAACGAAGCGCCCAGCGACTGATCTCCCATCTCGACGAGGCGGGCATACTCACACGGGTAAAGCACGGCCGTCGCAACAGCTATTACATCGACACGAACGCCCATCTGCGGCACCCGATCGAAGACAGTTGCACGGTGGGGGAGTTGCTTAAAGTCGTTCTGTCACCGGCGCGCGTGCGCAGGCTCGAGGCCAACAAGGAGGCCTTTGACGAGCTGCACGGCAGTCAATAAATTCAATTACTGAGGAATATGGACATGACCTTTAGATTATCCTGGTGTGCGATCGGCATCGTCATGACGTCCGTTGCCGCGAGCGATGCGCTGGCGGTCGAAGCGCTGTCGACCGAAGAACTCATCTCTCATTGCGCCGTCTACGAGGAGGATCCGGAGGGTGAGGACGGGATCTTCTGCGTACGTTACATACAGGGTTTCATCGATGGCGCCGTCGTGACCGACGAGCGCGTGACCTACAACGTCGCCAATGAATACGATCGCGAAGAAACGTTCACTGAGCGCGCTATTCGTACGCGCCTCGGTTCGCGAATCGACCGATACGGACCGTCTTACTACGCTGAATTCTGCCTGGGTGAACCGCTCCCGCTCGCCGAGGTTGCCAGGGTCGTTATAGCCGACCTGTTGCAGCTCGAAGATCTCGAGGGCCGCGAGCTCGCGCGGGAGGTCGTTTACGAAACTCTGCGCCGGGAGTTTCCGTGCGACACTGACGACTAATGAACAAGCCGTACGCGCGCATCCTGATCCTGGCGTTGTTGCTGATTGCGGCATGGGTGCTGTGGTCGGGCTACCTAAAGCCGCTGCTGCTCGGCCTGGGCGCGCTGTCCTGCCTGCTTACGATCTGGGTCGTGCGCCGCATGGGTTACTTCGACGAAGAGAACTTCGCGTTTCACTATGACTGGCGCCTGCTCGGGTTCTGGGCGTGGCTCAGCCGCGAAGTCGTCCTGTCGAGCATCGAGGTCGCCCGCCTGGTTCTGCGGCGCAACATCGACGTCGAACCAGAATTGGTGGATATCGACGGCAGCGGCCTGGGGCCGGTCGACCTCGCCCTGCTCGGCAATTCGATCACGCTCACGCCGGGCACGTTGACGCTGGACGTCTACGAAGGCCGCTTGCTCGTCCATGCACTGACGCCCGAGGGCGCCGAGACCCTGCGCCGCGGTGAGATGCAGCGGCGTGTGGCCGCACTGAGGAAGCGCTGAGCATGTATTACGTCGTCACGATAGCCACGCTCGTGACCATGGGCCTTGCGCTGATTCGCGCTCTGCTCGGGCCGTCCGTGTACGATCGCGTGCTGGCCGTCAACATGGTCGGCACCAAGACGGTGCTGCTCCTGTCCGTAATCGCCTTTCTCTACGGACGGCCCGACTTTCTCGATCTCGCGCTCGCGTATGCGCTGATCAACTTCATCGGCGTGCTGGCGGTGCTCGAATTTTTCCGAAGTCGGGCGCTGCGACGCAGCGCCGAGCACGGCGAGGGGCAGTAATCCCGTGACGGCGCTGATCGACACCCTCAGCTGGGTGCTGCTGACCCTTGGCGGCCTGGCCGTCCTTATCGGCGGGATCGGCGCCCTGCGGATGCCGGACCTCTATACTCGCATGCACGCGGCGAGCGTAACGGACAGCATGGGCGCGATCCTCGTGCTGGTCGGCATCATGTTGCAGGCCGGCTGGTCGCTGGCGACGATCAAGCTGATCGCGATCCTGCTGTTTCTGTTGTTGACGAGCCCGACATCGTCGTATGCGCTGGCCAGCGCAGCCTTGCTTGCCGGCAAGCGGCCGTTCGCAGAGACGCAGCAAGACGAGGAGGAGATGAAATGATCGTCATCTTCGGCATCTTCCTGCTCACGCTGCTCGTGATTACCGCGATCGCGATCGTGCGGACGGACAACCTGTTCGTCGCCGTGATGCTGATGGGCATCGCGAGCCTCCTGATCGCGGCGAACTTCTTTCTGCTCGATGCCGCGGACGTGGCACTGACGGAAGCTGCAGTCGGTGCCGGCATTTCCACGGTCTTGTTTCTCAGCGCGCTGGCGCTGACGTCAGAACGCGAACGGGCGAAGTCGTCGAACAGGGTACTGTCGTTCATCGTAGTTGCGGCAGCCGCGCTGATCATTATCTATGCAACGTTCGACAAGCCGCGCTTCGGCGATCCCGAGGCGCCGGTGCAGACGCACGTCGGGCCCTGGTACCTCGAGAAGACCCCGGAGTACATCGATATCCCGAATGTCGTCACTGCCGTGCTCGGCAGTTTCCGCGGCTACGATACGTTGGGCGAGGTGTTCGTCGTGTTCACGGCAGGCATCGGCGTCCTTTTTCTCCTTGGCGGAGGAGCGGCTGCAGGGTCACTGCCGCAGGAGAAGATCAACGAAGGCCTGCGGCACCACCTGATCCCGAGGGTCGTCGGCCGCGTGCTGATTCCGTTCATCCTGCTGTTCGGGCTGTACGTGCAGTTCCATGGAGAGTACGGCCCGGGCGGCGGTTTCCAGGCCGGGGCGATCATCGCCGCGTCGGTCATCCTGTTTGCGTTGCTGGAAGGGGAGAAGCGGGCACTGTCCGTGGTGCCCGAGCGCGCGCTGCTCGGGCTCATAGCCTGCGGACCGCTGCTCTACGGCGCTGTCGGTGTCGCGGGAATCGTCCTCGGCGGTAACTTCCTCGACTACTCGGTGCTGTCTTCGGACCCGGTAAAGGGCCAGCAGCTGGGGATCCTGCTCATCGAAGCCGGTGTCGGCATCAGCGTTACCGGCGTATTGCTCGCCATCTTCCATGCCTTCGCGGCGCGAGGTCGCTGAGCCATGGAACTCCTCGGCCTTTACCACTACTGGGTATTCGCGATCCTGTTGATGATCGGCTTCTACGCGGTCATCGCAAAGCGAAATCTCGTCAAGAAACTGATCGGCCTGTCGATCTTCCAGGCCGCCGTGTTCCTGCTCTACATCACGATGGGCAAGGTCGATGGCGGTACCGCCCCGATCTTCTCCGGTGACGGCGCCACCGTGTTTTCGAATCCGCTGCCGCAGGTCCTGATCCTCACGGCGATCGTCGTCGGCATTTCGACGACGGCCCTCGGGCTCGGAATCGTCGTGCGAATCAAGGAGGAATACGGTTCGATCGAAGAACACGAGATCCAGGAGATCGACAAGCGGTGAACGGACTGGCTCAGCATCTCCCGGCACTGCAGGTGGTCGTGCCGATGCTCGTGGCGCCACTCGTCATCCTGCTGCGCCCCCGCGGTCTTGCCTGGGCGGCTTGCGCCGCCGCGAGCGTGCTCGCATTTGCGATCGCAATCCAGCTTGTGCTGGGCGTGCTAAACGGCGGACCGATCACTTACCTGATGGGTTCCTGGCCGGCGCCGTACGGCATCGAGCTTCGCGTCGACTCGCTCAGCGCCCTGTTGCTGCTCGTCGTCACCGGCGCTTCGGTTACGGCGCTCGTCAGCGGACGAGACAGCCTGGATACGCAGATCGAAGCGGGCCGCCAGCCTTATTTCTACGCGGCCTGGCTGCTGGCGCTTGCGGGGCTTTCGGGCATCGTCGTCACCGCTGATGCCTTCAACATATTCGTTTTCATGGAAATCTCGTCGCTGGCGAGCTACGTGCTGATAGCGGGCGGTCCGGACCGGCGCGCGCTGCCCTCGGTGTTCAAGTACCTGATCATGGGCACGATCGGCGCGACGTTCTACCTCATCGGCATCGGGCTCATCTACATGATGACCGGCACATTGAACCTCGCCGACATGGAGTTTCGCATTCACGAGGTTGCCGATCAGCGGCCGATCCTGGCCGCCGCCGGCTTCATTACCGTCGGGCTTGCGCTCAAGGCGGCGATCTTCCCGCTGCACGTGTGGCTGCCCAACGCGTACACCTATGCGCCGCACATAGTCACCGCCTTCCTCGCGGCATGTTCCACGAAAGTTTCGCTGTACGTGCTGCTGCGTTTCGACTTCTTCGTTTTCCAGGAGAACCTCGCGGGCCACGCCTTCCAGTTCGCGGCGTACCTGATGCCCCTGGCCATCCTCGGCATCCTCGTCGGTTCGGCGGTCGCGATGTTCGAGACCAACATCAAGCGTCTGCTGGCGTTTTCCTCGGTTGCGCAGATCGGCTACATGATGCTCGGGGCAAGTCTCGTCACGGTTGCCGGGCTCACGGCGGGCATCGTACACATATTCAATCACGCACTGGCTAAGGGCACCCTGTTCCTGGCCGTTGCGTCGTTTGCCACGGTCGCGGCAGGCCTGCGCCTCGATGACCTGCGCGGAATTGCGCGCCGCATGCCGTGGACCTTCGGCGCATTCGTGGTCGCCGGTCTGAGCCTGATCGGAATACCCGGAACCGCCGGATTCGTCAGCAAGTGGTACCTCATCAGTGCCGCCATGGAGTTCGGCGCTTCCGGCCTGCCGCTCGTCGCCATCATCCTCGTCAGCTCCCTGATGGCCGTCGTCTACGTCTGGCGCATCGTCGAGGCAGCCTGTTTCGCGGAAGCGCCGGAGCAACCGACGTCGGCCCCGAAGGTGTCACCCGTGCTGGTTGCGGTCACCTGGCTCGCGGCGCTGGCCAACCTCTACTTCGGCATCGTGACCGAGCTGCCCCTGTCGCTGTCCGGTGACGCCGCGACAGAGCTCCTGGACCACCTGCCGTGAGTGCACAATCCACGATCCTGCTTGCGTTACTCCTGCCGCTCGCGGGCGCGGCCGGCATTGCTCTGGCGGGCAGGGTCAATGCGAACCTACGCGAAGCGGTAACGCTCCTTACCGCGGGCGCACTGGCGGTAACGGTCTGGAGTCTGGTGCCGGGGATCATGGCCGGAGACCGGCCGGGCGTGACCGTTACGGAGCTGATGCCCGGCGTGGAGCTCGCATTCCGCGTGGAGCCTCTCGGCATGCTGTTCGCGGCCCTGGCATCAGGCCTGTGGATCGTCAATTCCCTGTATTCGATCGGCTACATGCGGGGCAACAACGAGAAGCACCAGACGCGCTTCTACGTAATGTTCGCCGTGTCGCTGGCGGCGACGATGGGCGTCGCTTTCGCCGGCAACCTGGTAACCCTGTTCCTGTTCTACGAGATGCTGACGCTCTCGACCTATCCGCTCGTGTCGCACAAGGGCGATGCCAATACCGTGCGCTCGGCGCGCGTCTACCTCGGCATCTTGCTGACCACGTCGATCGGTTTGTTCCTGCCGGCGATCATCTGGACCTATACCGTGGCGGGCAGCGGCGACTTCGTGCCGGGCGGTATTCTCGCCGGGCATGTCGAGGGCCCCGCGATCGGGTTGCTGCTCGGCCTGTTCGTGTTCGGCGTCGGCAAGGCCGCCGTCATGCCGGTGCATCGGTGGCTGCCGGCCGCCATGGTTGCGCCGACGCCGGTGAGCGCGCTGCTGCATGCGGTAGCGGTCGTCAAGGCCGGCGTGTTCACGATCACCAAGGTCATCGTCTACATCTTCGGCGTCGATTTCCTGTTCGCCGCGCCGAGCAGCGGCTGGCTGCTGTACGCCGCGGCGTTTACGATCATCGCCGCGAGCGTCGTCGCGCTTCGCCAGCAGAACCTCAAGCGCCTGCTGGCTTATTCCACGATTGCGCAGCTGTCCTACGTCGTCATGGCTGCCGCCATACTCAAGCCGCTTGCCGAGATCGGCGCGGCCATTCACATGGTTGCGCACGCGTTCGGCAAGATCACGCTGTTTTTCGCGGCGGGCGCCATCTACGTCGCGGCGAAGAAGACGGAGATCGGCCAGCTCAAGGGCATCGGCCGGCGCATGCCCATTACGATGACCGCCTTCACGATCGGCGCGTTGAGCATGATCGGCGTCCCACCCACCGGCGGTTTCGTGTCCAAGTGGTACATACTCGCCGGCGCCTTCCAGGACGACAACTACGTGGCGCTGGCGACGATCATCCTGAGCACCGTCCTCAATGCGGCTTACTTCCTGCCGATCATCTACATGGCGTGGTTCATGCGCGAGGAAGAAGCGCCGGCCCGGCCGCACGGTGAAGCACCCTGGCCGGCCGTGCTGGCGCTCGCGATCACCGCATTGCTGACGATTGCGTTTTTCTTTTTCCATGGCGCGACACTCGAACTTGAGCGCCAGGTTGTCGAGAACCTGTCATGAATGAACCGCAGCAAACGGATCACTGGCTGGCGCGGCCGGCGACGATAAAGCTCCTCTGGAGAATCTTCATCGTCGTGCTCGTTGCGCTCGTGCTTGCGCAGGCGTTCGTATACGTCAAGGGCTATTTCGGCGTCGACGGCTGGTTCGGCTTCGGCGCAGTGTTCGGCTTCCTGTCCTGCCTTGCCATGGTGCTGGTCGCAAAAGGGCTCGGCTACGTGCTGAAGCGGCCCGAAGACTACTACGAGCGGAGGACGGACGATGTTTGAGCTGATTCCTCCGGCGATCTTCATGGTCGTGGCCGCGCTGCTGATTGGCCCGGCCCGGGGCCACCTGCGAACCGCGATCGTGCTGGGCGCGCCGCTCCTGACGTTGTGGTTCATCTGGCAGGTACCGAACGGGGTGGCTTACGACCTCGCCTTCCTCGACTATCGCATCGAACCGCTCGAGGGGAGCGAGGTCCGGCGCCTGTTTGCAACGATCTTCGCGCTCATGGCATTCGTCGGCGGGCTGTATGCGTTCCGGCAGGCCAAATGGTACGAGCTGTCGGCGGCCTACGCCTACGCGGCGGGCGCGATCGGCGTCAGTTTCGCCGGCGACCTGATCACGTTGTTCCTGTTCTGGGAGCTCATGGCGCTGTTTTCGACCGTGGTTGTCTGGTGCGGCGGCACGCCGGAGGCGAGGCAGGCCGGGATACGCTACGCGATCATGCATTTGCTCGGTGGCGTCATCCTGAAGGTCGGTATCGAGGGCGTCGTGGTGCACACGGGCTCGATCGACATCCAGCCGATGCTGGCCAGCAATTTCGACACGTGGATGATGTTGACCGGCATCCTTATCAATGCCGCGGCGCCGCCGGTGTCCGCCTGGCTGGCGGACTCCTATCCGACCTCGAGTGCAACGGGCTCCGTATTCCTGTCCGCGTTCACGACCAAGACCGCCATTCTCGCGCTGATACTGCTGTTCCCGGGCGAGCCCGTCCTGATCGGCATCGGCCTGTTCATGGTGATGTACGGCATCATTTATGCGCTGCTCGAAAACGACATCCGCCGGATCCTGGCGTACTCGATCGTCAACCAGGTCGGCTTCATGGTCTGCGCGGTCGGCATCGGCACGCAGATGGCGCTGAATGGCGCGGCTGCGCACGCGTTTGCGCATATTATTTACAAAGCGCTGCTGTTCATGAGCGCCGGCGTCGTGGTGTATCGAACCGGCTTCAATCGCTGCACCGAGGTGGGCGGCCTGTTCCGGACGATGCCGCTGACGGCCATCTGCGGCATTATCGGCGCGCTCGCGATTTCCGGCTTCCCGCTGACCTCGGGCTTCACGACCAAGACCATGATCTCGCAGGCCGCGGCGGATGAAAGCCTGTTCTATGTCTACATGCTGCTCGCCGCCGCATCAGCCGGCGTGTTCCTGCATGCCGGCATCAAGTTCCCGTGGTTCGTGTTCTTCCAGCGCGACTCGGGGCTGCGCCCGAAGGACGCGCCGTGGAACATGGGTGCCGCCATGGTGATCTTCTCGGTACTGTGCATCCTCATCGGGGTCGCACCGGACCTGCTGTACCGGTTCCTGCCGTATCCGGTCGATTACGAGGCGTACACACCGGGCAAGGTGCTTTTCTACCTGCAGTTGCTGATGTTCTCGGGCCTTGCGTTCTTTCTGCTGCTGCCGCTGATGCGGCGCACGGAGACGATCAGCCTCGATACGGACTGGCTATGGCGGGTGCTGTTGTTCCAGCTTGGTGTACGGGCGTATCGATTCGCATCTTTGGCGGGAAGCGCCGTTTCGGCTGCCGCCACAACGGCGATTGCCGGCTTCGTGAAAGGTGCGCGGCGCTACCTCGGCACGGCGGAGGAGGGCGCGACGCCGGGC
>Ga0316192_10003723_pt1 | contig 11107 bp, 11 predicted proteins | sample MerIslwburrow_MG_FD_204931 | JGI IMG/M metagenome (GOLD analysis project Ga0316192, IMG submission 204931) | Coastal sediment microbial communities from Maine, United States - Merrow Island worm burrow | ecosystem: Environmental > Aquatic > Marine > Coastal > Sediment | place: USA: Maine...
TTTACAAATACGGCAGCCCTTGCCCGAGCAGAATACACAACCGATATCCACTTCGGCAGAAGGTTCAGTAAAAGGGAAATAGTGCGGACGCAGACGAATAGCCACATCCTTTTCAAAATAAGTAGAAAGAAAATGTTTCAGTACACCTTTCAGATGTGCCATCGATACATCACGGTCAACCTTGAACACCTCCACCTGATGAAACATCGGTGAATGCGTCACATCGTAATCGCAGCGATAAACGCGCCCCGGTGCCACGACAGCCAGCGGCGGCTCATGTCCCTCTTTAACAAAGCGTTTCATGGCGCGGATCTGTACCGGTGAGGTATGTGTCCTGAGCAGCATCGGCTCGGTACCATCCTCATTTTTCATGTCTTTGATAAAAAAAGTATCGTGCATGGCACGAGCGGGATGTTCAGGCGGAATATTCAGCGCATCGAAATTATGGAACTCATCTTCAATTTCCGGGCCTTCGGCCACGGCAAAACCCATCTGCGAAAAGATCAAACTGATCTCGTCCAATCCATTCTGTACCGGATGCAGAGCCCCTTTCAAACCGCTGCGGCCTGGCAGGCTCACATCCACTTTCTCTGCTTCGATTCGTGCAGCCTTGGCTTTCACTGCCAGTTCCGTTTCACTCTGCTCCAGTGCTTCAGACAGGGCTGACTTGGTCTCATTTACATGCTGTCCAATCACCGGACGCTCGGCAGGTGGTAATTTACCAACGCCTTTCAGCACTTCGGTTAATGCACCTTTCTTACCCAGATAGTGAACGCGTAACTGCTGCAGGGCAGCCTGATCATCAGCTGCTACAAATGCAGCCAGTGCTTCGGACTGCAATGATTCAAGCTGAGCTTTCAACGCATCAATTTCGCTCATTATCCCTTACCCCTCTATTCACGACCAGGACACAAAGTAAAAGCTTATTAATATTTTTCCATAAAAACTTCATACCCTGTGGCTCAAAAACAAAAAGGCAGAGCTGCGAACAGCCCTGCCTTCGATTTCATTTCCACTTGTAACCGGCCTAAACCGGTGAAGTGATACTACTGAATCTGCGCGCGAGCTGTTTCTGCCAGCTTCGCAAAACCCTCGGCATCGCGCACGGCGATATCGGCCAGAACCTTTCGATCCAGTTCAACACCGGCCAGATTCAAGCCGTGCATGAAGTTCGAATAGTTCAGGCCATTCTGCTTGGCGGCCGCATTGATGCGAACAATCCAAAGGCTGCGGAATTCGCGTTTTTTAACTTTACGATCACGATAGGCATATTGACCTGCCTTATCGACCGCCTGGGTAGCTACGCGGAAGCAGCTTTTACGACGGCCACGGTAACCCTTAGCTGCCTTGATAACTTTTTTATGGCGCGCATGCGCCTGAACACCGGATTTTACGCGAGGCATCTCTCTCTCCTAAACTTCTTAGCGGCCCGGAACCAGACGGTTCAGGGACTTAACATCAGCAGGTGCAACCATTTCCGTACCACGCATATTGCGTTTACGCTTAGGCGACTTCTTGGTCAGGATATGGCTTGAAAAAGCGTTATTACGCTTCCACTTGCCTGTTCCTGTTTTGGTGAAACGCTTGGCAGCGCCACTATGAGTTTTCATTTTCGGCATAACCTTACCTTCCTTACTGCTATCTATTTCTTAAGCGGCGCGATGACCATAATCATCTGCCTGCCTTCAAGATTGGGCATCTTTTCGGGCTTACCAAACTCAGCCACTTGCTCAGCCACATGTTTCAACTGATCGGTGCCGCGCCCCATATGCGCCATCTCACGCCCCCGGAAACGCAGTGAAATTTTCACTTTGTTACCCTGAGACAAAAACTTTTTCACCATTTTCAATTTCACTTCAAGGTCATGCGTATCCGTGCTGGCGCGCACTTTTACTTCCTTGATCAGCATGATGTGCTGCTTTTTCTTGGCAAGATTGGCTTTCTTGCTCTGCTCGTACTTATATTTTCCGTAATCCATGATCTTGCAAACCGGCGGACTACTTTTTGCCGCCATGAGCACCAGATCCAGGCCTTTTACTTCAGCTCTTGCTACAGCTTCAGCCAGAGTAAGTACTCCCAGCTGCTCACCCGTTGTATCATCAACCACCCGAACTGTATCGGCTTTAATCTCCAGGTTAATCGGTAAATCTTTTTTAATACAAAACCCCTTTTACTCCGTTAAACATTATACTACACGCTCAGGCATAAGATGCTTTTAAACGCCCCATCTCTGCAATCCAGTCATCAACACTGAAAACACCAAGATTCTGGCCACTTCGATCACGTACACTGACCGTGCCTTCATCCCGTTCCCTGTCACCAATTACAAGTATATACGGAATCCTCGCCAACGTGTGGGCGCGCACTTTATAGCCGACCTTTTCATTTCGCAAGTCCATTTCCACCCTAAAGCCTGCATCCAGCATACTTTGGGTCGTTTTAGTCACATAATCGGCCTGTGTATCGGTAATATTACAGATCACAGCCTGCACCGGCGCCAGCCAGAATGGGAACTTACCCTCGTGCTGTTCGATCAGAATGCCGATAAACCGCTCCATTGATCCAAGCACGGCCCTATGCAGCATCACCGGCGTCTGGCGCGATGAATCTTCGGCCACATATTCAGCATCGAGCCTGCCCGGCATGGAGAAATCAACCTGAATGGTGCCGCACTGCCAGATGCGTCCCAGACAGTCTTTTAAAGAGAACTCGATTTTCGGTCCGTAAAAAGCGCCCTCACCCGGATTCTCGCCATATTCGATATTTTTCGATTGCAGGGCCTGATGCAAAGCCGCTTCGGCTTTATCCCATTGTTCATCCGTGCCCACCCGGTTATCGGGACGATCAGACAGGAAGATGATGATCTCATCAAAACCAAATCGCTTATACACATCATAAGTCAGGTCGATGAAGTTGCAGACCTCGTCCTGAATCTGGCCCTCAGTGCAGAAAATATGGGCATCGTCCTGCACAAAATTACGCAAGCGCATCAGTCCGTGCAGCGTGCCGGACGGCTCATTGCGATGGCAGGAACCGAATTCGGACAAACGAAGCGGTAAATCGCGGTAGGAGTGCAGCTTCTGATTAAACACCTGAATATGGCAGGGGCAGTTCATCGGCTTGATGGCGTAATCGCGGTTTTCGGTGCTGGTGGTGAACATTTCCTCACGGAATTTGTCCCAGTGCCCTGATTTTTCCCACAGCTTGCGATCTACCAGCTGCGGCGTTTTGATCTCCTGATACCCGTTTTCGCGGGTCACTTTGCGGATTTCATTCTCCACCGTCTGCCAGACGCTCCAGCCTTTCGGATGCCAGAACACCATGCCCGGCGCTTCCTCCTGCAAATGGAACAGATCAAGCGACTTGGCCAGCTTGCGATGGTCGCGCTTCTCCGCCTCTTCCAGCCGATGCAAGTATGCTTTCAGATCGCTCTTGCTTGCCCAGGCCGTGCCATAAATGCGCTGTAACTGCTCATTGTCGGAATTGCCTTCCCAGTAAGCTCCAGCCACTTTCATCAGTTTGAAATGTTTGAGGATGCCGGTATTGGGCACATGCGGACCACGACACAGATCAGACCACTCACCCTGCTTATAGAGGCTGACGGTTTCGCCAGCAGGAATGCGCTCGATCAGCTTGGCCTTGTAGGTCTCGCCGATATGCTTGAAATGAGCAACAGCTCTGTCGCGGTCCCATTCTTCTCGCGTAATATCCAGTTTGCGATTGGCAATCTGACGCATCTGCTCTTCAATCTTTTTCAGATCCTCCGGCGTAAAAGCGCGCTCAAAGGAAAAGTCATAATAAAACCCATCTTCAATCACCGGCCCGATGGTCACCTGCGATTTCGGGAACAGCTCCTGCACTGCCATGGCCATCAAATGCGAAATAGAGTGCCGGATAATCTCCACGCCTTCATCGGATTTCTCAGTAATCAGAGCAACCGAATCGCCATCACTCAATACCTGTGAAACATCCACCTGCACCCCGTTCACCGAAGCAGCAACCGTAGCCCGCGCCAGACCCGGCCCGATATCGGCTGCCAGATCATAGGCAGTTGCGCCCTCATTCAGGGTACGGCTTGAACCGTCAGGCAATTGAATATTCATGGCTATAGCAATCCTCCAAACGTCTAAGCACTGCATCCTATCGCCAACGCGTGCATATAAAAGAGGCCAGACTAAATCAGTCCGGCCTCTGGATCAGCATTACAAGTAAAAATGGTAGGCTCGGGCGGTTTCGAACCGCCGACCCCCACCATGTCAAGGTGGTGCTCTACCCCTGAGCTACGAGCCTATATTGGGTAACCCCTCTCACAAGGGCCGCGAAGAGTATTGCCGCCCCCCCACCCGGTCAAGATAGCAAAAAACACGATTGGTAAATGTATCATATATTATGTCCCCGGAATTCTGGGCGCAATATTGATTTAGAGCTTGATTCCCGTCCTGAATAAAGTGGGCTCTTTATCGTCTGGGAATATGCTCCCAACAGGAGCGCACCAGACCACGAAGCCGTACATATAAATATGAGCCCTGCCACGTTTAAAGCCCAGGCGGACTTTCTCTCCCTTTTGTAGACCAGCACTTACCCGCAAGCCCATACCTTTGGATGAAGCATCGTGCACACCATCCACTTTAAAATACTGGCCTGAACCGGGACAATAAAGCTCCCCTTTTGACATCTCGCGAGAGATAAAACGCTCTTCTTTACGTTTTTCTTTTGCCACGACCATCCTCCCTAAGTCCGAAGGTCAGATTTTGCTTATCACATCTCACCTTCCTCATGTTATCCCAGTATAGCAGATAATCCGGCTTCTGCTTTTATTGGAACATATATGCCTTGCCATATATTGCACAGGCTCAGCGAACATTCACTACATCTGGCATCTAACATGCGAAAACAGGCCATACATGAATTAACTATTTAAATTGGAGGCGTGCTTTAATGCGTAATTAAATCAGGTGGTTATAATGAATTGACTATCATTCTGTTTATGCCTTGTTGTCTTTGGAGCGGCAATATTTGCCGCTGCCGAAGGGAAAATATTGCCCGGATTAGAGCAGGATCATGGGCATGAATCTCACCCTTGCGCTTGGGCTTCATTTTGATAGCTCGAAAAACAACCCGCCTGCGCAACCGCTTGAGCATGGACAACGGCTGCAACCATTGCCAGCTATCGGCCCTGTCATTGATGTATTGCCTGAACCTGATACCAGCAGTCAGACAGTTCACGGCAGCTGCTATAAACTATTTTTGACCTACGACTTTCGCGGCCAGCCGGAACCGGCATGGGCCGATATCTCTATTTTGAATATATATGCATAAGAACGCCTGCATATTGGCTTTAGCTGTAGAACAGTCAGTGCGGCCTCAATAGCTCCTGGCTACTTCGGTCTTAATCAGCGTTCGCAACTGTTCATAACCAAATCTGAGAAGTGGCTTGCCATTAACGAAATATGAGGGGGTTTTACGAACGCCCAACTGTTTGGCATCGGCCAGATCCTGTTCGACAATCTTTGCGATAGCCGGATCGTTCATGTCCTGCCTCAGTCGCGCCACATCAAACTTCGCCTGCTCAAGATACTTCCACAGAATCTCTGGCTGCGCCTTGTGGTGCACGGCCCAGTAGGGCTGTGTTTCAAACATCAGGTCCAGTACAGGCCCGTAAACATCCTGTTTTTTGGCTGCTTCGAGGATTTTCAGGATATAATCCGAACCCTGGTGAAACGGTGCATAACGAATCACATGATTCACCCGGCCTTTGTGCTCTGCCATGATTTTTTTAACCAGGGGATGAAATGCACGACAGGTTCCACAGGCCGGATCCATAAATTCAACCAGCGTAACCCTGGCATCAGGGTTGCCTACTCTGACTGAATAAGGCCTGATCAGCGCTTCATTATTCTGCCCGGCAAGCTGCGCCTGAGTTTGCGACTGTTGAGACTTGTAGAGATAACCGCCTGCGGCAAAAATAAGAACCATCGCAACAGCAGCAATAATGACAAAATAGTTTTGTTTCATTTATACATCCTGGCTCGTGTTATGAGCAATAAAATAGTCATGCTTGAAAAAGAAGCGAGTGAAAGCAGCGGGATCGGCAGAAAACCAAACAACACCATATTGGCATCCTTGCAGGATACGCCCCTGCTGCATGGCTGGAGATTTTCCGGGATGAAACCATAAAACAGCAGGCAATGGTAAACAGTGAACAGCAAGCCCATAACAGCAACAGGCAAGGCATATCTGACCACTTTTTTATCCAGCGGATAAAGACCCACAAACAGTATGATAACCAGAGGAAACATAAATATCCGCTGATACCAACATAAGATGCAGGGCGTTAACTCCATCACCTCGCTGAAAAACAGGCTGCCCAGTGTTGATAACATCGCAACCAGCCAACAACTAAAGATCAATGCCCAGCCGGTGGAATCATTTTTTATGTGCTCATTCATGGCGGCGCAAGCTAAACCAGTTGCCTGTTTAAATTCCACCCCCAAAGCAATGAAAGCGGAAGCCTGATGGCCGGCACTTGTATATCTTATTACCAGCACTATGATCCACCGCCTTCCAAAACCATGCTATGATTGAAAAACCGCATGGTTAATCTCATCACGGAACAGCGGGCGCGAACCTTGATTTCTACTTCTGGCATTACCATGCAATTCGGGGATCACCCTCTGTTTGAAAACATCTCGATGAAATTTGGTGATGGCAACCGCTATGGCCTGATTGGTGCGAATGGTTGTGGCAAGACCACACTGATGAAAATTCTCGGCGGTGATCTGGAGCCAACAGCTGGCCATGTCAGTATCGATCAGCATGAGCGACTGGGCAAACTGCGTCAGGATCACTTTGCATTTGAAGAGTTTACAGTGCTCGATACCGTGATGATGGGTTATGAAAAACTGTGGAAAATTAAGGAAGAGCGTGATCTGCTGTATGCTCAACCTGAACTCAGCGAAGAAGATGGCATGCGCGCCGGCGATCTGGAAAGTCACTTTGCCGATATGGATGGTTACAACGCAGAACCGAATGCCGGTGAGTTGCTTATCGAAATGGGCATCCCGGTGGAAAACCATTATAATCTGATGAAATCCATTGCTCCGGGCTTGAAATTACGCGTGCTGCTGGCACAGGCACTGTTTGCTGATCCCGAGATTATCCTGCTCGATGAGCCGACCAACAACCTAGATCTCAATGCTATTCGATGGCTGGAAGGCGTGATCAATGAACGCAAGAGTACGATGATCATCATTTCACATGACCGTCATTTCCTCAACAGCGTATGCACCCATATGGCCGATCTGGATTACGGCGAACTACGCGTTTATCCGGGCAATTATGACGATTATATGGAAGCAGCAGCGCTGGTTCAGCAGCAGTTACTGACTAAAAACGCCAAGAAAACAGAAGAAATTCTGGAACTTCAGGCCTTCGTCCGTCGCTTCTCAGCCAATGCATCCAAAGCCACACAGGCACAATCACGCGCCAAAAAACTTGATAAAATTAAGCTGGATGAAGTCAAACCTTCAAGTCGCATGAGCCCTTATATGCGCTTTGCTCAGGACAAGAAGCTCTTTCGTATCGTGCTTAATCTTAAAAAATTAAGTAAGGGTTTTGATGATGGCCCGCTGTTTGAAAACTTCGATTTAACAATGCCTGTGGGTGAACGTGTTGCCGTCATTGGCCCCAACGGCATTGGTAAAACCACACTATTGCGCTGTCTGGCAGGCGATCTGGACGCAAGCTCCGGCGAAATCAAATGGTCGGAGAATGCGAAGATCGGTTATTATGCGCAGGATCATTCGGCAGATTTCGCCGAAGATATCAGTGTCTTTGACTGGATGGCCCAGTGGAAAAAGAAAGACCACGGTGAACAGGAAATCCGCGGCAATCTGGGACGCATGCTCTTCTCCCAGAATGAGATCAAAAAGTCAGTCAGAGCACTTTCCGGTGGTGAACAGGGACGCATGCTGTTTGGCAAGTTCATGTTCCAGAATCCCAACGTGATGCTGCTGGATGAGCCGACCAACCATATGGATATGGAATTCATTGAATCACTGAACACGGCACTGGAAAATTATCCCGGCTCGCTGATCTTTGTCAGCCATGATCGTGAGTTAATCTCCTCGGTCGCTACGCGTATTATTGAACTGACAGCCGATGGCATCGTGGATTATCACGGCACCTATGAAGAATACCTGAGCAGTCAGGGCGTTGCCTGATTCTGCAGAAAAGATCACCCCCGCATGTTTAGCAGATAATCCGGCTGCTGCATTTTTGGCTGGAACAGCGCCCAGTGATTCGGGCAATTCGCTGCTGTCTCGATGCAATAAATCAACATAGGCTTCGGTCATGCTCTATTTTGATCGACTCTCACTCAGGCGTGGCAAAAGGCTGCTGTTTGGGCAGGCAGGCTTCACCATTCATCGCGGCGACAAGGTGGGCATCACCGGGGCCAATGGCTGCGGCAAATCCTCGCTCTTTGCCCTGATCCGGGGTGAAATCGAAGAGGATGAAGGATCGTTCCATGCCGAATCCGGCATCACGCTGGCCCATGTTGCTCAGGAGACTCCGGCAGTAGCCACCCCGGCCATCGATTTTGTGATCGAGGGCGATGTTGAACTGTGCCACACCCTGAAAGCGTTAGCGCAGGCTGAAGCGGTCAATGATGGTAAAAAAATGGGCGCCCTGCATGAAAAGCTGGAAGTGATCGACGGTTATGCCGCCCGCGCCCGCGCCTCACGCCTGTTGAACGGGCTTGGCTTCAGCACTGATCAGGAGAGCCTGCCTGTGGCGGATTTCTCAGGCGGCTGGCGCATGCGACTGAATCTGGCTCAGGCACTGATGTGCCGTTCCGACCTGTTGCTGCTTGATGAACCGACCAATCACCTTGATCTGGAAGCGGTAATCTGGCTGGAGCGCTGGCTGAAAAACTATCGTGGCGTGATGCTGCTAATTTCACATGATCGTGATTTTCTTGATCGCTGTGTCAACCGCATCGCCCATATGGAACAGCAAGGTATTGAGCTCTACAAAGGCAATTACTCTGATTTCGAGAAACTGCGGGCTGCAAAGCTGGCACTGCAGCAATCGGCCCACAACAAACAGCAATTGCAGATTGCTCACATGAACAGCTATATCAATCGCTTTCGCGCCCAAGCGACCAAGGCTCGGCAGGCGCAGAGCCGCATCAAGGCGCTGGAGCGCATGCAGCTCATTGCTCCGGCACATGTCGATTCACAATTCGACTTTGCCTTTCCCGAGGTTGGCTTCGTGCCCAATCCACTGCTGCGGCTGAATCATGTTTCAATCGGCTACGGCGAAACCACGATACTCAGACAACTGAATACCGGCATTTTCCCGGGTGATCGAATCGGCTTGCTCGGCCCCAACGGCGCAGGCAAATCAACGCTGATCAAACTGCTGGCCGGAGAGCTTTTTCCACTTACAGGCCAATGTGACAAATCGAAGGGCCTGAGAGTTGGCTACTTCGCCCAGCATCAGTTAGAGCAACTGAATACCGATCAATCCCCACTCCAGCATATGCAACAGCTGAATGAGCAGGCTTCGGAGAAGGAATTGCGAAACTTCCTCGGCGGCTTTGCCTTTGCCGGCGACATGGCAACCGAACCGGTCGGCCCACTTTCCGGCGGTGAAAAAGCGCGGCTGGTGCTGGCCATGCTGGTTTACAACAAGCCCAACCTGCTGCTGCTCGATGAACCGACCAACCACCTCGACCTTGAAATGCGGCACGCACTCACCATGGCCTTGCAGGAGTTCGATGGGGCGATGGTGCTGGTATCGCATGATCGGCACATGCTGCGTTCGGTCTGTGATACACTGCTGCTGGTAGCCGAAGGAGGCGTCGAAACCTTCACTGGTGATCTGGAAGATTATGCGACCTGGCTGATTGAACAACGCAGTGGCGAGGCGCAGAATTGTCGTCTGGATGAATCACAGCTATCCAAGAAGGATAAACGGCGTCACAATGCGGCGCAGCGCAAAAATGAACAACCTCTGCGCCGTGAACTAAAGCAACTGGAACAACTACTGGCAAAGCTACAGGCACGACAAACTGAAGTTGCAGAGAAACTGGCCGATCCATCTGTTTATGATGGAGACGACAGTGAACTTCTAAAAGCACTGAGCATTGAGCATACTGCCCTTGAACGACAGCTAAACGACGCCGAAGAACATTGGCTTCTACTCAGCGAAGAACTGGAACAGACTTAACACACCGTTTCAACAACGGCAGAACAGACAACGCCGGTGATTTCTGGCACCGAAAAGGATGAAAGCAATGGCAAAGACATTTTACAGCTACGAAAAGCGCCAGAAAGAATTGGCAAAACAGAAAAAGAAAGAAGACAAGCGACTGCTAAAGCTCGAACGCAGACAGCAGAAAGATAACCCTGAGGGTACAGAAAACGCTGAAGGCATAGAAACCCCTGAGGGTACAGAAAGTCCTGAAGGTGTAGAGAACCCTGAGGGAACAGAAAGCGCTGAAGGTGTAGAAAGCTCTGAGAACGCAGGATAAAACCGCAGACTGCATCCGAAAAAGCACAGCGCCACAGAGGTAAACCGGAAAGCAGAGTACAAGCTCAACACGCCAAGCCTTGGAAACACAAAGAATTCGTCTATAATCAATAAAACAATGAATGTTGTGCAAGCAACTGTTCCCGTCCCAAATAAAACATAGTCAAACGACGGTATTCGGCCAAATCCAGACATTTATTGATAAGCATAGATGGCTTTAAATTGTCGTTCGGCTTGTGGAAACCCCTCGCTCTGGAGGATATCTGAACACTGATAAGAGACAGGTTCTTTTAAATAACGCTGTCTCTAAGCTGCAAGCTTAACGGGGTTTATTCTTTAATATTTCCTTTAATTCTCTCTTGGGAATTTCAAGACACTCTGGACAAATACCATGGCTAAATTGAGCTTCGGAGTGAGCGTTGATATATGACTCCATTTGCTGCCACGATTCATCGTCATTACGAATTTTTTTGCAATATGCACAGATAGGAATTGTTCCCTGCAAGACTTTGACTTCATCTAGAGCCTTTTGGAGCTCGCTGTTTCGTTGACTTAACTTTTTATGCATGTT
>Ga0316192_10003724_pt1 | contig 11104 bp, 28 predicted proteins | sample MerIslwburrow_MG_FD_204931 | JGI IMG/M metagenome (GOLD analysis project Ga0316192, IMG submission 204931) | Coastal sediment microbial communities from Maine, United States - Merrow Island worm burrow | ecosystem: Environmental > Aquatic > Marine > Coastal > Sediment | place: USA: Maine...
GGGAATACCCTAAATCGATGCAGCACTGGCCGCGGGTAGGCAAGGAAGGCGAGTTCACAGGGCTATTAAAAACGTTCAAAACTATTGACACTCGCGCGCTAGGCATTAATATAGTGAACTGTAGTCCGGGCTCAGCCATGGACTTTTTCGAAACAGCAGAATTGAAGGACGCCTTATAATGAAAATTTACAGCGAAGAAATTCACCGGGCGCGCGCGTCGCGGTTGCAGGAACGGCTGTACGACATGGGCAGGAATTCGATTCTTCGACACGACGACACGACCGCCTATTGTGCGTTCTTCTGGGAACTTCGCGACCAGAACGAAGACCTTGTGGAAACGCTCCAAATCGACGTACTGTCGAGCATGGCGGTAGAAGCTACTGAAAAGGCGGAATAATATGCAAGAGCGACGACTTGACTTCATGGGGCGCAATTGGGCATGGAACCCGATGGACAACAAACTGCTTCAAGTAAACGACTGGATTAAGGATTTTAACGTCGCACTTGAGTTCGTACCGAAGGACCGCCGTTGTATCGCTATCCAGGCAGGGGGCGCGATGGGCGTCTGGCCGCGGGTAATGTCTGATTGGTTCGACGAAGTGCATACCTTCGAGCCGGACGCCGACAACTACGCTTGTCTTGAAATCAACTGTTCCGACCGGGCGAATATCTACCACACGCGCGCCGGACTGGGTTCGCACGACGGTTTCGTGTGCGTCGAGCTACACCGCAGCGAGCAGGGCAACGCCGGGGCATATTACACGATGCCAGCGCCGGAAGGTATCGATAAGAAGCACCGCATACCTTCGTTTTCGCTCGATACGCTGTACTACGACGGCAAGTTCAACACTGGCCGGGTAGACTTCATTCAACTGGACGTCGAAGGGCGCGAAGCCGACGTCGTACTGGGCGGTATTGCGCTTATCGAGAGCCACCTGCCGGTAATAATGGTCGAAGACAAGCCACTGCCGCAGGACAGCAAAACCGGGCACAAATACGGCGAAGTCGAAAACATTCTGAAATCGGAGTTCGGTTACAAAGTCGCGAAGAAAGTACACCGCGACATTATTCTGGTACCGTAAGGGGACATTATGACCGACCTATCACTGCCGACCTATCACGAACCGAACTGGGCGACGCAGGGCGCACTGCCGGACACCCTGAACGTCGTATGCGTCATGTGGGGCGACAAGTACGCGCCGAAGTACATCGACAGGCTTCTGGCGAGCGTGGAGCGCAACCTGCCCGACGATCTGGACTTCCAACTGTATTGCGTCACCGACAGCGCGACCGATATACCGGGCGTTGTCACACTGCGCGCGGAACGCGGCAAGTCATGGCCGATATGGTGGCACAAAATGAACCTGTTCGACGCGGCGATCATGCCGCACGGGCCGACGCTGTACATTGATTTGGACAGCGTAATCGTGTCTAGCCTTGAACCGCTGATCCGGTCGAAATCCGATAAGCCTATGATTATCGTCGAGAACTTTTCGCCGAACAAGCGACACTGCTTGCATAACAGTTCAGCCATGCTGTACGACGTCGGGGACCCGCGCATTCAAGCGATGTTCGAGTCGTTCGTGGCGGACGCAAGCGTTACGATGTCGAAGCTTCACGGCGACCAGTGCGCAGTCTGGCGGCTACTTCGCGAAGACATAGCGAACTTCGAGCGAAAATACGTTGTTTCGTACAAATATCACTGCCGTAACAAGCGACTGCCGGCCGATGCTTGCGCAGTTATCTTTCACGGCAAACCCGACCCGCACGAAGTCGCCGACGCGTGGGTAACCGATCACTGGCGCACATAAAGGACAACGACATGGCAGAAGTAGACCACCTGAACAGGGAGTTCCGACTTGACGAAGACCGGCAAGACGCCGTACTGATCATTTCGAAGGACGGCGAAGTACTGATGATCGAACCGCAGTACGACGGCGAGCAGCCGGAGCACGTTGTTATCATCGAGGGACTGGCGCGGGCACTTTCTGACCCGATCCTGTTCGTTGAGGTGAAAGCAATCGTCGACCGGGCGATAGCCACTGCGCCGGAAATTGATTTCGACCATCCGCCGACGCTACAGTAAAATAAAGCTTGCAATCGCTCCGTAATGCTGTATAACGGTTATTAAGAAATCGAACTATAGAAAGGGCAGCGACATGCAGCACAGGGCGGACACAGACTTCGAAGCGTTTACGCGGGCATACCTGCTGCGGCATCAAGCAATGTGCGCCGGGCGGGTACTGGGACCGCGCAGCGAGAACATGACGAAGCGCGTTCGACAAATGCTGCACCGCATGTCCCGGGCGCTTGGGCACCCGCTGTCGCAGAAACCGCGGCCGGCCGTTTTGTGAAATAGTTCACAGACACGGGGCCCGGGAGGCGATAGACTGGTATTAAATCGAGGTACAGCACATGGCGAGAGACCTTAACAAGCAAAGCGTAGCGAATCAGTACTTTGAAAAAGCCATGAAGCGCGACGACAACAAGCTAAAGGAAGCTGACCGAAAAGGATACGTTCAAGCATGGAATAGGGCTGGTCAGATTATCGCACGGAATCGCAAGGCAGGGAGAACGCCAAGGAAAACGAGCGGGGGAGTATCGGCAACAGGGACAGCGGGCAAGGACGTTCAAGGGGACGCACGGCCACAGGAACACGGCCACGAGCAGTAAGGACGCTCTTAAAGGGACTTGATAGGACGTAACGGATAAGGACGTTCGGGCGCATGGACGCGCTGCCAAATTCAAGTGGCGCTGCAATCGGGCAGCGCCGCACACAGCAAGGGTACAGCGAAAATGAACTTCACGACCGGCAAAACTGTTACGCTTCCCGAAGACTTGGCGAAGAATATCGGCAGCGAGAACCTTCAAATGGCTGGCGCGCTGATCCAGATTGCTGAACTTACGAAAGGCTGCGACGTTGTGCGCGCCGGCGAAGTTAACGCAATCGCGCAGGGAGCGCTTGACCGAATCACAAGCAAATGAAGCCGTCGACTATGCGCTGGAAGGTCACAGCAGACCGGAAAGGGGCCGTACTGCTAGACGACTACGGCGTACACAGGGCCGCAGTGCGCAAGTCAAAGCACTTTACGGCCGTGTTACTGCACGACAAGCAGGGCGTAACGGAATTCGAAGGGCAGGCAATGCGCTTTTATGGCTGCTACCCGTCACTTCAGGGCGCACTTATCGCCGCCGTTAGCGCAGTAAACTATTGTATTACGAACGGAAAATACCCCGTTATGAATTGAGCGTGACCATTCGCAAAACCTCCACGGCGAAGCGGCGTCGTCAACAATAGGGTTCTTCGATGGGCGAATGGTCGATACGCGCATGGCCTGTAAAGAACCCGACCGCATTAAAATTTAACAGTTTTTAGGAAAAGGGTACTGTTTTCCTGAAAATAAATGAAAGAAAAGTGAAGAAAACGGGATATTTTACTAAAGGATTTCAAGCCCGTGCCGTTAAACTATATAACAGGCACACAACTACAGGGTAACGAATCATGGAAAACGTAATTTACTTAATCGCAGTCTTCGCAGTACCGGTTACACTGTTTTTTGTTCTTCGTTACGAAGCTGCCGCCAACAAGGCTGCACCGATCAAACCTTTATACTAAGGGGTACACTATGCCACTGTTAGCAACCACAATTCGGAACTTCACCGACAATGAGTACCTGCACTATGCGGCGCACGGCTTAATCCCGGGAGTTAACCCGCGGGACCCGGTTGTGTCCGAGTGTCTTTCCGCCGACATGTGCGGCTACGGAGACGCGCGGCGCACGCTGGTACTGGAGAAGCAGCACCACGACAACAACCTTGACGCATGCTTGGCGGCGCTGGCCCTTGACTCTGACGAATGAGAGTAGTCAACGGCAAAATGGAATTGCGGGAATCGGACGTGCGGACAATGTTTAAATGCCTGTTCGGCGGACCGATACCTGACAACTTGTCACTGGAAGACGCCGCGCAATCATGCGCGTTTTTCGTCGGCATGGAATACGTTAAAGAAACCCTTGAAAACTGCAAAAGGAAATCAACATGAATAAGACAATAGCCGCATTAATTCTGTTCATTGCCGCGACGTGCGTCGCGAGCATCGCCAGCGCTGAATGGTTCGACGGTCTGGCACCGGTTCAAGTCGAAATCGACTTCGAGAACGGCCACGGCGCTATGATTGCGAACCACAATTACGGCGACCATACCGACTACGAAAACAAGTGGCTGCCGTTATCGATTCATGACCCCGCAAGTGGCGTACGCGGTACGTTCGAAATCTGGATTTCTGAATGGGTAGGCGTGTGCGACGCACCGTGCAGCGTTCAAGTATATTTCGACGTCCAAAACGTGAACTGGATCACAAAATAAATCGAAAAAAGATTGAAGTTTCCTGAAAAGTGACCGATAATATATATAACAGAACGTAATTAATCACACAGAAAGGAAATAGAAATGGCTACTAAATTTTACATCGGAATGGTTATCTTCATGGGCTACGGCTTCGTTCAAATCCTTGTCAGCATCAAGGAAAGCATGCCCGGGCTTGTAGGGTAATGCGTACCTTAACCACATGGGGCGGCGACCTATTCTTCGTAAACGGGCAACAGGTTCGCGCAATCGTTGCGACAACCACGAAGACGCGCGCCGCCGAACTTCTGGGAATCAGTCTGTACGAACTGAATTCGTATTTCAGCGCAACCGGCAACGCCGGCGAGATCGATACAGCGGAAGCTGCGCCGGAAACCGTGTTCTATAACGCCGGCACGTTCAACGACCGCGATTACGTCGAGTATGACGCCGCCGACCGCGACTCACAGGAAATCTAACGATGCAAATCACAGAAGAGCACACGACGCGCATAGAAATGAACGCGGCCGAACTTATCAGTTTCATAACTACGTCGCGCCACTGCGGCATCGAAGACGACGCGCTGGACGTTCGGATTGTAGCGCTTGACGAATCGACGTTCATGCTGTCATACACTATTTACAGCGAGTGCGAAGCGTGACTGGCGACCGATACAAGGCGCTTGAAGGTTCTGAATCGGGCCACTGCTGCTTCGAAGCGACAGTCGTCGACACACAGACGCCGACATTCATCGGCGGACAACGGTACCAGGGCAGCGACGGCGAACCGAAGTGCGAGCAGATTTGCGAATGCTTCGACATGGCGGACGCCGAACGAATCGCGGCGGCAATGAATAAGGTGAAATCATGAAGCTTAAATGGCGGGTTGCACCGGTCCCGACAGGGCGGTACAGATCATTCGAATTTCGCGGCTGGCCGACGGCAACGTACGCGGATAGCGACGAATGGACAGCGGTAACGATCGACTGCGAAGACGAATACGTACCGGCAAACGCGCGCGCAGGAAGTCATGGTCCATTGACGATACGACTTGCGCAGTGGTATTCTCCGGAAGAGCGGGGCAGCCGCGCGGCGTTCGAATGGCGCACCGTAGTCGATAGGGCGTCAACACTTCAGGAAGCGAAGGAAGTGGCGCAGAAAATTCTCAACGATCGGCCGGACTTCTGGCCGGAAGGGGTTAAATGATGGCTGTTCTATTTTTCACGTTTTTTAGTGGCGTAACTGCGGCGACCTGTATGTGGTCGATCGATACGCCGATCGTTTCCTTGACGAACGGAATCGTTTCGTTCCTTTTCTACTGCATCGCATGGCGATTGCACGGGGAGCAAAGCTAATGGTTGTATTACCTGAAACCGAACTGCGAGCGCTTGGGCGACCGGCGAACTTGCAAAGTCTGCGAGTTCTTGAGCTGGGCAACAAGAAAAACAGCACCGGACTATACCGCGAATGGTACGAAGCGCAGGGGGCAGGGTACATCTGCGCCGACATCAACGGGCTTGACGGCGCTATACCGTGGGACATCCGCGACGCACCGCCAAAAGAAATCGCCACGCTGCCGCCGTTCGACATCGTTACGAACTTCGGGTTCACCGAGCACGTACAGGACGATCAGGAAGCATGCTGGCGGAACATTCACGCACTGGTACACCCGAACTATGGGCAACTGTCGTGCGTTCTACCCGCGCCGGGAAGCTGGCGCAGGCATGGCATTCCGTCTGGCTATCCAGGGCGCTGGTACCCGCATCCGGCATTCTTCGTAGAGTTCGCGAGGAACAACGGGTACGTTATCGACGACTTGTGGGTTCGCCTGAAGGAAGGCAAGGACCTTGTTTGTTGCAGCATGCACCGGGTACCGAATTTCGCGGGGACGTTCAAGTTCTCTGACACGTACCTGTACGACAACGTCAACGACGTTCCAGCGCTGCCGAAGCTGATCAAGTTACACTGGACAGGGGAAACGAAACCATGTTGAACATAATCATAGCGGGGTCGCGAGACTTTACCGACGAAAAATATCTGCGCAGCATGGTCAACGAATGGGCGCGCGGCTGCGGCATGCGGAACTATCCTGAAGACATGACCGTTATCTGTGGCGACGCGCGCGGCGCTGACAAGCTGGGCGCTGAATGGGCCGAGTTCCACGGAATCGCTGTCAAGCACATGCCGGCGAAGTGGCGACTGCCGAACGGAATGACTGACCGGGGCGCGGGGCACAAGCGCAACGCTGAAATGGCTGCCATAGGCGACATACTGTTCGCGTTCTGGGACGGCAAGTCGAAGGGCACAAAGGGAATGATCGACGTCGCCTTGAGGAAAGGACTTGAAGTTCACGTTTTTCGCACCGGCGAGAAATAAACACTTGCAAAGGGAATGATCGACGTCGCATTGAAGAAAGGGCTTGACGTATTCGTTTTTAAGGTATAGGGTTATGAATAGAACGAAACAGGAATTAATCGCGGTACGCGAAAAGCGATCCCAGCTACAGCGGGACGTGAAACAGTTACTGGTCGACTTCGAAGACGAAACAGGGCTGACGGTCGACGACATCGAAATGCTGCGAACGAAGCACTTAGCTTGCGCGAACCTTAACGGCGAACTGGCACATGTCACCATCGAGGTAAAACTGTAATGGATCAACACTGGCAGAATTTATTGATAACCGAGCAGCGGCCGTCAGCGAACAAGGGTAACACTATACGCACGCGATCACACGGCGACCTGATGCGACACGAGCGTCGTCTGGTAGAAACCGATCGGCGCAACTGCGAAATGGGCGCTGCATTCGTCGGACGCGGACGCTGCACACTGGTAGCATAAGCTTAAAGGACGCCTATCGACAATGGGGACACCGCGGAAGGTAACCATTGTACGGCGGTCGTACCGTGGCGGCGACCATAAGTCCCGCAACTGAACGCCACACAAATTAAATGCCATGTATAGGGGAAGCCGCTGGTACCGGCGGATACCTGATACGGTCAATGTGGGTTCAAGTCCCACTGCATGGCACCCTTTTATGCTCGCGTAGCAACAACCGGCGGTATCTATAGCGCTGCCGTCGGGGAAGGCGATAACCGAGAAGCAATGCGCGTTCGAGTCGCGCCGCGGGCTACCAATCAAAGGAACAACGAAATGGCTATACGTAAACTGAAGTTTCTGATTGCATTACACTGGAAGAGCCTTACAGTTCTGGGCGTTCTTCTGGCGCTGGCTATCATCGGGCAGTTCATACCCGAAACGCCATGCAGCGAATGCCTGAAGCTTCCATTCTAAAGGGGCACGACATGAAACTGGAAGAAGAAATCATTTTGCTGCTGAGTCGGGAAGTACCGGGCGAACTTACGCTGGACACGACGCTGGAAGACAAGGGCATCGATTCCTTGCGAGCGATCAGCATCCTGTACAACGTCGAAGACCAGTTCGAAATCGAAATTCCGAACGACGTAATCGAGCGCATAAAGACGATCGGCGACATCGTCGACGCGGTAAGGGCAAAGGTAAGCGCGTGAAGATTCCAACAAACAAAATTCTGATCGCTATCTTTGTCCTGTTTATGTCGTTTTCGCTTGGCGCAGTATGGATGTCGGGTATCTGGTCGCAGCACATTGTTGCGGAAGGTATTGCCGAGATCGGGCCCGGCGGGAAGATCGTATGGCTTGACTGTGGCGGCCGGGCGCTGTTACGATGACAAACACGCAGCGGGAAATGCTCGCGAACATCCGTCGCGCTGCTGAAACGTCGCTTTCTGCGGCGCAGAAGCGGAAGGACAGCGAAGCAGTCGACGGGTTCCAGCACATAGTCGACGATGTTATACGACTGGAGCGCGACGACGACTGCAACGAGCTGTATTCTTCACAGGGAAACTGGCTATGAACAAGTACGTCGTGGTAGAAACCGACAATTTCGGGCGCGACTACGCGGATCGAGCCGTGAATGACCTAGAATATATCCGCGACTACTACGGCGTGCCGGCAGAACTTGGCGGCAGGGTTGCTTTTAAGGGCAGACAAGGGCAGATAACCGGCGCTCAAGGGCCGCATATCCTGATAAGACTTGACGGCGAAGAAATTTCGCGACCGTACCATCCGACATGGGAGTTAATTTACACATGAATGCTATCGAACAGGAACTTTACGAAGTGGGCGACGATGTCGTCATGAAGGCGAACTTCAACGACGAACCCGATTATATCGGCACTGTAAAGGAAGTCGACACGACGTACGGCCACGGCTATTATTATGTCGACTACATCGATTCGTCCGGGCGGTCGATGCGCTGCGGCTGCGCGAACAAACACATCCGGGGACGGCTGCCGCGCGTTGAAAAGGTTATCGGCGAAGAAGAAGACGACATCGAGCACGCTCGCCGGCTGGTGGGGTAACGTATGAGCGAGTCGGCAATGTGGCGGAACATGCGCGAACGTATGCATCCGCACTGGCAGGAAGCGACACGGCACGAAGACAAGTTCAACGCCGGCATAGCCGACCTGTCATTCGTCTGCGGCAACATGCACGGCTGGATTGAGCTAAAGCAGATGGACGCATGGCCGAAGCGGCCGGGCACGATCGTTTCGTGCAAGCATTACACCGCTGTCCAGCGCGCGTTCCTGAAGGCGAAGGGACGACACGGCGGCAATGCGTGGCTGTTCGTGAAGATCGGGCGCGAGTATATGTTATTCGACTGGGAAGAAGCGCAACTGTTCGGGACACTGAACGGCGCGGACACCCGCAAACTGGCCGGATACGTATGGTCTAACCGTATGAACTGGGCGGAACTTGGCATGATTCTTTCCGGTGGGGGAATGTACAGATGAAAGACAACAAGACAGAAAAAGCAATCAGGGAAAGCATACGGTACCACAAGCGGGCCGTTATTAACGCGAAGGAAGAACTTGTCGCGGCGCGCGGCCGGCGTATGATCGGCTGCGGTTCGTGCGAGAAAAAGAGCCCGGCGCGGCTGTGGGTTGTGCTACAAAAAGAATTCTACGTCTCGCCGTATGGCTGTACCGGCGGCGACTACTGGCGCGACGGCGAAAAGGATATCAAGTGTCCGAAGTGCGGCGTCTGGAACCGCTGCATATTTAAGCACGGCAAGTCGGTCGCGAAGAAGTACGCGGAAGCGATGATCGAGAACGACCCGTACCGGGCGTCGGGCATTCCAGACGGTTGCGAGTGGGTAAATATATAGTTGACATCGGACGTCGACCGGGTTATGGTGGCACAACACTAGAAATTAACATCGAGAAAGGGGCGCGGCATGAATATTGTATTTACGGTTATTCTGATCTGGGCATACGCCGACGGCGTCGCGCTGCTTCAGTCATTCCCGGACGTCGAATTCAAGTCGTACGCAGCGTGCGGAGTGTTCGCTGCTGACGTTGCGCAAAAGGCGGCGGGCATGGCAGACAAGGACGTTACTAGCGTCGCTGGACGTTGCGCGCAGGTAACCCACACCGCGACCGAAATGTAATGCGGCGGTTGCCGAAGGCTTCTATAATGCTGGCGCTGATACTCGTTAACTGTGTGTGCCGGGCGATTCATGCAATCAAAGAAAGGTATAAAGGTAATGACTGACGAATTCAAAGGCAACGAACTGTCGTGCATCATTCAGGAAGCTGTCGACGGACTGCTGACAAGCGGAAAGCTTGAAGAGATTGTCGCGGCTAAAGTCGAAGACACCGTACAGACAATCGTCGAACAGAACTTACGGTCGTACAGCGATTTCGGCAAGTCACTTGACGAATACGTCAAGAACACGCTGAACGTCAACTTCGACATGCTGGACATTTCCGGGTACAACGCGTTCATCCTTAAGGTGATCCAGAAGCAACTTGACGGCCGCATGCAGGACGAAGCGTCGAAGCGCATCGAGGAAGACCTTAACACGCTACTGGGGCATCCGCCGGGCGAAATCAAGCTGTCCGAGCTTATCGAATCATTCAAGGAAATGGTCGAGGAAGAATGCCGGGAAGACGAACACGACGAAATATCGTTCAACTGGGACGATCAAGGCACTTTCGCATACGCATCATGGGACAAAAAGCCCGGTAAGTCGCGACATCAATGCGCGTACCGCATCGGGTTCCATGACGGCCGACCGTTCACGTGGCTGATCGACGCAGCCGACCCAAAGACGTCTATGTTCATGGGGCGGCTGTACGCATTCGACCGCAAAATGTTCCAACTGTACGCGGCAGGGGTCCCGATCATTCTGGACGAAGAGAACGTCGACAAGAACTTTTAACCGAACACTGACACAAGGGGAACGAAATGCTTAAGTCATGGCTGAACACAATGTACGCAGCGATCCACGACAAGCTGCACGCGCCGACGAAGAAGACAGCGCCGGGAATGTCCGGATGGGACATCGTAGGCGTAAAGATGCAGGGCTACTTGACGGGGCAGAAAGTTCCGTCGGAGCGACCGGTATACCGCGCGAAGTGGGCCGGCGATCGGTCGAAGTACAAGCCGCATCAAGGCAAGGCCGAGTGCGAACGCCGGGTACGGCAGGGGCTGGCCGGGTAACAGCACGTAAATTTCAACGCAACAGGAGACACAGTACGATGCACAATTTTTCAATTCACGGCGTGGAGTCGGTAGTAGTCGAGGCGGTCGAGGCGGTCGATATCGGCGGAGGCGGCAACGCTAAAGCGATCTGGCGCAAACTGCTTGTTACGGACACCGACGGCCACAGGACGGAAATTCTGTTTTTCGCCAACAACACCGAAAAGCTGACGTTCAAGG
>Ga0316192_10003727_pt1 | contig 11099 bp, 10 predicted proteins | sample MerIslwburrow_MG_FD_204931 | JGI IMG/M metagenome (GOLD analysis project Ga0316192, IMG submission 204931) | Coastal sediment microbial communities from Maine, United States - Merrow Island worm burrow | ecosystem: Environmental > Aquatic > Marine > Coastal > Sediment | place: USA: Maine...
AGGATGGTGATGCCTCGGTGGCACACCCTGGCGTGGTCCGACGTGCAGGTCTCCTGCAGCACGCCCGGCAGCGTCCCGGAGCGGTTGTTCTCGTAGCTCCCTGCGTCGGAGGTTGCCCACTCGGGGGTTCCTGTGTAGCTGGAGTTGTCGACCTCGACGCGGAGGGTGTTCTCGTAGGCGCCGTTCTGGTTGTTGGGCTGCACGGCGCTGCCGGGGTTGATGTACGCGGCGGCCTGCGGGTCGATGTTCACGAACATGCGCCGCGTCTCCCAGCCGCCCATGATGCGGTTCAGCACCACCGGGCCGGACTGCTCCTGGACCCACCAATCGCCGTTCGGTGCGGCCCACATGGTGCCCACCGTCTCGCCGACCTGGAGGGAGTCCGTGACGTTGGAGATGTCGCCGCTCTTGAGGCCCACCACGCCGGAGTCGAGAGCCGTGACGTCGATGCCGGAGATCTGAAGGCCGGTCGCCTGTCGCAGTAGGTTGGCTGCGGTCGGGATCTCATTCACGCCGAAGTCGTAGCCGGGAGTTGCGTCAACCATTAGAAGCGATCCGTTCCAGACGTCTTACTCATGTTCGACTCACCCGCCAGCATGAAGACCAGCTTTGCCTCCGCCGTCACCGACGCGAAGCTCTCCGCCACCTGCGCGATCACCACCGAGGTGTTCGTCATGGCCGAAGTGTCCGAGATACTGAGGACCGAGTGCGGGTCGCCGTCCGAGAAGTGGAAGCCCAGTTGGACCCGGCCTCCGGGGCCGTTGCACCCGGAGCCGTTCACGAGCGCAGTGGCGAAGCCGCAGTCCACCACCACCGCGTACTGGCCGTCCGTGTTGGTGTCCGTCGAGATCATGGCGGGGCCAATGAACTCGGCGTGCGTGAGGTGGAAGGTCTCGTCCATGGTGGTCGGCACCCAGCCGTAGTCCCCGTTGCCGGTGTTGACCGGCCCGTCCGTCTGCGCGGTGGCGCACATAATCAGGGACCACCGCTCCTGCGATACGTCCTCCGTCATGGCCCACTCGGAGGCCGTGGTGTTCGGGCGGAGGCGCTCGTACTGTCCCCAGCCCCAACGGCAGCGCACCATCTGCTCCCGCCGATCGCTCATGGCCATCCACTGGAACTCGCTCTGGTTCGTGCCGGGCTCAGACGGGAAGTAGTTCCCGCTGTCCACGGGCTCCGGCGTCCATTTGTAGAGCTTCCCCTCGCCTCGGGCGAACCACAGCGTGCCGCGCGTCCTGGAGTCGGTGCTCGGCGCGTCGGTCTGCGAGATCACGAAGTCGATCGGCTCGCCCTCGAATTCTTCGGCGCCGAAGTTGGTGATCGTGGTGCCCTGGACGAACGCGGTCAGAGCCTCCTCGATTTTGATGCGGGCGCCGTCTGCCGGCAGAGGGCCCGGAGTGATTTGGATTGCCATTAGGTGTCGTTCGCAAATTCGTCCGAGAGTACGTGGCCGTTCACCTCACTGAAGTAGATGAAGGGCCGGCCAGATTCCGTTGCACCCGAGGTCGTCATGAGACGGATCTGCAGGTGGTAGCTCGGCGGGATGTCCGAGAGGTTGAAGGTTTGGCGGCGGATCGTCTCGTCCGAGGATACCCACGGGAGAGCGTCGACCGCGAAGATGATTGAGTCAGCGGTGCCCACGACGCGCATGTCGGTCACCACGTTCCACGGGCCCTGGTCCGCACGGTACGCCACCTCCAGCGCGGAGGTCTCGGCCGAGGACAGCTCGATCGTGAACTTATCCCACCGCTTCTTCCGCAGGGGCTCCTGCAGCGTGTAGCTCCGCGACTCCTCCAGCATCTGGGGGCGCGTCGGGTTCGTCACGTCGGTCGAGGGGTCCAGGTCGCCCGAGAAGAGCGAGTAGACCATGTAGCTGTGGTTGCTCACGTCCGTCTCGGCCTGCGTGACCGAAGTGTCGCCGGCCGGGATACCGCTTTGCATCCACAGCCGGTCGACGGTGTTGACCTTGAAGCTCGACAGATCGCGGGCCTCCCACGAATGGAGCGTCCACGCCTTGCCGTCGATGTCGTAGCGAAGGACGTGGGTGTTATCGATCGCTCCATCCAGGGGCACTGCAAGGTGGTAGGCATTGTCGAAGACCGCCGCCACTGCCCTGTGCGCCTGTGTGAAGTTGATACGATCCACCCACGCCTTGATTGGCCACGAAACCGGAAATCCTGCGCCCGTCTGCACGTCGTTCTCGGCGCGCTGGAGGGAGCGCACGCCGTCGTTCGCGAGGAAGAAGACGTCGCTCTGCCCGGCGCCCGGAACCCAGACGGCGCTCTTGGTGGCGATACAGCCGACGCCCCGCGAGAGCACGCGGATCGAGCTATTGATCGTGTCGAGCGCGTCCCCTGCGCCGGGGATGATCGCGCTGTCGGTGCCCCAGCGTGGCGTGAACAGGAAGACGGAGTCCTCCTTGAAGATCCACAGCTTGGGGTCAGTGTCGCGGGCCGGGATGATCGCGGTGATCTCGCCACCGAGGCCGGGCTCCACGAGCAGGTTGTTGGTGTCGGAGTAGTCCGCGAGGGCGCCGATCTCCGACCAGCCCACCGTCTCGTCCTCGCCATAGAAGCAGCGGTTCTGGAACACTGCGATCGCCCGGGGAGCCAGGGACGCCTGGGTCTCCAGGCCCGCCTCGATGTCGTAGACCACGAGCTGGGAGCGTCCGCCGAGGCCGACCGTCGTGTCGGTGACGCGCTCGCAGGTCGCCGCGAGGTACGAGAGGTTGCCGCCGCTGCGCCCGAGGATGACGTCATGGAGGAGGCCGCTGACCATCGAGGCAGAGGAAGCCTGCTGCGCCCAGCCGCCGTCGAGGTCTGAGTTGTAGAGGCTGGAGCCCCAGATGGCCACGAGGAATTCGTCGAAGCTGTCGTCCGTGTAGCCGCCCATGCCGCCAGGGACCGCCTGCCCCATGACGCCGCCGAAGCTCTTGGCTCCACGCCGCCGCGATCGGGCGCCGAGGGTGTTGATCTCCTGGTCCTGGACCTGAACGCCCTGAGTCTCCTCGATCAGCCACGGCACGTTGCGCTGCACGGAGCCCCCGTGAAGGGACACCGTCCGCTCTACTGCGCGCTCAGGTAGCTTTTGATTCTCAGGCATCTAGTCCCACCAATGCTCATTTTCGAGGCTCATGTAGCCAGCCCACGGCTCGACGTGGAAGTCCTTCTCGCCGAAGGTCTCCTCCTCGTTCCGCTTGATCGCCACCACTTCGGCGGCTTTCTGCCAGGCGCGCTCGGCAGCCTGGGGCTCGTTGTCCATCCACATCATGTTGCCGGCGGCACGCCACATGAGCGCCTCTTCGTTGAGGCCGGGAGAGATGGGGTCGTTCTCCGAGGTGACGCGGTCGGGGCGCCGGAAGTAGGCGACCTCGAACGTCTGGCCGGTCGGGACGGGATGGAACTGGATCTTCCGGTACATGGGCCGCGACTCCCACGACGGGATGCGAGCGATCTGCCCGTCCGCCGAGGTGCCGACGATCACGTCCGCGTCGGTGCCCTTGTCCTTCTGGATGCTGATGACTTTGTTGTAGCTGTGCGCCGAGGTCTGCGTGACTCCGGCGAGGCTGATGGTTTCCTTCGCTTCGTAGAGTTCGAGGGCGGTGCCGCTGGCCGTGGTATCGGAGACGAGGCCCCGCACCTGGACGTTGATCGCCTCGCTCGCGGTGGAGTAGACCTCCAGCGTCGAGCCCTCGGTGATGTCCTTCGCCGTGGCCACGTAGCCCTGGTCGCGCCACTCACAGGCGGCGCCGGTCACTCGCTGGAAGTAAGCGCCGGGGCGCCTACGCTCAAAGAACTCCCCGGGGTCGAGGGGACGCGAGTTGGTCTTGTCACCAATCCGAATCACCTTGTTCACCCGGTCGGGCAGAATCAGGTACTCCGACGCTGCGTAGAAATCCTCCTGCCGCTTCAGCGCGTCCCACGGCACCTGCGAGGCATACCACTGCATGGCCTCGTCGATGCTGTCGAGAGCGCGGGTACGGTGCGAGGGATCGACACGGTCAGCAACGCGCTGCACCCGGTCGATCAGGTCTTTGATAAGCGTAGACGCCACGGCTCACTCCTTGGTTTTAAGACTCGGCAGGAGGCACGAACTCCTCTTGCGCCGGCTCAGGGACCGCCTTCCCGTCTGCCAGACCGAGTTTGTTAATCCAGTCTTGGGCGAGGCTGCGGACGTCGAACCGTGCGCTATTCAGGCGCATCTGGCTACTCCGCATCTCGCTCTTCGCCGGCACGTTCACCGCCTGGACGAGCATTTCCGCCGCAGCGTCATACCACTCATCACTGACGGCCCCGTTCTCCGGGAGACCCGGGAGGTGGGGGAACGCCGACTGTCCGATGGTCTCTGCCAGCGCGCCGTAGCGGGTAGCGAGCACGACCATTCCGTTCGCTTGCGCCTCCATCGCGCTCATGCACGAGATCTCCGGGAACCGCGTGGGGTACAGCCACACGCCGCTCTGGAGCTGGAGGCCCTTCATCTCCTCGAAGCCGACCCGGTTGAGGGAGACGGCGCCAAGTTCGTCGAGCGTCGCGTGAATCTTGCGCTCGTATTCGTCCATGCTGACGTCACGCCCCAGGTCCGGGATGTAACGGTGGCTGCCCTGAGCGAAGACCTTGCGGGCCCACGGGGTGACGCCGTAGGTGACCACGAGGGAGATCTCGGGGTCGATCTTCTTGGCGCGCTTCACGACCTCGCAGGCCGTCAGGAGCCCGCGATCAGGCGAGCTGCAGTAGAGCACCTGCTTGGCGTTGCGCTCCGGGAGCTTCTGGCCTTCCTTGACGGGCTCGATCGCGTTGCGGGCGACCCAGATCTTCTCCTCGGGGATGGCGTCGAGGATCGGCACCGTGTGGAAGTTGCTCTGGAACTGGACCAGGTCGGCCATCTCCAGGACGTCCAGGGTGTACCGGCTGGGGTCTTGGACGTCGTGGTTCCAGATCACGCGCTTGCGTGCCGGGCACATGACGCTGACCGCCGCCTCCGGGGAGCGCCAGAACACCATGGTGTCGCGGCGCCGCTTGACGTCGAACTCGCTCCAGTGGCGCCAGTTCACGCCGGTCTCCTCCGACACGCCCCGGAAGTTCGAGGGCACCTCGCCGTAGACGTTGACGTTCACGAGCCCGGTGGCCTGCAGGGCCTCGCCGAGCATGATGACCATCTTCTCGCTGCCGCCGGTGCCGATCTTCCGGTTGAACGGGCCCCAGTCCTCGCCGCTCCCACCGCAGTAGAAGTTGATGTCGGGCTTCTCCTCGCGACCCTCGGGCGGCTCGATCTTGCCGATGCCCGCCTTCTCCAGGCGCGGAGGCACGGCCATCAGCTCGTCGCAGATCTGGTAGGCGACGCGCTTGGCGTCCATGCCCTGCGGGTAGCGGGTGCTGCGGGTGATCGCCGAGACGGCGCGGTAGATCTCGTCGCCGGCCAGGTTGTTCTGGAAGTAGCCCATGAGGCGCTTCGCCTCGGGGTTGTCAGGGCGGAAGGCGTAGGCGCGCTCCATGCACTGGAGGGCCAGCTCGCCCTGCCCGACTTCCTTGTAGCAGTGGGCCGCCACGACGTGCGGGTGGTACTGGATCTGCGTGGGGTCGTGGCTGAAGACCTGGTCCTTCGGGAGCTTCATCGCTCGCCCGATCTCGTACCAATGCACGGCGGGCTGGTAGCGGTGGAGCGCGCCGTAGACGCGGGCGAGGCCGAAGTAGCCGCGCGGGTCGTTCGGCTTCAGCTCGACGCACTTGAAGTAGCAGTCGAGGGCGTCGAACGGCCGCTTGAGCCGGGGGTCCATGAACATCTGGCCCTTGTAGTAGATGGCCGCGTACCGATCGTCGAGGCTCCCCGAGCGGAAGTCGAACATATCGTAGTACGCGCGGGCCTCGGCGAACCGCTCCAGGCCACGGGCGCTGTTGCCGATGTAGAAGATGGTGCGCGGGTCGAGGGTGCCGGCTGCGCGGTCACGCTCGAACTCATCGCGGAGGATGAGGTAGTTTCGGATGTCGCTGATGTTGTGCGGCTTGCGGTCGTCGGTGTGGACGATCTTGGACCTCACGCACTCCAGGAAGCAGACGGGGCCCATCGTGTGGTCGGGGCGCGGGATCGCCGTCTCGTGGCAGTTGCCCTTCCAGTGGAACTGGCTCTTGCGGAAGACCCGCTCGCGCCGCAGCGTGGTGGTGCAGACGCCGTCCTCCCCGAATTCGTAGTCGTAGTCGAGGAAGATCTGCTGCATGGGCGTGGTGCCGAAGACGTAGTTCACCGCTAGGCGGAGGTCGCCCTGGGTCTCCTCGGCGAGGACGTCGTCGCTGTCGATCCAGAAGATGAGATCATTCTTCGACGCCTCAAGGGCGACATTGCGGGCGCCGGCGAACGAGAGTAGCCCCTTGCCGTTGCCGATGTACTTCTCGTACTGGGCATAGAGGTCGTCGTCGAGGTACTTCTTACACAGCGGCCCGTAGTCCACCGAGAGATCCTTGCGTCGGATCACGCGGCAGTTGGGGAAGACCTTCTCCAGGCCCTTGATCGCTTTCCAGTCCGTGTTCGAGGAGCCAGTGTCCACGATCACCATCTCGTCGGCGGTGCCCTTGACGAACAGCGCGGCGTACACGGAGTCGACGCACCGAAGCACGGCCTCCGGGTTTCCTTTGACGATCATGTTGAAAGAGACCGGCTGGTGAGGCGCGTTGGCCTTCAGCATCAGCTCTCTCGTGATGACTGGGTTCTGATTAGGCGGTCGGTTCATCGTGCTCAGTCCTTTCGACTGCGAGAGCGGAATCCACCAGGCATCAGCTTGGGGAACTCCTTACAGAGGATCTTGATGTCGACGTCGTCGGTTCCGAACGCTTCCATGTCCGGTGCGTGCTTGGCGAACACCTTGCGGAGGGAGCCGTAGAGATCGATCGGGAGGCGGAGGCTGACGTAGCCCTCGCCGTTCTTGTAGTCGCCGCCGGAGTGCTCGGACTCCGTGACGTTCTTCAGGTAGTTCATCATGGTGATGGCGTACCGAGGGTTCAGGTTGTACCACGCCTGGGCCGTCGCGCGGATCAGCTCGGTGCGCCGGCGCAGGTCCGCGTGGGAGGCGCCGGGGTTCGTGATGACCAGCTTCCCGTGGGTGCCGAGGCGCTTGCGCTCCTTGACGTACTCGGGCTCGGTGGTCACCTTCGGGGTGGGTTTCGGGGCGTCGGCGGTCAAGAGATCTCCTTGTAGTAGAGCGTTACGAGCAGCGGACCTACAGGGTACTGCGGCTGCTGGGGGCTCATGATCCGCAGGCTGTCCGCTTCCGTAAACTGGCCCCCGAAGTTGAGTTCTGACGTCCCGAAGGGCTCCAGAAGCTCGTGAAAGTCACTGCCTCCGCCGGTGGTCAGGCAGAACTCGATCGGTAGGCTGCGCTCCTTGGACCGGAATCGGACCCGAAAGAGGCGGTAATTCCCCGAGACCGGCGGGTTGGCCTTGCCTCCACCGACCCCAATCTCCACGCTGTGGGTGTTCATGGGGCTCTGGTCTGGGGTGAAGGCCATCAAAGTCCAATTCCAGGAACATCCCGTTTGTAGCCCGTGAGCTTGACGTGGTGATCTACGAGGCCCGCCCCGGTGGCCGTGAAGTCGTCTTGGGCAATGACCGCCAGGTAGTTGCTCGCCCGGCTGTCAAGGACCACGGGCCTACCGCCGAACTGCTCTCCAGAGCGCCAGTGGGCAACGACGAAGTTGTCCCCGGCACCGAAGGAGTTGATGTCCATGCGGTCAACGTGGGAGCCAAGGGCGCCGAGGTCGACTATAGGGTGGCCGCTCGTGAAACTCTCGACCTCCGCGCCTCCGTTGCGGAGCTGGATGTCGATTCCATTGACGAGGGCAGCGGAGGCGCCATAGCGATCGGCGCGCAGGTTGGCGTCGTCGCGAATGGAGAGTTGTACGTGAGTGACGTACCAGATCTCCCCGGGGTCAGGGATGATGGAGAACTCCTGGGGCGTGACGCTGTAGTCGCCGGTGATCGCGATGTCGCTCTGGCCCGTCGCGCCAGATATGCCGGCAAAACGAAACCAGGGCGCGCCGTCGTACATATCCAGCAGCGTCTTCAGGATGCGCTTGTCGTTGGTGTGTCCCATGGTTCTCCCAAAAAAGAAAGGGGGCTCAGGTGCCATTCGCGTCAGCACCCAAGCCCCCAGTGAACTACGCCTGGTTGATGTACGGCACGAAGCCGGTTCCACCCCCACCCCCACGATCGTGATCGTAGAGGAGCGTTGCGTGACCGTTGATCTGGAAGCGATCTCGGAGTCCATCTCGCGAGAGCTGCTCGACGGTCGGAGGCTTGAGCCAACCAACCCGGAACAGATCCGGCTGGATGAAGATGAGAGAGCTGCCAGCGGCAGTCTTCGACGCGGAGTTGAGCTGGTCCTCGGTGTAGAGGATGTCCAGCGAACCGAAGTCGGACTCATGACGCTCGACGACGAGCATCTGCACCTTCTCGGAGGCGTCCACGTTTCGCGTGGTCTTGGTGCTGTACTCGGAAACCGTCCGCTTGAGGAAGGAGTTCACGTAGCACTGCGTGGGTCGAACGCCGAGGCGCTGATCCCGGAAGACCTGCAGGAGGTCGATGAAGACCTCTTCGGTGAGCGTGGTGCCGGAGCTGTCCGTGAAGGTCAGCGTGCCGGACTGGCCGGAGAAGATGTTGAGCATACCGTTGAGCTGACGCGCGGCGTCGGTGGCGCCGGTGATGCTGGAGCCCCGATGGAGCGCGTGCTCGATGTCGTTCATCAGCTCATCGACGCTCTTCGCCACCTGGTAGGTGAACGGATCGCCGGAGTAGTGGCCGACGAGACGCTGCTCGTCAGACACGACACCCCACTTCGCGAACGACTGGACGTGCGAGAAGTGACGGCTGGGCTGGGTGAGCGCAGGGTTCGTCGCAGCAGCGCCTTCGATCTGTGCGTTCAGACCACGGCTACCGAGTTCGTCGGTGAGCTGCTCGACGTAGGTGTTGGAGACGGACTGACTGCCGATCATCGACATGAGCGGGCGCTCTTTCGAGATCAGGTTGGTCACCTCCGCCAGGACGGTTTCTTCGATGGTGCCGCCTTGCGGACGTCCACCACTGTCGAATTCATCCCAGGTTACGAGATTGGCCATTGAGGTTTACTCCTCGGAAAGTTTTGCCCTCCCCGTCTTCAGGCCGATCAGCGCGGCGAGTCCGTCCGTGGAGAGCCCTTTCTCGGCTCCTTCACGGGCGAGTGCGTTCGTCGCGTCCTTGGTGCTCGGGGCACCAGAGGGAAGATCAGCAATCCGCGCAAGCGGACTGAGGGGAGTAGGCGAGCTGGCGGCTTGCTTACGTGCTTCGACCGTTTTCGGCGCCTGCTTACCCGGCGTGCCGAGAATGCCAGCGACCGCAGCGAGAGCGATGGCGGGACCATCGGGATCGAGCTGCAGGGCCTGCGACTTCTGGAAGACGGCATCGAACGTCTTTTGCTCGACGCTGCCCGGCTCCAGAGCCTGCGGGAGGAACTCACGGGCAGCGTCTTGGTACGACCTCGACTGGGCGTCGAAGAGTGCCTGCTGCTGTGCTTCCTGCTGACGCTCCTGCATGACAGGGGCGAGGGCGGCCTGGACCGACTGCTGGACGATCGCTGCGATGTCGACGGGATCTTGGGCCGGAGCCGGTGCCGTCTGGCCTGGCTTACTCTGGCGTCCGAGGAGTTGGTCGACGGGATCGACCTGCGGTTGCGCCTGAGCAGCGGGGCGCGCTGCGAGTTGTTCAACGGTGGCCTGAAGCGAGGTGAGCTGCTCGGTCAGTTGGGCGTTCTGGGCCGCAAGACCGTCAGCGCGTCGCGCTTCGTCGTGTTTCTGGCGAGTGAGCTGCGAGATTCGCTTCTCAACACCGGACTCGGGGGTATCCTCAGATCTCTCTTCGGATTGGGTCATGTGTGACTCCTGCGTGCGCGGCGAGGGCGCGAATGGTGGTTCGGAAGCGGTCGACCACCCTGATTGTCAGGATGTGGTCCTCGGAGCTGCCGCGATTGCCCCGAAGCTCTTGTACGGCCTCGGCTTCCATGTCGTAAAGCAGCTCAGAGAAGAGCCGCTGGAAATCCGGCGAAGAGAAAATGCTCCGAGCCAGTCGGATCTTTTCCTCCTCTGGGATACGTTCTTGGTGTAGTGCCATGTTCTGCTCCTAGACCGGGGGCGGAGGTGCCACTCCGAGCTGGTCGGCCGCGATGGCGCCGGCCTGGGCGATGAGCTGGGCGTTGGCGCTCTGCTCGGGGCTCATGATGATCCGCTTGGCCACGTTGTAATCGACCAGCGTGACCCACTGCCTGAAGAGTTCAGCCCCGTCCACCTTGCCGGCCTGGACCAGCGGGAGCGTGAGCGGGGAGGACATGATGCGTTCGAGAGCCGCAATCTGGAAGCTCCGGTTCGTGTTGGCCGGCGTGCCGGCGGCGCGAATGTCGTAGGAGCGCACGATCTCGTGCTTCCTCGCGATCTTCGGAAGCTCCTCGCCGGTGACCCGGAAGAAGAGTTCAGTCGGGCCGAGGTCGACGAAGAGCTGCCAGATCTTCGTAAAGCTCTTGGATAGCGCAACCTGGAAGATCTTCGCATCCAGGCCGAAGATATTTGAGGAGATCCCCTGAATCGCGTTCACCTCCGCAGCCGTGCGCCGCTCTCCGCGCTGCTGCAGATTTGTCAGCGTCGCATCGAACACACCGACGTACGTCTCCGCCAGCCGCTGGTTCGTCTGCTCCTCCTGCAGGAGTCCGTTCAGGATCGCCAGGTTCTGGGTCAGCGGCACCACGTCCGTCGTGTTGCCCACCGGGATCACGCTTCCGGGCTGCCATTTGATGCTCTTCCGATAGTTGCCGCCCGAGACGCGCATGAGGAGAACCGGGGCGAGAACGATCTGGGCCGCGTCGATGCGGGCGTTGTGGTAGGCCGAGACGATCTTCTGCAGCGGGCGGAGCATGTCCGCGATGCCACGGTTGTCGACGGGACGCGGCGCGGCCTCGAAGGGGTACAGCGTGACGGGCCACGTCTCGAAGGGGTAGGGGAAGTCGAGGATGGTGAGGACGAGCTTCTCCTTGGGCGCGTACCACAGGATGCACCGCTCGCGTTCGCCATCGCCGTTGAGGTCGAGCTTGC
>Ga0316192_10003728_pt1 | contig 11098 bp, 10 predicted proteins | sample MerIslwburrow_MG_FD_204931 | JGI IMG/M metagenome (GOLD analysis project Ga0316192, IMG submission 204931) | Coastal sediment microbial communities from Maine, United States - Merrow Island worm burrow | ecosystem: Environmental > Aquatic > Marine > Coastal > Sediment | place: USA: Maine...
GTTCTACTTGTGCGACCGTTTGATAGTCTGCTGAGGGCGAAGGCTTTGTGGGGGCAAGCGGAGTGGTCGGGTGAGGTAAAAAAAGAAGGACTCTCCCCGGAATTTGAGGAAAGTCCCATAGTGTCGGGGTTTTTGAACGAAGTTCGAACCTTCTTCGAGGGAGAAGAAGGTTGATCCAGCATGGCCTCAGGCGGTTTCGGCCAGATCTTCAAATCAAATCGCCCTGATCCTGGAAAAATCCCTTTAAGAAAAGGAAAAAACAGGGCATCCCGTGCTTACCCTCCAGCATCAAAACACCCCGGTAATTTCTTGATTTCTTGCGGGTAGGCAGAAGTTTCGAAGCTGAGGTTTGCTCTTTTCAAAAAGTAGAGTGCCCTACGGGCGTGCTTTTTGAAATGGGCAAATCCGGCGGAGAAACTTTCAAATTACTTCTCTTCGATATAGCAATCTTTAAGAATCCCCCTGTTAGACACACTCGATTGGACACTACCTTGGTGAATGCAATGGGTGATCCCGAAAGAATTTCGGATTTTAGTCGGGATTTTATTTTTTAAAGGAATAAATCAATGAGAAATTCCACACAAATTCATTACCAGCTACAATATCTGTATTTATAGGTTGATTGATCATGGCATTTAAAGTCACAGGAAAAGTGCTAATTCCAAAAGTAAACGCTGATGTAAAATAGAAGCCGTCTGTGCCATCCTGATTTAAGTAGTAGAGTTGTGGATTGATTCCCAGAAATAATTTTCTAGATAAGTTGATTCTTGAAAAATTGGCATTTAAGGTAAGAAAATGGGAAACGCCAACCGTACCTTCATCAATACCTCTGGATTGCAGATAATAAATTCCAAAACTGGCATTCTCATTCACAAAGTAACGGGGAAAAATATCTGCCACCCAGTAGCGTTCGTAATGCAACTTTTCTGTTACTATTGAATTTATCTCCACTTCAGAAGAAAAGAAGTTCAATCCCAGGTGAGTGCCGGCAGTAATTTTAAATTTTTCGCGTTCAACAAGCTGGTATTTCAACCAATACAGCGTGTACCATGGTTTAGCTTCAAGCGAAAAATTGAAATCAGTAACAAAACTTAATCTTCCTTTCGAAACTGACAGATTAAACAAAGCAGCCGGGTCACCCAATGAAAAGTTGGGGATCAATGAAATTCCATTGTTGGTTAGCCCGGCTGATCCTGACAGATGAACAGGATTTTTGTCTTCATTTTCCTGTCCAAATAAAACAGAACCAAGGCTAATAGATATAATTAGAATTATGATTGTTTTCTCATCGTTCAATGTTTATATTTAACATCAAGCTTGTACATGCCAAAGAAGAATATCGTTTTAGAATACAATAGCAAACTTAACAAGAGAGCTCCATAGTGTCTTACTACAAGGCTCAAAAAACTTTGCTGAGAAGCTCAATTGCCTGCCTGAACCTTTTATATTTTAACATCCAACAAAAGGAAGCTAACCCTGGCGGAAAACCTTTCATTTTAAAGCTTCTTTGTTCAACACCAAGTTTCGATTTCTGCGATTAATTCAATGATCTAAATTCATTGGGAGTGTAACCCGTTTCGTTCTTAAACAAACGGCTAAAATGCTGCGGATATTTAAAACCGAGTTCATAAGCAACCTGGGAGATGCTTTTATCCGGATCCAGGATATGTTCTTTGGCCAGACTGATCAGTTTGATTTGTATATGTTCCTGTGCTGATTTCCCGGTTTCCTTTTTCATCAAATCTCCAACGTAATTGGGTGACAAATGAAGTTCTTCTGCAAAATAGGCCACAGAGGGCAGACCAATCTTACTGGGTTTGTCCGTTGAGAAATATCCATTTAAGAGCTCTTCAAATTTCCCTAACATACCCTGGTTTACATTGTCCCTGGTAAGGAACTGGCGGTCGTAAAACCGGTCACAGTAATCCAGTAATAGCTCAATATTGGAGGCTATGAGTTTCTTACTGTGTTTATCTACGGCATGCTCCAGTTCATAGCTGATCTTTGAAAAGCAATCCATAATGATCTGACGTTCACGTTCCGACACATGCAGAGCTTCGTTTACATGGTAACTAAAAAACGAATAGTCGCTAATATGACCACCCAGAGGTGTTCCCATAATCAGGTCCTGGTGGAAAATCACTCCATGTCCTTTGGGTTGATACAGTTCTTCACTGGGCTCCATATCAAGAATCTGACCGGGAGCAAGAAATATCAGCGTACCTTCCTGGTAGTCGTATGTATTTTTCCCATACCTGAGATCCCCGCACATCACATCCTTTAGCAATACCAGATAGAATCCAAAATAGGTTCGTTGCAATCTCCTTGGATCAGCCTTTGAGAAATCGATAACACTTACAAGGGGGTGCAAAGTTTCATGATTGTTAAAGGCATTGTATTCGCTTACGGTCTCGAATCTGTTTAAACTTTCCATGTCGTTTGCTGTAATATTATAAAGCAAATGTAAGCATTCGAGTCAATGCATAATAAACGCATCAGTTATATCAGTAATAATGGTAGTCAATTCCGTAATTTGTATACAAAATACTAATTCGCAAGCACATACATTTGTAGTGTCAATATTTAAATGCAATGAGACATACGACTTATAAGAAAAGAAACTTGAGGCAAGCAGCGCTCATTATCCTGGCTGTGATCAATCTGACTGCTTGTTCTCAGCAACAGGAAAATCCTATGATAATTCAGGAACAGGGCAGCTTTGCAGTAGGTGGTTCGGTCCTGACCAATCCGGGAGTATTTGATGCCATCCAACGCACCCCGGAGGGACAGACCTTCCATGGCGACCATGCGTATGTCTTTTATCAAATCCCGGTTAAGGCCCGTACATTCCCTCTGGTAATGTGGCATGGCTACGGTCAGTTTTCTAAGACCTGGGAAACAACACCGGATGGAAGGGAAGGATTTCAGAACATATTCCTGCGAAGGGGGTTCCCTGTTTATCTTATAGATCAACCCCGCAGAGGAAATGCGGGAAGAAGCATGGCTGAAGCAATGATTACCCCAACTCCTGATGAACAGTTCTGGTTCAATGTATTCCGCGTGGGTGTCTGGCCCGATTATTTTCCCGGTGTGCAATTTTCAACAAATCCGGAGGCACTCAATCAATATTTTCGTCAGATGAATCCCGATATTGGCCCCATAGATATAGATGTAAATGTAGAGGCAGTTTCTGCACTTTTTGATCAGATCGGGCCTGGAATATTGGTAACGCATTCACATTCGGGAGGGATGGGATGGCTGACGGCTGCGAAAAATCCTAATGTCGAGGCAATTGTATCTTATGAACCGGGAAGTGGCTTTGTTTTTCCTGAAGGAGAGGTGCCTGATCCTATTGAGAATTCTGCAGGGCCGCTGGTGGCTACAGGCGTTCCTATGGAAGAATTTCAAAAGCTTACAGAGATCCCCATTATCATATATTATGGTGACAATATTCCGGCTGAACCGGATCCGAATCCGGGAACGGATGGCTGGCGTGCCCGGCTCGAAATGGCCAGATTGTGGAGGGATGCCGTAAATCAGTATGGTGGTGATGTAACTGTTGTGCATTTGCCGGAAATCGGAATTATGGGCAATACACATTTCCCCTTTTCAGATTTAAACAATATGGAAATTGCCGACCTGATGTCGGAATGGTTAAGTGAAAAAGAGCTGGACAAATAAAATGAAATTTAGAAGCGGGAAATACTACTTGTTTCATCGTCGGGTAAGTAAAGGCTTGCTGCTAGTGAGCTGTCACCTGATATCAATACTTTTGCTGATAACCTTCTTAGGTTTTGTGCTGAAGACCAAAGTTATTGCAGGCGATAATACACATCACAACATGGATTCAGCAGAAACCAGTCAGAAGTACGAGCATCTGACCGCCGGGAATTATGTCAGAGATATCACAAATCACCCTGCATTCAAGGGATTTGGTGAGTTATTATTACCGCGTGACAATAATTCCGGATTTTATGACACACCACTGCGAAATGTTGGTTCACTTATGCCCTATCACAATCATGTAGTGCCTGCTGATGTGGTGGGAGCAATCAACCATATGATTGACCAAGTAAATGATGGCAAAACGATATTTTACAACTTCTATTCGGACGATCAAAACGAGAAGGATCCGGGAAAAAAATATACCGGCCTATTTTTCTTCCGGGGAAAGCCGGATGCTCCTTTTGTTGTCATATGTCCGGGAGGTGGTTTTTCCTATGTGGGTTCTCTTCATGAGGGATTTCCTCTGGCGCAGAGAATCAGCGAATCAGGTCTGAATGCCTTTGTTATTCGTTATCGCATCGGCAGTGGACAATGGGCTACAGAAGACCTGGCAGCAGCAATAACATATATCTTCCAAAATGGTGAATCTCTTGGTGTCAGTACGAAAGATTATGCCCTTTGGGGTGGATCGGCGGGAGCCCGGATGGCTGGAAATATAGCACTGGATGGAGTTTCTGCCTTTGGAGGTGCAAACCTTCCTAAACCGGTAACAACTATTATCGCCTATACCGGACAATCCAGCTTTTCAGGTGACTTCTCACCTGCTTTTATTACGGTGGCCGCCAACGACAGGATAGTCAATATAAATACGGTGGAAAGGCGTGTCAAAAATCTTCGCAATGCGGGTGTGGAGGTTGAATATCACAGGTATGAAAATGCCGGACATGGATTTGGACTCGGTACAGGCACGGATGCCGAAGGATGGGTAGACTTAGCCGTTCAATTCTGGCAGGGACATATAAATGAATAAGTTATTATTTGAAAGAGCAAATGAAAATGAAGATCAGAAATCATCTTTTGATAGTTATGTTTATGTCAATAAGCATCAGTGCTTCAGGACAAAATAAGCCTGATAATCCATTCGGCCTGGTCTATGGGGGTGCCATTACTGAAAATGTTGCAGGCCAAGTGAACATTCATCCAGTAAGCTATAAACTGAATGGTATTGATATCTCAGCCAATATTTATACACCTGCCAATTATGATCCTTCAAAGGAATATCCTGCAGTGGTGGTGGCTCACCCCAATGGCGGTGTCAAGGAGCAGGTTGCAGGATTATATGCGCAAGGTCTGGCTGAATCGGGTTATATCACGATAGCTGCTGATGCATCCTACCAGGGGGCCAGTGGCGGTGAGCCCCGAAATGTGGATAAGCCTGGCAATCGCATCGAGGATATACGCGGGATGGCAGATTATATCACCCAGTTTACTGGTGTAAATGCCGATCGACTGGGCGTACTGGGTGTCTGTGGCGGGGGCGGTTATTCACTGGCTGCAGCTCAAACGGACAAGCGCTTCAAGGCTGTGGCTACCCTGAGCATGTTTAATTCCGGGATCGTTAGGCGAAATGGATTCATGAATTCGCAGGTCTCCAGCCTTCAGGAACGTTTAAACCAGGCGTCTGAAGCACGTGCTCAGGAAGCGGCAGGCGGCGATGTGGTTTATGCAGCAGATATTGAATGGACCGATGAAATGGCAGACAAGCTGCCTTTTGATCTGTATCGGGAAGGACATTATTATTACCACAGAACCCATGCACATCCCAATTCTACGTTCAGGTATACCATGAGCAGCCTGCTCGATCTGATGGAATTTGATGCAGCATCCAACATGGACTTAATCAATCAGCCCCTGTTGATGATGGCGGGAAGCAAAGCGGACACCTATTACATGACTGACAAAGCGTTCAACCGGGCTACTGGCACAGAAGAGAAGGAACTATTCCTGATCCCTGGTGCTACCCACATTCAAACATACTATGTTCCTGAATATGTGGATCAGGCGATGAACAAACTCAACGAGTTTTTTAGTAAATCTTTATAAGCTGAAAAATCAAAGAAACATATACAGCATGAAGACAACTTTATTCGGACTAATTATTTGTGTGCTGAGCGCGCATTATTCCTTTGCACAGGATGCTGCAATTGAGCAGGAAATCATCAAACTTTCCAAAGACAAGTGGCAATGGATGGCAGATAAAAATGTCGATGTTCTGAAGGATCTGTTCCACGACAAGGCCGTGTTTGTACACATGGGAGGTTCCTGGGGAACAGAGCGGGAACTCAGTATCATCGAAGGAGGGGGGATCTGGTATAAAAAAGCGGATATCCATGAAGTATCGGTGAATATCATCGATAATACCGCCATCCTTTTAAATCGGATCGATTTATTGGCTGAAGTCGGAGGGAACGAAGTCACCAATCCTTTTGAGGTTACCGAGGTGTATATAAAACAAGATGGTAGCTGGAAGCTAGGGTCGCTTTCGTTTACAAGGCTTATGACCCGTGGGGAAGAATAATTACTGAACATTCAATAAAACATACATAATCATGAGAGCAATATTAACAGGACTGGCCATCATTATTGGTATCACAGTACATGCACAGCAAGCACCGACGGTTAATACTGCCTCCGGCACCCTGCGTGGCGTGACGGATGGTGATGTCTCCATATTCAGGGGGATTCCCTATGCTGCACCGCCGGTGGGAGAATTTCGCTGGCGACCGCCACAACCCCTTACCCCATGGGAAGGTGTACGTGATGCAAGCGAATTTGGCCCGAATTGTGCCCAGGCAGGATGGGGTGCCGCTCCGGGAACAATTTCCGAGGGCTCCTCGGAGGACTGCCTTTACCTTAACTTATGGACACCTGCAGATGTCAGGCCGGGTGATAAATTACCGGTGATGGTGTGGATCCATGGAGGAGCCTTCGTAGGTGGGAGTGGTTCTGGCTCTTCTGGAAATGAATTTGCCAGCCAGGGCGTTATACTGATAACTATCAACTATCGTCTGGGACGCCTTGGTCATTTTGCATTCCCTGCCCTGAGTGAGGAGCATCCGGAAGAACCCAAGGGCAGTTACGCCTTCATGGACCAGATTGCCGCCCTGAAATGGGTGCAGGAGAATATTGCCCCATTCGGGGGCGATCCGGACAAGGTAACCATTTTTGGTTTCTCAGCCGGCGGGGTATCGGTACACTCACTCCTGACCATTCCGGCAGCGAAAGGCCTTTTCCACAAAGCTATCAGTCATTCCGGCGGAGGCAGGGATGGTGTTCTTACCGGAAGGCCGATAAATAAAGAAAATGCCGATCCACTCTACCCTGTTTCAGCGGAAACCATCGGGATTAACTTTGCCTGCAAACATGGGATAGAAGGTACCGATGCAGCCGCTTTGGCTAAGCTGCGCGCCCTGAGCGTAGAGGAGATAGTGGACGGAGGTCAGGAATCTGATGGCCAGGGAGGTCCACGCACCTATTCTGGTCCGATTCTCGATGGTAAATTGGTTGTGGAAACTGCTGAAAGCGCATACAAGGCAGGCAGACAGGCACGTGTACCACTAATGATCGGGAATTGCAGTGCAGAAATAGGTGGAGCTTTTGTCAGTACCAGCAGTTCAAAGGATGAACTGTTTTCACAGTTCGGGCAATTAGAGGATGAGGCAAGAGCTGCCTATGATCCGGAGGGCAATAAAGAATTTGCCGAGGTAGTCACAAAATTTAACACGGACTGGGTATGGGGTGAGCCGGCCCGGATGACAGCAAGAACTTTTGAAGCCATGGGTGAACCTGCCTACATGTTCCAATTCGGCTATGTCCCTGCCCCAATGCGGGAGCGGGCACGATATGGTGCCGGACACGGGTCCGATGTGGGATATGTATTCGGCAATCTCAGGAACCGGGACGGATCTCCTGTGGAACCAGAGGCCCAGGAGCTTGCCAGGATGATGAACAGCTATTGGACAAACTTTGCTAGGACCGGTGATCCCAATGGTAAGGATCTGCCACACTGGCCTCTTTACAGTACTCAAAAAGAAGAGATCCTCGATGTACAGTCCGATGGGAAACCGGTTGGTAAGCCGGATCCCAGAAAAGCCAGATTTGATGTGCTTGAAAAGGCCTTCAAGAAGAGGGATCAGATACAATCGCGTGGTGGTATTTGACCCGTAAATCAACAAGGAAGGATTTCAAGTCTCCTAAATGAAATGTACTGCATTATATGGAAATTGAAATAACAGAGGTATCATGACAAGGAATATATTTTTAAGCATACTCATGGGTTTATTGCTTGTAAGCAGCTTTACCGGAAGCCTTTCTGCTCAACTTACCACAAAGCAGCAACGCATTGTCCCAATTGCAGCCTACACGGCAAAGGGAGATCTTCATCAGCTAAAATCAGCATTGAATGATGGATTGGATGCCGGGCTATCCGTCAACGAGATAAAAGAAGCTATTGTACATCTGTATGCTTACTGCGGGTTTCCACGCAGTATCCGCGGGTTGCAGACATTTATGGAAGTGCTTGACGAACGGACAGCCGGTGGAATCAACGATGAACAGGGTGCCGAGGCTTCTCCAATAAGGGATGAGCGCAGCAAATATGAACGAGGTAAAGAAAATCTGGAAGAACTTATAGGAAGGCCGCTTTCCGGGCCGCAAACAGGATATGCGGCATTTGCACCTGTCATAGAAATATTCCTGAAGGAACACCTGTTTGCTGATATTTTCGAAAGGGATGTTCTCACATTTTCCGAACGAGAATTGGTTACCGTATCTGTACTCAGCAGTATCGGCGGTGTTGAACCCATGCTTCGTTCCCATTTAACCATCTGCTTAAATGTGGGCTTTACGCCCGAACAGTTGAATGAATTTGTAGGCATCATAAAATCTTCTATCGGTAAAAAGGAAGCCAGAGCTGCTCAGACCGTATTAGATGACGTTCTCAAAAACAGGCAATCCTGATCAATTCAGATAAGACCTTATATAAATCTAAAATGATACAAGCATGAAACACAGTTCTGCATATAGTCTGCTTTTTCTGATAATTATAATTGCCAGTTGCAGCTATGAGAAAAAAACAGAGGAACCAATACCCCAAAGTGATTCTGTTTTTCCCAAAGGAGAAATATTAAGCAGTACTAATTTTACCGGAACGGTTTGGCTGCATATGATGGGAGCCGAGGACAGCACCTTACATGCCAGATTTGGAAATGTAACATTTGCTCCTAAAGCCAGAACAAACTGGCATTCGCATCCGGGTGGTCAGGTACTCTTTATCACAGAAGGCAAGGGTTATTACCAGGCACAAGGTCAATCTGCCCGATTATTGCACAAGGGCGATGTAGTGGAAATTCCAAGAAACATTATACACTGGCACGGAGCAGCACCTGACAGCGAATTTGCACACATAGCCATAAGCCTGAATTCGGATGAAGGTGGTGCGGTCTGGGTTGGGCCGGTAACTGACGAGGAATACGCCGGGATTAATGAATAAAATTATCTAGTCAGGAAGCGACTTTTGTTTCAAAGGATAATCAGCTTAAACTTTTGTATATCAACAGAGTCAAAACAATATGTGTTACTCAATCTTTTCGATCATTGAAAGGGATTACCCGAAACTAACAATCTCAAAAATCACCTAAATTCAACCATATGAGAACCCGACAGATTATTTCATCTGCATTTTTACTGATATTTTTCGCAGGATTTAGCTATGCCCAGGACTGGCCCCAGTTCCTTGGCCCTGACAGAAACAGTTATTCACCCCAGAAAGACCTTCTTCGCTCCTGGCCCGAAAGTGGGCCGGAAGTACTGTGGACCGTGGACCTGGGAATTGGTTATGGTGGACCGGTGGTAAAGGATGGCAAAGTCTACCTGCTCGACCGTGACAACGAGGTGGGGGACAAAATGCGCTGCTTCAACCTGGATACCGGAGAAGAACTATGGAGATTTGAATATCATGCAGCCGGCGAGGTCATGTTTCCCGGATCCCGCAGCGTCCCCATTGTGGATGATAAACACGTTTATTCCACAGGGCCATACGGCGACCTGTATTGCATTGATATTAAAACGCATGAGCCGGCCTGGAAGGCGAATATCTGGACAGATTTCGGAGGTGACCCCGGAAACGATACCATAGATTACGGTGGATTTGGCGGCAATGGTAACTTCCCGATCTGGGCCGTATCTCAATGCCCTTTGATATACGGCGATTTGCTCATTGTATTATCACAGGCTCCTGAAGCCGGTGCAGTAGCTTATAAAAAACTCACAGGTGAGTTGGTATGGAAGACACCCAACCTGGGAAATGAAACGTATACCAGCCCAGCGGTGGTAAAAATAGACGGGAAAGATCATATTGTTGCAGTAATCTCTTCTACAAATCCCATTGGCCGCAGGGATGAACCGCAAACTTTGGGTAAAATAGTTGGAATAGAGCCCCTCACCGGAGAGATCCTCTGGGAATATGATAAATGGGAATGCCACATCTCAGTTGCGCCTGCCGTTGATGCCGGGGATAACAAAGTGCTGGTCGTTGGCGGATATGAACTCGGGGCAGTAATGATCCAGGTGGAAAAACAGGCAGATGGCAACTATGGAGCCACAGAATTGATTAGAACTGAAGAATTTGGGGATCAGACAAAACCGCCATTAGTTATCGATGGGTATTTTTATGCCCAGTACGGAACCAATAACAAACGGGATGGCCTTACCTGCATGAACATGGACGGAGAGATTTTGTGGAAAACTAAAAGAGATCCCGATTTTAACAAGGGCAGCATGATTTATGCCGACGGACTGATCCTGGCCACTGACGGAGCCAAATCTCTGTATCTGATAGAACCGGATCCATCAGAATTTAAATTACTTGCTTCAGCTGAAATGCTTGCGGCAGCAGATACAGGTGATGATCCTAGGGCAGCAAGATTCGGAACGCAGAATTGGGCTCCTATTGCACTAGCTGATGGCAAGCTATTGATCCGCGACCAGAGCAGGATGATGTGTGTTGCGGTTACAAAATAATGAGAAAGGAAATGGATTTATATTCGGCTGAATAATCCAATCGTCATCAGCTAACAATACTGGCTATTGGGTTGTTGGTTTTATTAACAACCTATATTGTGCTTCCCAGATAATGTGCAGAATGTAGGGCAGGCTTTACTTTTTGCATGCTCGGGGACCATGCATGCAAAGGGTAAAGCAGAGGTGGAAAAAGCGGTGGGGAAGAAATCAAGAAATTACCGGGGTGTTTTGATGCTGGAGGGTAAGCACGGGATGCCCTGTTTTTTCCTTTTCTTAAAGGGATTTTTCCAGG
>Ga0316192_10003730_pt1 | contig 11094 bp, 9 predicted proteins | sample MerIslwburrow_MG_FD_204931 | JGI IMG/M metagenome (GOLD analysis project Ga0316192, IMG submission 204931) | Coastal sediment microbial communities from Maine, United States - Merrow Island worm burrow | ecosystem: Environmental > Aquatic > Marine > Coastal > Sediment | place: USA: Maine...
AAAGCTCAGTTGATGTGGTGAGTTGGGGTATGTAAAAGAGCAGATTTATCTCAAAAATAAGGGATAACAAGCGTAATGTCAAGATATTGCTGGTCTCGTGTTCCGTGTTGCGAGTTACGTGTTACGTGTTGACATTCTGACTGGTCCGAAAGTGCAGATCATCGCTGTTACTTGTCACCCTGCTTCGCCCTTTGGCCTTCGCAGGGCAGGCTGGTCACTTGTTACTCGTCACCCTCCTTCGCCTTTTAGGCTTCCGACTTCGCTAAAGCTTCGACGGGACAAGTCGGAGGGCAGGCTTGTCACTAGAAGCCATCTCAAAAAATGGATTTTGGTTCAAAATCGAGGCGGGGCCGCGTTTTGAACCAGAGGAATACTGTAGTATTTCGAGGATTTAAAACGAGGCACCAACAAAGAGTTTGGGCCAAAAGACTTTTTTGAGATGGCTTCTAATGGACTACCATTACCGGGCAGTTAGCGTAATGGATTACCTTGCGGCTGACGCTGCCGAGCAGCAGGCCTTTCAACGCCCCCATTCCCCGGGTGCCCATCACAATTATATCCGCCTGGCTGTTTTTGGCAAAATTTAAAATCGATTCAGCTTCCGGGCCCTCGTGTAATTCTGCCCGTATATCAAATGGGGATTCACCCAGCATTTCCATGGCGGCATCCAGAATTGACTGCCCCGCGCACTTGCGTTTGGCGTACAGTTTCTCAAAATCATCATACCCCAGCAAATCCGATGTGTGCGGAAAGACATGCACCAGCCAAAGGGTGGCAAGGTACGTTTCCGCCATGTCTGCGGCGTATGCCAGTGCTTTGTTGCTGTATTCTGAACCGTCAATGGCCAGAAGAATATTTTTGAACATCGATGGCCTCATCTTTTTGCCAGGGCCCACTCATACGGAAACAGTCCCGGCTTGCGCCGGGACGGGGCTTATGTTTCCAGTTCAGTTTCAGCCACATCCATGACCTGGCCGGTGCCAACGGAGGTGAAGGCCTCATCTCCGGCAGCAGAAATATTCAGATCATAGTTCCGGATCAGGCGCTCGCCCAAAATCGCAGCCAGGCTTTGAAACAGGGTGACGCTGCTGGCGGCATCTTTTTGGATGATCTCTTTCAGCCTGTTTTTGTCGAACCGGAGCAGTTTGGTTGGGGTCATACATTCAGCGGAAGCCGAGTAACTGGAACGGCCCACCATGCTGGACCAGCCAAACAACTCGCCGGCGTGGCTGACGAGGTAGACTACCCTCCCGGTCTGCCCCAGTCTCAGTTTAATGCGCCCTTTGAGTAAAATAAAAAACCAGCCGGCCGGATCGCCTTCGTGAAACAGCATTTCTCCGGTTTGATGGGATTCTGTTTCAGCGCTATTCATGATTTCATTAACGAAATCCTTGCTCAATGAGCCAAAAAGGTCTTTTTGTTTGAGATACATGATCCGCCTCCTCTTGTTTTATGGTTTTTGAGCTAAAAAGGAGAAAAGAAAGCTTTCGGGCAGCAATGGGCGACCTGAAAATTAGATAACTGGATGGCAGAGATCGCTATTTGATTTTCAAAAGGAAGAAATATCGCTGATGGATTATCAGGAACTGATATCGAACCGGGGGAAACCATCACGGGCCGGAAAATAAATCACTTAAAAATCAGCAATTCATAAGCGCCGTCGATCAGATTTATATGATTTTCATCTTGTCGGAGAAATTGAGCCTTGCACGCAATATATGCGAAAGATCAATTAATTTTAAAGCTTTCACCCATTAAGTTAATATTGAGTGGCGTGATGTCAAGAAACTTCCGATTGCTAATTTAAAAATTAACCGACAATTCCATCGCATCATCAAGCTCGGGACGATCGGCGGGATTGTCTTTTTTGAACACGAGAATCCCCCGCTCGCCGGTTGCCGGTTTTTCAAAAGTGAGGGTGCCTTCAAAGGGCACAAATTTCTCCGTCATCCATTCGCCCCGGGCAGTAGCATATCCCCGGGCGATGATGCGACCTTTGAGGTCTTTGAGGATCAGCGGGAAGTCACCCGCGAAAAACCAGGTGCCCCGGGCCTGACCCCTGATTTTTAGCGGTGATCTGATAACGTCTCCCGGCCTGGGGGATTCCACCACAATGAAATCCTGCCGGCAGTTTCCGGCCGGCAACACCTGCACCAGCCGGGTGGCAAAAAAGGCGGCGCTGTAATCGGCCCCGAAACCGTCTGACGGCGGCCCTTCGATATTACCGGCCAGGGACATAAAGAGCGGGGTGTAAGGTTTGGCCCCGGGTAACGCTTTTTGATAAGCCGCCATAATCTGGTTGAGTGCCGGTGAATTTCCCGGGAGCCAGTGTTCGGTCTTATTCAAACACGGCTGAAAGGACCGCACTTCATGACCGATGGTGACCCAGCCCTCCAGCACCTGTTCTTGTCCTGGATCAGGCTTTAAAGGGCTTAATTTACCGTCGGTCAACTTCAGCTGGATCGCTGTGGGGACCGAGGGCGGGGCGCTCATCGGCTCGGCGGGTCGGCGGTCAAGATAATGGGCAACCACAAGGCCATTGCTGAACTTGACAAACTGGGCGATGATACGATCGCCCATCAGATAGCCGGCCGTCCCTCTGTAACTGCCATTTTGATTGATTGCAGCGGCGATGTAGTAGAAGGTACCGGATCCACCAGGGTCATAGATGATGACCACCACCGCGTCATCATCTCCGTCACGGTCAAGATCTCCATAGAGCGGCCGGCCGAAAACTGTGGCCCTGATCGTGGTAGCCGAACCGGGGGCGGCCGCTGTTTCGAAACGCCCGTTGATCAGGGGCACGGACCGATCTTCGATACTATAAGTGGTATTTAGGGGATCTGCCCCTGACGCTGCGGGTGGACCGGTGGCATCTTTCACCCCACCGGCACAGGCGCTGGCGATGATGGCCATCAGGAAAAAAAGGATACCCCGTGTAAAATCCCTGGTCATGCTCCTCTCGCTTTCAAGCTTCGCGTAGTTTAGGCGGCAAAACAAATACCCGGCGCAACCCCTCCTGCAGCGAGATCGCTTCTTCGGGGCAAAACCGGGAGCAGACCCCGCAACCCAGGCAGGCGTTTTCATCGCGCTGGGCCACATCCTCGGCATTGAGAACAATGGCATCGGTGGGACACCATTCCACACAGGTGCCGCAGCCGGTGCAGGTTTCACCATCGATCACTGCAAGATGGTAGGTGGAATTGATCATCGGCAGGGTGCCGCTGCGCCAGAGCTCCAGGGTATCGCAGCAATCCTTGCAGCAGTTGCAGATGCTGGTTTCAGGGCTGGATTCCCGGGAACCGGGGTGAAAGGCTTTGTGGATCAGTCCGGCGGCCTCGGCCTCCTGCATGATTTTTAAGGCTTCTTGTTTGGTCATTTTTTTGGCAAAACCCTGGGCCGCCGTGTGGCGGGCCGATTTGCCGAAGGTAAAGCAGTTCAAGGTCGGTGCTGAAGTATCGCAGGCATCGCCTAACAGGCTTCGTCGCTGGCGGCAAAAGCAATAGCCAACCGCGATGTCGTCAAACTTGCTGATGATGTCCTCAACGGTCTGGCTGGGCAGGATGAACTCTTCGGAGACTTCCAAGCTGCGGTCAACCGGGATGATCTTAACCGGGCTGCCGTCTTCTGATGTGCGGGTGGGAACCGTGCGGTCCACAGCCGGGGCCTGGTTAAACAGGGGCATCAGGGCATCATAGTTTCCCTGGATCTCAGACCGCAGTTCTTTCAGCAGCTTTTCAAACAACCGGGCCAGCTCTTTTTCTTCCTGGCTACCGGTCAGCGGCACCATGAATTTATATTCCATCACCCCCACCAGCATCAACGGCAGAAGCCGATAGATCATAACCCCGGCCGAGCTCGGCTGATTGAACACAAGCCCTTTTCGGGCAAGACTGGTGGCCAGCTGCTCGACTCTATCAGCCGCAAAGCCGCTCGATTCCACTAATTGGTCAGCCGTTTGGGAAGGCTTGTCGCGAAATGCATATATCAGGTCAAGCTCTTCTTCATTGTCCCCGACAACAGCCACCACAATTGCGACAGCCGTATCACTTAGCGGAAACTGAACCATTCCCTGTTTGCAGATTACACCGGCGGCTTTTTTGAACTTTTCATCCATACTGATTTCGGTCATTAACTTTCCTCCCTTGACCTGATCCATGAGTCTTCCAGAATTCGCTGCAAAATTCCCCCAAGTATTTGAACTATCACCGGGCAACCGCAAGTCCCTGTTCAAGCCTTGGGCCAGGATAACTAAATTTATCAGCTTTGTATCAACAATTGACTGGAGGGGTCAACAGGATATGTTCTTTAAATTTCTGATTACCAAATTTTTCGCCGATCCTCATAACACGTTTACCTGACTTTATCCAGTACTTTAAGGACGCTGCGGGTTCATAGGATTTGGATGCTCTATTCTGCAGATAGTCCGTGTTAAATATTGCAAATAGTGGGTTTCTATGATTGGCTTAAGTAAATAGACTCTTTTGAAAGAATTCATTAAGATGGTCAAACGCAGCGGTTGGATAATTCTACTCCTTTTGGGCTTGGGGATAGCTCCCCGCCCGTCTGTCGGCCAGGATATTTTTGTCGGCCCCGACGGTAAATTCGAAGAACAGACCCTGAGTGTCCCCTACGCATTTTACAATGAAGCCTTTGGATTTGCGGTGGCTTACGCCCACGGCAAGGTCGGCTATCCCCAGAAGCAGTCGGCTATTCTGGGAACGGTCATGGCTGGGACGAAGGGCTCGGTCATGGGGTTTTTAATCGGCCGCAACCTGCGGCTGCCCTGGTCGGATCGCCTGTTCCTGGACCCCATCGCCCAGATCGGTTATTTTAAGGATGCCGATAGTTATACCGACGGCAATCCAGATTTTCCCGATGAGCGTGCAGGCAGCAACGATTCGGATAAAGATAACTATATCGAAGGCGACGGCTGGGATAATTTTTTCCGCCTGCGATTCAAATATTTGCTGCCCATCGGCCATGGCAAAGACACCATCATCAACACCTATGTAATTGACCGGGGAATGCTGAAATCCGGAGCCGCCGGGGCCACATCCTGGAACCCCTTGACCAGCGGGCGGACCTATTTCGAGCTGCTCCCTTTTTACCGCTCGCAGGAAATCAATGGGGATGATGGAGACATCGATGTCAAGACCAACGGCCTGGAATTCTCATTATTTCGCGATAACCGGGATTTCGTTCCCAATCCTTCGAAGGGCAGCGCCCTGCGGGTTGATGTTACCAGGGATTTCGGCTTATTTAACAGTTCGAATTCATGGACGGTGGTCCAGACCGAGTTTGATAAATATTTCTCCCTGGGACCGTCGGAAACTTTCAGGCAGCGGGTGATTGCCTTTGATTTCTGGACGGCCTATTCACCGACCTGGGAGGTTGATGGCGTCAGCGACGGTCAGGAAATCATATCCAACCGCCCGCCGGCCTATGCCGGGGCCACTTTGGGTGGCATATGGCGGATGCGAGCCTTTCCGTCCCAGCGCTTCAGTGACAAGGCTTCGATTTATTATGCGCTGGAGTACCGTATGATCCCTAAATGGAATCCGTTCACCAGATGGCCCTGGTTACAAGAATATATTGGTATTGAATGGCTGCAATTTGTGCCGTTTGTGGAGGTGGGACGGGTGGCTCCCGGCTGGAATATTAAAGATCTGCACACCGACATGAAATGGGATACCGGTATAGGGCTGCGGTTGTGGGCCAAGGGCCTGGTGGCCCGTATCGATTTGGCCGGGTCGGATGAAGGTTTCGGCGTTGCCATGATGGTCAGCCAGCCGTTCCAATTCTGATTTCATCAAATGCTAGGCTGTGAGATCTATCGGAAAGTTTCCGCCTCTGGGAAGCCGTGTCTCAGGGCAAGTTTTTCAAACATCTGGGCCATCCCCGCCCCCAGCGAAAAGACCGAGCCGATATCAAGGTTATCATCTACAATTTTATCGAAGAAAAGATTTAGACTGGATTCCAGGCCGTCTTCGGGCTTCCAGTAGCATATCATCATCGGAATTCGAGGCAGGGGGTGCAATACCACGGAGATGTCGGATTCAAACTGCTCTTCAACCTGCCGGCCGCTGAATATGTGAACCAGATCGTCAAAAAGATCGGTGTAGGTGTCGGCCACCTTTTTCATGGGCTCTTCGCATCTTTTCTGAAACAGGGGATAGCGCTCCTTGCCCTCTTTTAACTCCCGGAAGGACGCCCAGTTGCCGGAAGCCGGCAGGCCTTTGCCATAAAGGATATAGGTAATAAACGGACCGGCAACCCAGGGATTGATATGGATGTCCGCGTAAAGTTTGCCCCGGGTATCGACGCTTAAATTTTTGCCCAGGACTTTCAGCGTCAGTCGGTCGCCCGAGAAATCGGCGCCAATTCTGTTAGCAGCTGCAGCCAGATCAATATTGGCGATCCTGTCCTGCAGCTTCTGCATATTTTCATCCCGTTCCTGTTCGATGGTATGGTGGTTTCCGGAATCCCCCCCGAAACGCACAATTGTTTCCCGGTCCAGCTTGGGGCACCGGTCAAGCTGCTTGTTGCCCGTGAAAACCGCACCGGCAAATGCCAGACAGGTCTTTTCGCCGCATTCGCGGCAATTGGACTTGTCGAGTAGTTGATAGATTTCCATGGCGTTTTTCGGACGGGGCATATGCTTTATCCTATTGGCTGCAAGACTTAATTTTTATTCTTTAAGGTACAATTGACGGTGCTTTTTGTCAACGCTCACCACCCTATCATCACGACCGGATGATCGGCTTGATTTCACTCCTGATTGTCATCATGGAAGTTTGGAAAGAAAAGGTTGAATTGAAACCTGCATGATATTAAGAAGAAGCTGTCTCAAAAATGTCTTTTGGCCGTAAACCTGTCGAGTCTGGATTTGATCGAAGAATGGAGGTCTATATGAAGCGCGGCGTAAAAATTATTCTAATCGTAATTGCATGTGTATTGACCGCAACTGTGGCAACCGGCGGCTGGCTGTTCAGTAAAGCCTTACCCATCGGAACCGGCTTTGTTGCCAAATATATCTGTTCGAGCACCTTTATTTCAAATCGGGATCCTGAAATTGTATTTGCAGAAGAGGTTGAGCCGGTTAATATCATAGCTAAAGTTGTCGATTTCAGGGTAAACCGTGAACAAAAATCCGTGACCGCCACGTCATTTGGTTTATTTGCCTTAACCGCTATCTACCGCGAGGGCTGCGGCTGTTCCCTGGTCATCGGCACGACGGCCGAGGAAATGGCCCGGCAGAAACTGGTACCACCGGATTTCACAAAAAAACGGCCCCGACACCGTGCAGACCTGCCCTGGCCGGCCGGGAGTCAGGGGCCGGCAAATCCCTCTGTTGTTGGAGTTGACGTGCAAAAACTAGCAAAAGCCCTGGATGCCGCCTTTGCCGAACCCGGACCGGAGAAAGCGCGCAAAACCCGGGCCGTCGTCGTTGTCTATGACGGCCAATTGATTGCGGAACGATACGCTTCCGGTTTTGACAAAGATATGCCCCTGCTGTCCTGGTCGATGAGCAAAAGCTTCACCAATGCCCTGGTCGGAATACTCGTCAGACAAAACCGACTTGATATCATGAAGCCGGCGCCGGTGCCGGAATGGAACAATGAGGACGATGCCCGCCAAAAAATTACCCTGGACCAGCTGTTGCGGATGAGCAGTGGTTTAAAATTTGGGGAGGTCTACTTACCCCTTTATGATGTGTCCTATATGCTATACGGCAGTCATGATTTTGCCGCTTATGCCGCCGCCAGACCGCTTGAAACAACCCCGGGCAGTAAGTGGAATTATTCCAGCGGCACCGCCAACATCGTTGCCAGGATCGTACGCCAGACCATTGAAAAAGAATATGATTACTATTACAGTTTCATCTATAAGGAATTGTTCGATAAAATTGGAATGTACAGCGCCATCGTCGAACCGGATTCATCCGGAACCTTTGTGGGCTCATCCTATGCCCTGGCAACGCCCAGGGACTGGGCCCGATTTGGCCTGCTATACCTGCAGAATGGTGTCTGGCAGGGAGAGCGAATTTTCCCCCAGGATTGGGTGGCGTACACTACCACTCCCACGCCAGGGGCGCCTAAGGGTGAATACGGCGCCCACATCTGGCTAAATGCCGGTTCGGCCGACAATCCACAAAATCGCAGATGGCCCGGTGCTCCCCGGGATGCATTCGCAGCTACAGGGTTTCAGGAGCAAAAAGTTATCGTTATCCCTTCCAGAAAACTCGTGCTGGTTCGCTTCGGTGCCACTACAGACAGGAAAGCATGGAATACGGACGAATTTATAAAAAATATCCTGGCGGCTCTGCCTTCGTGATGGGTTGACTGAAAAACAAATCCGGGACATATCCCTATCTAAATCCGCCCCGGCGGTACAAGCGCCAGGACAGCACCCACATGGCCAGCAAGGGATGGCGCCTTAGACGGGGCTCCACATCCACGGTGACGCCGGAATGCCGATTAATCTTCCACAGGATATAATCTACACCGCCTTCAAATGTGGTCATGGCTTTGACAAGCCTTAAAACAGAAAGCAGTTTGCCCTGCCAGGATCGCAGACCCCAGGTAATACGGCTGACCAATCTGACGCTGTCGGAAATACGGGCCCGGTATCGGGTGGGATCAGTGCCGGCAATAGCGGCAACCGGATAGGAACCCGTATCCATGGATAGATGGGTGATTTCTTCGTAGTATTGGGGTGCCGCATCAAAAAGGCTGGCGCGCTTTTCCGGTCGTTCGGCTCTGAGCTCGGCCCGATATGAGAGTTCAAGCCCCCGGCCCCACAACTGTCGGGCGGAAAATTCGGTGGCTATCCGGGGCAACACCCGATGGGTAAACGTTAACACGGACCGGGCAAAGCCCTTTAGCACCAGTTCCGCCACCTCCGCATTGCGGGCGTACAGAATGGCAGTCGGTTGTGAAAACCGTCCCCAAACATAGGAATGAAACCAGCGCTTCGAGGTCCCCTTTTGAAAATCGGCCAGCGATAAGACCGCATATTTGGTTCGTACACGCTGCCCTTCAAACTCGCGTTCCAGGTAAAATACATTGGGTGGCAACAGGGCATTTAGCATCGCCGATACGCGGCCTGAGCCTGGATACGCATTGCGGTAGCTGTCCACCAGCAGGTAGAGATCGACCAGCCCATCGAGGTCATCGCCGGTGCGCAGGCAGGAGCCGTAAAATAAAATGCCCTGGGCGGCCCGGCCGTGGCGTGCCAGAATTTCATCTATCAGGACCTGCACCGCCGGCGAAGCTTTGCGAAACGCATTGCGCTCGATGGCGCTGATTAGCCCAGAAGATATTTCCATGACTATAACCGTAAAAAAGAGGCTGTGGCATCGGCTTGAACCACGGTTGACTCCTGGCTATTTTCCGGAGTGTAAAGCTGTCCGTCAAGGGTAAAGCCGCTGTCTAGATGGAGCCTGATTTTGCCGGCATTGTGGCTGAAGTAACCGTTTTCCGGCCTGGCGTGGTGGCTTTTTCGGCCCCGCAGGATAAGCGGCAGCGTTTGCAGCAGATGACGGGGCCGGGTGCGAAGCGCCGTATAGTGCAAAGCAGCCTTTTCATCGCCCCAGTAAGGATACATGCCCAAAAACAAACGCTCCAGGGTACTGATCAGAAGTACCATGCAGTCCAGTTGCTGGGTCGGTTTATCATCAACGGCGACGGCAATCGGAACCGATGATATAAAATCATTGCGCCGGAAAGCTGCCGCCCATAGAAACCTTGCAATTGTTAAACCGGGACCCAGCTCACCCTTCAACCCTTTTGTATTCACGTTGCGATGGAAGTATTGAATTCCCTGATAAATTCCAGCGGTCCCGAAAAACATCCCATAGCGTGTATCATGACCGGGCGCTTGCACCTGCAATACCGGACGCTGGAGGATCAAAGGATCGCCCACTCCGGAATCCGCCCATCTGAAAATAGTTTCCAGGGCTTTGACAGGTGATCCGGAAAATCCCACGTCCCTGGCGGTCATGCTGGTGGTGCCCGACTGCAGCACAGCCAGCAGTGGTAATGTTTCAAATGGCTGGTAATGAAACAGGGCCGTCAGCACCGCCTGGACGGTGCCGTCACCGCCATTGACAACCACCAGTTCCACTCCCCGGCGGGCAAATTCCGCCAGGGCAGCCTGAACATCCGGGGGTTCACGGACATCACAGTGGGACGCCTGCGGGTATTGCGCAATCGTCTGGCGTATGGCCACCAGACCGTTTTTATTGCCGCCGCTGTATGGATTGATCAGCACGCCGATGTGCGGCGTCCGGCCGGGTTTCAAATCGTCTAAGGATAGGGTTTCTAACATATTTTGCGTAAGCCAAGCTAAAAGTATATTTGTGAAAGGTTCAGGATCTAAGGTTCAGGGTTCTGCGTTCAGGGTTAGTAATTGGATAGCTGCCAAACACAGTTCTGAACCTCTGAACTACAGAACCTTGAACCTTCATTTTTCTTTATATAGTGTAAACAGTCTCACCGCCTGTGATGGGGTTGGATTGGCCGGATCGATATCCATAAGCCAGGAACGTATGGAGCCGTCGGCCCTTTGCCGGTAAATAGCCATGGCTAACCGGATGCAAAGAAAGACACTGGTGAGCGCCGTCCAGACGGCCACCGCTGCCAATCCGCCATCCGGACGTCCCAGAAGGGCGCCCGCTGTCAGAAAAATCATACAGGGATTGCGCCGGGCGGTAATCAACCGGAAATAGGAATCAACCGGCCGCCAGCAAAATAGTCCAAATTTGCCCAGCCACGCCAAAAACACCCCTTCCGCCAGCCGTCCAACCACGTATCCGGCAACAATCAGCCAGCAGGCGGCAACAAGTGATACCCCGATAACATCCAGCTGGCTGACGCCCAGCCCCACCCCCCAGAGGATGTACCAGATCGGCGGATGTACCAGATCAATAAGGTGATCAAAATAATGCCCAAACCGGCTGGAGGTAACCGTAACCCGGGCCAGCTTACCATCTACGGTATCTAAAAGGGTCATCAGCCAGCCTGCCAGCAGCCCCCAGCCATACCATCCGTGGGCGAAAAAAAAACCGGCCATGATGACCAGAAGCAATCC